>ERZ772807.861-NODE-861-length-17794-cov-4.447714_pt1 | contig 17794 bp, 17 predicted proteins | sample MGYA00511472_ERZ772807 | MGnify/ENA primary metagenome ERZ772807 (study PRJEB29015, sample SAMEA2737947) | human oral metagenome | biome: human oral; feature: human-associated habitat; material: dental | place: China | collected 2039 ...
AACTTATGGAAAAAGAAAAGACGGATTTTTCAGCTATAGCCATAAACAGACTAAAAAACGAGATAAAAAACGGTGATATAATCTTAATTTCACTAGGAAACAAAAAACTAAGAGCAGTGGCTCAAGTAACCGGTGAGTATAAATTTTTAGATCGAAACGATCTTGGTAGTTTTGTTCAAGCTAGGGGCGTTAAGTGGATTTTTATACCAGATGAGCCGGTTTATTATGAAAAAATTTTATACAAACAGTTCTCGCAAATGAGTATTTATAATATAAAGTATAATTTAAAAATAGATGCTTTTAAACAAATTTTTATAAAAGATGATCAAAAAAACGAAAAAAACTATGTTTTGATCATCGACGAAATAAACCGCGGAAATATATCTAAAATTTTTGGCGAGCTTATAACACTAATAGAACCATCAAAAAGGCTCACAGCAGATGATGGGATAATGGTGGAGCTGCCATACTCAAAAGAGAAATTTGGAGTGCCGTTAAATTTATACATAATAGGCACGATGAATACGGCAGATAGAAGCATAGCTCTCATGGATACGGCACTTAGAAGAAGGTTTGAATTTGTGGAGATGATGCCGCAGTACGACGAACTCAAAAAAATAACCATTGAAGGCATCAATATAGGAGAAATGCTAGAAGCCATAAACGAACGCATAGAGTATCTTTACGACAGAGATCATGCTATAGGACATGCCTATTTTATCTCGCTAAAAGATGATGCGGATATATCGGAGCTAGCTTCAATCTTTAAAAATAAAATTTTACCGCTACTGCAAGAATATTTTTACGACGACTGGGAAAAGATAAGATTGGTCTTGGGCGACAATAAAAAGCAAAAAGATAGCAGAACTCAGTTTATAACCAAAGAAGAGAAAAAGGCTAGTGATTTATTTGGAAGAAAAATCGACGATATAGATGATAAAGTCTTATACAAGATAAACGACGAAGCCTTTAACAAAGCTCAAAGCTATATAGAAATTTATAAGTCATCAAGCGACTAAGATGGCACGAATGAAACAGAAACAAAGGACGCTAATCGAGTTTGAGCGCTTATATCAGAATGATAAAAATATAGATAAAAACGACTTTGGCGATATAGAAAATTTTATCCTTAAAAATAGCGATGAAAATGCTACGTTTTTAAAGATAGGAAGCGGAAGCGGCGGAAAATTTATACAAGCAAGAAACTACGTAGGTGTTTTGCAAACAAAAAGCGGCCTAACGATAGAGATTTTGCCTAAAATAGCGAATAAAGTGGATAAAAATGATACCGATAAAATAGACGGATTAAAAAACGTTTTTCTAAAAATGCTAAAATCGCTTAAAGATTTTCCCTTTAAAAGCTCAAATTTAGCTGGTCTCAAAACCCAAAATTTGCCGCTTTTAGAAATTTTTATCTCGATGTTTTTACGCGAGCTTGAAATCCTTGTAAAAAAGGGAATAAAAAGCGACTATATAACGTTAGAGAATAATCTAAAATTTCTAAAAGGAAAGCTAAATATAAATGAACAGATCAAAAGAAATACTATCCACAAAGAGCGATTTTATGTAGAATACAGCGAGTTTTTAAGCGACATAAAGATAAATCAGATCATAAAAACAACGCTTAAATTTCTATACAAAAAGTCAAATTCCAGTAAAAATCAGCAAAAAATACGCGAGTTTTTATTTATATTTGATGAAGTTTCGACGTGCAGTGATTATAAAAATTTCTTTACAAACTATGTAATAAACCGCCAAGTAAAGCACTACGAGCAAACGTTTTTATGGTGTAAAATTTTCCTTTTAGGCAATTGCTTCACTCCGCATAAAGGCGACGATCTAGCTCTTGCCTTACTTTTTGATATGAACCTGCTTTTTGAAAGTTATGTCGGAAATTTTATTAAAAAAAAGCATGCAGATATTAGATTGCAACATTCAAAAAAGCACCTTGTAGAAGAGCCAAGGAGCTTTAGATTAAGACCTGATATATTTTTAGAAGGCAAATTTATAGCCGATACAAAATGGAAAGTTATCGATCAAGATGATAAGGAAAAAGAAAAGAACAATATCTCGCAAGCCGATCTGTATCAGCTATACGCTTACGGCAAAAAACACGAGTGCGATAGGCTCTATCTCATCTATCCAAAGATAGACAGCGCGGAGCAAGGGTCTATGGAATTTAAATACGACGACAAAATGCGACTTAAAATTTTATACTTTGATCTAGAAAATGACTCCAAAAATGACGAGCTTATCAAAAACTTACTAAACTAAAGCTATCTTTCTTTTTTAAGGAGATCGAAATTTTTCGCTTAAATTGACTATTGCTTAGTTGTATATTTCAAAATGCCGGAAAAGTAGTATGGTAAAACAAGAGATACAGCAGGGATTAAGCATAGAGATGACGCCGTATAGATATCAAGAAATATCTAAAATAATAAAAATCCACAATTTCAATGCTCGAGACATCGGATTTTTTATGCTGCCGTTAGCAGAGTTATAAATGCCAACTTTGCTTAAAATGCCGGCGCGTAGTTGTGACTCGTGAATATGGCTATGAAGATTTTATTTCAATTATAAGGCGTACGGCTAAATTTTGATGTTGTGGTAACGTCGGCGTATATTTATAGAGCTTGCTCAATGAGCGGGCATATCGTAGTCACCGAAGCAAATGGGCATCAGCTTTGAAATTCAATGCAACGTGTGCCGTACAAGCAGACAGCTTTATGCTTTGTAAACAATGCGGGATTGAAACGAAATTTCGCGCAGATTTACGGCGGAATTTATACAGCCCGGGTAAATTTTATTCGCGAAATGAGAACGGATTTAAAATTTAACAGTTTTTTCAAGCGAATTTTGCCACAATTGCGCTCAAATTTCATTGGGGCGAAAGATGAAAAAATATACCAAACAAATCCTCGCGATGCTCGCGCTAAACGCGATCTACAGCGGCTCGGGGATCTTGATTTTAAGCTTTATCAATAAATATCTACTTGACGGCGCCGAAAGAGGCGGCAGGATCATCGCGCTATTTTTCGCGCTCTTGGCGCTATTTCTGCTGCTTTCGGTGCTAAGCCGCATCATGCTTTGCAAGATGGAAAACGACTTCGTATTCGATCTGCGCACCAAGATCATCAAGCAGATCATCGATACGAAGTTCGAGCGCATCGAGGCTGCGTCGAAGGCGAACCTGCTTGCGTCCCTTTCTAGCGATATTTCGCGCCTGACCGAGGGCTTTATGCGCATCTCAGAGCTCATTCAAGGCGCGATGATCGTGCTATTTTGCGGCATCTACGTGCTGTATATCGCGCCTATAATGTTTGCGTTTTTATTCATCTGGATCGGCGCGTTGATGATATTCAACCGTTTTTTGATGAAAAAAGTCATGCAAAATTACGATCTGTACCGCCAAAACGAGGACGTTTTGTATAAAAACTACGCCGCGGCGATCGAGGGGCACAAGGAGCTGTCGCTAAGCCTAGCCAAAGCAAAGAGCCTATACGAAAACGACTTTTTGCCCAACGCGCAAAATTTACGCCAAAGCTCGCTGCGAGCCGAGGTTTACGGCGCGTTTGCGAGTAATTTTATGAACGTGATGATGCTAGGCGCAGTAGGCTTTGTGCTTTATTTTGGGCTTAGCGGCGGCAAAGCGGAGCTTGCAAACGCCGTAACGATCGCGCTTACGGTGCTTTTTTTGCGCGCGCCTTTGATGATGCTCATATTCTCGCTTCCTAGCGTGCTGCGCGCCAAGATCGCCTACGCAAAGATCAAAGAGTTAAATTTAGACCCGTTCGTGCAGGGCTTCGAGCTTGCGCAAATGCAGCCATGGCGCAGCCTGGAGCTTAAAGACGTGGGCTTTTCGTATCCCGGTGGGAAATTCGGCATAAAAGGGGTAAGCTTGCAGCTAAATGCGGGCGAGACGGTGTTTTTAATCGGCGAAAACGGCAGCGGAAAATCGACGCTTTTTATGATCTTAGCGGGCCTTTATACGCCGCAAGCGGGCGAAATTTTAGCCGACGGCGCGGCCCTTAAACCCTCTGATCTGCGCGCTTACAGCAACAACATAAGCGCGGTTTTCAGCGATTTTTACCTCTTCGACTACGCTACGGGCGATGCGGACATCGCGCGCGAGTGGCTGGCGCTTACGCACCTGCAGGATAAGGTTGAGCTAAAGGGGGCTAAATTTAGCACCACGAGCCTATCTAGCGGGCAGCGCAAGCGTTTGGCGCTCGTAAGCGTGCTGATGGACGGGCGAAAATTTTTGATGCTTGATGAGTTTGCGGCCGATCTCGATCCGCAGTTTCGCGCGGAGTTTTACGAGCGAATTTTGCCGGAGCTGAAATCGCGCGGATACACGATCTTTGCGATCTCGCACGATGATAAATACTTCGGCGCCGCAGATAAAATTTATAAGATGCAAAGAGGCGAAATTTCGCGTATAAAGTAAAGCGACTAAATTTTAAAATTCTACGCAGAATTTCGCGATGGAATTTGGCGTCTAGATGAAATTCCACCTTAGGATTTCGCTGCGAAATTCTACGATTGAAATTTAAGTGGCAAGGCGAAATTCGCTTAAAATTTTACAGCGCAAATTCCGCTTCAGGCCCCTACGCTAAAGTTCGCAGTAAATAGAATTTCGCCTCTTTGGCGCAAATTGCAAAAATTTAACCGAAATTTACTAAATTTTGATTATACTGCACCCACAATTTAAAAAGAAAGGATAGGAATGAAAAAAGTTCTTATTGCATGTGCTGCGGTTGCGGCGTTTAGTTCGAGTGTATTCGCCGCTGATGGCGCTACTTTATATAAAAAATGCGTGGCCTGTCATGGAGCTAACGCCGAGAAGCCTTATCTTGGCGGCAAAGTACCTGCGCTAAACACCCTAAGCAAGGAAGATATCATCGCTAGCCTAAAAGGCTACAAAGACGGCAGCTTGGGCGAGGGCAAGGGAAAATTTGGAATGATGGGCGTTATGAAGGGTCAAGCAGCTTCGCTTAACGACGAATCGATCGAAGCGCTAGCCGATTTCATCGTTTCTAAAAAATAATTTCAAACTTCATTCGGCGGGCTTCGCGCTCGCCGAGCTTCGCTTAACCTTAAATTTCAAAATTCTACGCTAATATCACGTAAAAATTCCAAAGGCTCATAATGTTTAACGGACTGATCAGAGAGATCGCGCAGGTTGCGAGCTTTAGCGGCGATTTGCTGCGACTGCGCGCGAGATACCGCCCCGCGCTCGGCGATAGCGTCGCGGTAAACGGCGCGTGCCTGAGCGTGACGCGGCTTTTTGCGGACGGATTTGCGGTACAGCTTTCGAGCGAAACGGCGCGCGTCATCGCCGCACAAAACCTGCGTGGCTCGGTGCATATCGAGCCAGCGATGCGGATTGGAGATCGCATAGACGGGCATTTGATCCAAGGGCATGTCGATGCCGTGGGCGAAATTTATAAAATTTCAAAGCTTGCAAGCGGCGTCGATTTTTTCATCCGCGCACCGCTGCATATAGCGCCGCTGCTAGCGCCGAAAGGCTCGGTAGCGATCGACGGCGTGAGCCTAACGATCAACGAAGTGCTTGGGGGCGGCGGCTCGCACGGGCGAAATTTTAACGACCAAGGTCTTGACGGCGGAAATTTTACTCATAAAGAGCTGCACGGCGCAAATTTTAACGGTGCAAGCTTGCGCGGGCCAAATTCTAGCGGCTCGAATTCTGTTCGCGATCCGAACTTTTTGGGCGCAAATTTAAAAAGCGGAGCGCAAAGCTGCGCCATTCGCCTTACTATCATCCCGCTCACGCTCAAAGATACACTCTTTGGATCCTACAAAATCGGGCGTCGCGTTAATATTGAGACTGATCTGCTAGCGCGATACGTCGCGGCTCAGCTGGGATTTGCCTGCGGACAGCCCGTCGGATGCGGCACTGTCGCGGCGCGCGATGAGAGCGCCAAGGGCGAAAAAGAGGGGCTTTCGTGGGACGCGGTAGATAAAATTTTGAGCCTGTATTAAGCGGCGTGCGATGGATAAAATCGAAATTTGCAGAGAAAATCTTGAGCTTGTATTGGACGGACGCGGCGTGCTGGCGGGCTTTAGCACGCGCGAAGGCGGCGTAAGCGGCGGAGCCTACGCGAGCTTAAATTTAGGGGATCACGTGGGAGACGATCCGCAAAACGTCGCGCAAAACCGCGAAATTTTAGCCGCCGCGCTCGGTATCGCGCCGCGAAATTTAAAATTTATGCGCCAGATCCACTCGAACAAAGTTGAAATTTTACGCGCAGGTAGCGATGAAATCCCGCCCTGCGACGGGCTCGTGACCGATCTGCGCGGCGTGGCGCTGTGCGTGCTGGTAGCGGACTGCTCGCCCGTGCTGATCGCGGACGAGCGGCGCGGCGTGGTTGCCGCAGTGCATGCGGGGCGCGCGGGCGTGATAGGGCGGATCTGCACCAATGCGATAAATTTGATGAGCGAGCGCTTCGGCTGCGTCGCTGCAGAGCTGAAGGTATTCGTGGGCGCGAATATCAAGGCGCAAAACTATGAACTCGGCGGGCTTGATCTGGGCGAGTTTGAGCGCTACAAAACGCAGGGACATTTCGATCTAAACGCCGCGCTGCGCGACGAGCTCGCAGCTGCGGGGGTGCGAAACGTTAAATTTGATCCGCGCTGCACTTTTGAGAGCGAGCGGCATTTTTCATACCGCAGAGATGGCGTCACGGGGCGCTTCTGTGGGTTTGTGATGAATAAACTATGTGGATGAAAAGCAAAGCAGGGTATGTAATTTCCCCGCAATGATGTTGAAATTTTCCGAATCTCTATAAAATTTGACGTAGAGGCGCTGCAAAGCGAAGCGGCAAAAAAGAGGTGAGATTGCGGCGCGACATCGCAGTCAAGAAAGCCAAAAAACGTAAAATTTACAATCAAAAATCCAAAGCAAAGGAGAAAATATGCTGTTACTTAAAAATGCCGATCTATACGCGCCAGAGCACATCGGCAGGAGCGACGTTTTGCTCGGCGGAGGTAAAATTTAGCCGTTTCTAAGGGGCTTGATTTTCGAGTCGATGGGCTTGAAATTTACGATCTAGAGGGCAAAATTTTAGCGCCCGGACTCATCGATCAGCACGTGCACATCACGGGCGGCGGAGGCGAGGCGGGTTATCACTCTCGAACGCCCGAAATAACGCTATCTGGGATCATCCGCTACGGCACGACGACGGTCGTAGGCACGCTGGGTACCGACGGGTGCACGAGGAGCTTAGAGAATCTCTACTCAAAGGCCAAGGCGCTCGAATACGAGGGCATCTCGACCTTCATCCACACGGGCTCTTACGCGCTGCCTAGCGTTACTTTTACGGGCTCCGTCACGCGCGATCTGGTGCTCATCGACAAGGTCATCGGCTGTAAGATCGCGATGAGCGATAATCGCGGCAGCTACCCGACCGCGCAGGAGCTCATCAAGACCCTGACGCAGATCCGCATCGGCGGCATGATCTCGAAAAAAGGCGGCGTGCTGCACATGCATATGGGCGAGCTCGCGGATAAATTCGACCTCATTTTTAGCGTGATTAAGGACTATTCGTTCCCGATTAATTACTTCTCGCCGACGCACTGCGTGCGGACGAAGGGGCTCTTTGACGAGGCGATCAAATTTCAAAAAATGGGCGGCTACATTGACATCACGAGCGGCGGAAGCCAGTTTATGCCGCTTCACGAAGCCATCGCGTACGGGCTTGCTAACGGGCTAAATTTGGAGCGTCTAACGATGAGCTCGGACGGCAACGGCAGCGTGCCTAGATTTGACGAAAACGGCGCATTGGTGGGCTACGGCTGCGCTTCGTGCGAGACGAATTTGGAGGTCTTGCAAGCCTGCGTGAAAAATAAAATCCTAACCATCCCGCAAGCGCTAAGCATGATGGGCAAAAACGTCGCAAAATATCTAAATTTAAGCGGTAAAGGCGAGATAAAAGTAGACTTTGACGCTGATTTTGCGGTATTTGACGAAGCCCTAAACCTAGATAGCGTCATAGCAAAAGGGAAGTTTTGCGTAAAAGAGGGCAAGCTCGTGAAAAAGGGATTTTTTGAGTGAAATTTAGAGCAAATTCGCCGCTTCCTTAAAATTTGGCGAGTTTAAATTTGACGAATAATTTCGCTCGCGACCTTTACGGTCGTCTCATCTTTGCAGCGCAAAATTTAACCGCGCCGAGGTTTGGATTATATTAAATTTAGCTTTAATTTAGCTATTTTTAAATATAATCCCAGCTTCAATTCACACACACCAATCCTAAAATTTGGTTGCGTTTGTTAAAAACAAATGTTAATGGGTGTGGAGGAGAAACCTAAATTTCGGGGCAACCCACAAGGAGAAAACTCATGGTAACAATGAGAGATTTGCTAGAGTGCGGCGTTCATTTCGGACACCAAACACGCAGATGGAATCCGAAGATGAAAAAATTCATTTTCGGCGAGAGAAAAGGTATCTACATCATAGATCTACAAAAAACTATCCGCTACTTCCGCTACACTTATAATATCGTGCGCGACGCGGCTGCCGAGGGCAAGACGATACTTTTCGTAGGCACCAAAAAACAAGCCGGCGCGACGCTAAAAGAGTACGCCGAAAAATGCGGCATGCCTTATGTAAGCCACAGATGGCTAGGCGGCATGCTGACGAATTTTTCCACTATCAAGCAATCGATCCGCAAGCTCGAAGTAATCGAGACTATGGAAGAGGACGGCTCGATAAATTTACTAACTAAAAAAGAGGCGCTAATGCTTCGCCGCAAAAAAGAGAAGCTCGAGCTTTATCTAGGCGGCATTCGCAATATGAAGGGCCTTCCCGATATGATCTTCGTCATCGACGTTGTAAAAGAAAAGATCGCCGTAGCGGAAGCTAACCGCCTAAAAATGCCGGTTATCGCGCCTTTGGATACGAACTGCGATCCGGACGTAGTCGATTTCCCGATACCCGGCAACGACGATGCGATCCGCTCGGTTCAGCTTTTCTGCCAAGAGATGGCTGAGGCGATCAACGAAGGCAAGGCGCTTCGCGATCAAGATACAAGCGAGGATGTCGAGCAGAGCGAAGCCGTCAGCGACGAGGAGAAAGAGGAAGTCGTAGCCGAGGCGATGAGCGAAGAGGATTTTGACGTAAGCGAGGACGAAGAGTAATGGAAATCAGCGCGCAAATGGTAAAAGAGCTCCGCGAAAGCACCGGAGCGGGGATGATGGATTGCAAAAAGGCTTTGGTTGAAACAGACGGCGATATGGATAAAGCCGTCGATCTACTTCGCGAAAAGGGCCTCGGAAAGGCTGCTAAAAAAGCCGACCGCCTAGCTAGCGAAGGTCTAGTGAGTGTCGAAGTGGGTGCAGATCACAAGATCGCCACCATAAGCGAGATAAATTCCGAAACCGACTTCGTAGCTAAAAATCAAAATTTTATAAATTTAGTTAAAAATACTACTCTACATATCCAAAGCAAGGGCATTAGCAGCATTGATGAGCTAAATTCCAGCATCATCGACGGCGTTAAATTTGATGAGCATCTAAAAAGCCAGATCGCTACGATCGGCGAAAATTTGGTCGTTAGAAGATTTGAGACGATTAAAGCGGGCGCAAACGGCGTGGTAAACGGCTACCTGCACTCAAACGGCCGCGTAGGCGTCATCATCGCCGCAGCTTGCGATAGCGAGCAGACCGCACAGAATGCGCAGGAGCTTATAAAAAATCTCTGCATGCACGCAGCCGCGATGAAACCTCAGGTTATCAGCTATAAAGAGCTTGATCCTGATTTTATCGAAAAAGAATTTTTGGCTCTTAAAGGCGAGTTTGAGAAGGAAAACGAGGAGTTTGTGCGCTTAGGTAAGCCCCTTCATAAGATCCCGCAGTTTGGCTCGCGCGCGCATCTAAGCGATGAAATTTTAGCCAAAGAGATCGAAGCTTTAAAAGATGAACTTCGCAAGCAAAATAAACCTGAAAAAATTTGGGATAAAATTTTGCCGGGTCAGATCGATCGCTTCATCGCCGATAATACTCAAATCGATCAGCGCCTCACGCTGCTAGGGCAATTTTACGTAATGGACGATAAGAAAACCGTCGAGCAGGTGATCGAGGAAGAAGCTAAAAAACTAGGCGGCAAGATCGAGATCGTAAAATACGTCCGCTTCGAAGTGGGCGAGGGTCTAGAGAAAAAGAGCGAAGACTTCGCTGCCGAAGTAGCGGCTCAAATCGGCTAAATATGGAACTTCTAAAGGGCGTAAATCTTACTCACGCGTATGATTATACGCTCTTTGAAAATGTAAGTTTAAGTGTCCAAGAGAGCGAGAGCATCGCCATTTTGGGCGTTAGCGGCTGCGGCAAATCGACCCTGCTTCATATTCTATGCACGCTTTTAAAACCGAACTCGGGCGAAGTGATCTACGACGGGCGCAGTATTTACGAACTAAGCTCCGATGAGAGACTTAAAATTCGCCGTAACGACTTTGGCATAATATTTCAATCTCACTACCTTTTTAAGGGCTTCTCCTCCGGCGAAAATATCGAACTCGCTGCTAAACTTACGAATAATGCGATAGATGATGAAATTTTAAAAAAGCTTCAGATCGAACATACTTTAAAGCAAGGCGTGGGCGAGCTTAGCGGCGGACAGCAGCAGCGCGTGAGCATCGCTCGCATACTTTGCAAAAAGCCACGCATAATCTTTGCCGACGAGCCTACTGGAAATTTAGATAAGGATACCGCAAACGAGGTCATGAGCGTGATCTTTGATTACGTAAAATCCAGTCGTGGCGCGCTCGTGCTCGTGACCCACGATGAGAATTTAGCGCAAAAATGCTGCAAAGTTTATCGTCTAAATAACCGAAATTTAGCGCAAATATAAGCAATTAATAACCAAAAATATCTTACAATAGCCCAAATTCTTTCTAAAAGGTCATAAATGAAAATTCTACTTGACAATCACAATGAGCAGGTTGCAAGTGTCGTAAATATTTGCTGCGAGCGCATCGGTGCGGACCTAGTAGCATATAGTGCGGACGAGAGTGAATATGATTTGACGATAAAAAATTATGAAGATGGCGATGATATTTCAAAATTTGATCTTAATAAGACGCTGTTTCTGACGCCTAAGAATGTCTCGGCGCCAGGAGCGCGATACACCCTTACTAAGCCTTTTTCGCCGCTTGAGCTCATCACGTTTATCAGCGAGTTTTCGGTTCAAAATATGAGCGTGCAGGCGAAAGAAAAAATGGCGAAAGAATTTGCCGATGCAAGCTCTGTGATGAAAGAGATCGATGCGATTGACCAGGTAAATTCCACTTCGGGCAGTAATTTTGAAGAGCTTGTGGATAGCTTTTATGACTCCGGCAAGGATATACCGCTTTCACAGCTGGCAAACGATATAGCGCCCGAGATTGCAGATGATGTGCCGCTTTCGCAGTTGGTAGGCGATATGCCGCGCACGGACGAGATCGCAGATGATATTCCGCTCTCACAGCTTGCAGATGAAGCAGCTCTTGCGGACACCATCGCCGATGATACGCCGCTTAACGCAGTCGCAGAAAAGATTGCGGATAATATCGCAGACGATATGCCTCTAAACTTAGCTGCTGGCGATATCCCTGAGGATGTACCACTAAATAGTATCAGCACAAGCGAGTCTGCCGAAAGTAATAACACACCTCAGGGCGAAATTTCGCTCGCAAAGGATGACGCTCCAATAGCTCTAGCAGCGCTAGATGATGAAAATCCTAAGAATTTCAAAACAAATAAATCGCAGACAGAAGATGAAATTCCCGCCACACGGGCAAGCGAAACTTTACCGCTTGCGCAGCAAGATGAGCCGCAAAGAGCCGGCAGCTCTAATGAAACTGCTGTTGAAAAAAAGGCAGACGCTGCGCCTAATTTAGAGGAAGCGAAAGACTCTGCGGACGTTACGCTTAAACAACATGAGTCAGACGGCTCATTTGCCTATAAAACAGATGAAAAAAATTCTGCCTCGCAAGTAGTGCAAGATGCAGCTGGCGTGTCTGTTAATAGTGGATTTGATATGGATTTTTCTAGGCTTTTCGATAGCGCTGGCATGCCCGTGGAGGAGTTTGGCGGATATGATAATTTTGCCGCGGCTGCGTTTGCTTCTGATGAAAAAGAGGATAAAAGATCTGCGCATGATAAAAATAAAGCGGCTACGGATTTTCAAAAAACGCAAATTTCGTCTCAATACGAGGTCGCTTCAGATACGCCGATTGCGCTAGCGGGTGCGGGCGATATACCTCGCGAAAATCTTTATAACGCCGTTCCGTTTCAAAGCATGGAATTTACTGGCGGACTTGCACAGAATACGCCTATTTCTGCTCATAATGAAGCAGGGGATTCAATTGGCGCAAATTTCGCAGCTTCTGCAAATTCTAGCAATACCGGGATTATAAATTCTACTCCTGCACCAAATTTTTCGGAGCTAAACTTACCGCACATATTAGATGCCTCAGATTTACCGAAGCAAAACGAGCAAGCCAATAGCGTTGTTGGCGGGTTTGCGGACGGATTTTTGCGCGCTATGGAGGGCGATTTTGCAAACTCGTTTGCCGCAAGCTCCGCAGATAGCGAGCAATTTAAATCCGGCAAGCCCGCAAAGAGCGCCGCGCAGCAGATAAAATTTAATGCTTCAAAGCCTATATCAAAGGCTTCGGAGCGCACCGAATTTAAAGCGCATAAATTCGGCGCGTCCGAGCAGGTAAATGAGATGAAATTTGGCGCACAAGCTATGCCGAATGAGCTTGCCGCTTCGGCTGCGGCGGAGTTTGCCAGCCTTATGGCAAGCGAGTTAGAGCCTAGCGCCAAAAGCGAGCCGCTGCGTAACGAGCATGGTAAAAAACCGAGCGCCGAGGAGCTGAAAACCAAACTGCGCGATGATCTAGAAGCGGGCATCGCAAACACGATCGAGAAATTTGCGGGCAGTAAGGACGCTAAAGACGCACTGAAGGACTTTAAGATCAATATTGACATATCGTTTGGAGATAGATAGTGAAAGGCAAAATTTTGCTCGTTTCCGGTCCAAGCGGTAGCGGCAAAAGCACGCTCATAAAGCGTCTTATCGCAGAATTCGGCGGGCAGATATACTTTTCGATCTCCTCTACGACGCGCGAAATGCGTGCGGGCGAAGCGGACGGCGTGAATTACCATTTCATAAGCGAGAGCGAGTTTCGCGCAGGTATTGAGCGCGGGGAGTTTTTAGAGTGGGCGTTGGTCCACGGCAAATATTACGGTACTTCGCTAAAAGCCGCTACGAGCGAGCTTGAGCGGGGTAAGATCGTGATTTTTGACATCGATGTGCAAGGATATGAGATCGTGCGTAGCAAAGTGCCTAAAAGCGAGCTTACTAGCGTATTTATTACTACGCCGAGCTTGTCGGAGCTTAGAGATAGGTTGCGTGCTCGTGGCGATAATGATCCTGCCGATATTGCTTTACGCCTGCAAAACGCGCAAGAGGAGATGGAGCGCCTAGGCGAGTATGATTATTTCATAATAAACGACCGCCTGGAAGCGGCGTATGAAAATTTAAGATCAATCTACAAAACTATCAAACTAGAAACGGCGAGCCGCGACATAGGCAAGCTAATCGAAATTTGGAAAATTTAAAGGAGAAAAAAATGGGCGTAAGCGTTCAACAACTGCTAATTATCTTAGCGATTATCGTGTTACTTTTCGGAGCTAAAAAAATCCCCGAGCTTGCAAAGGGCGTAGGTAAGGGCATTAAGACCTTCAAAAAAGAGATGGAAGAGGACGACGAACCGCAAAAGGTCGAGAAAAAGATGGAACAAGAGGTTAAAGACGCCGAAATCAGCGATACTAAAAAGGCGTAAAGGATTTGAAAAATTTAGTCTTAAATGAAATTTTTAAAATTTTATCTCGCAAAGTCGTTTTAGAAAAACCCAAAGATAAAAGTTTGGCTCATTACGCCTCGCCCGAGGCTTTCGCGCTGGCTAAGGAGCTGCGAAAGGCGCCAAAGCTAATCGCCGAGGAGCTTGCGGCTAAATTTAAAGACAGCGAAATTCTAAGCGCTACGGCGGTGAACGGCTATCTAAATTTTCACCTAAAGCCCGCCGTGTTGGGCGCTCTTGCTGAAAACGCCCTTAGACTGGGCGGCGATTTTGCGAAAAACGACGCCGAGCTCGGACGCGGAATTTTACCGGCTTCGGAAAGGATTTGCGCAAGCGAGCCTGCTAGCAAAGGTTACGCTGCAAATCTAGCTGCGAGAGGCAACGACACCGCCAAATCGCAAAATTCCGCCACTAGGCAAAATTTTATTTCGCAGAATTCCGAAGAGGCGTCAAATTCTATCGCAGCATCAAATTGTGATGAGGCGCGGAATTCCGCCGCCGCGCCGCAAAAAATTCTACTCGAATACATTAGCGCTAATCCTACAGGTCCGCTTCATATCGGGCACGTGCGCGGCGCCGTTTACGGCGATACATTCGCGCGCATCGGGCGCTATCTGGGGCACCGCGTCGATACCGAGTACTACATCAACGACGCGGGCAATCAGATCGAGCTTTTGGGCACTTCGATCGCGCTTCGTGCGCGCGAGCTCGCGGGCGAGGACGTGAGCTACCCCGAGAAATACTACCGCGGCGAGTATATCGACGAGATCATCCCTCTTGCGCGCGCTCAATTCGGCAATGAAATTTTCCGCGACGAATCGCGCGTTTTGATCCTTGCGGAGTTTGCTAAGGACGAAGTGCTAAAGATCATCCAAAAAGATCTCGCAGATGCGGGCATTCACATCCAAAACTGGGCTAGCGAAAAGAGCCTCTACGGCGAGCTTGGGTCTACGATTAAGAAGCTCGAGCGTAGCGGCAAGATGCATGAGGCGGATGACAAAATTTGGATCCGTTCATCGCAGCTCGGCGACGAAAAGGATCGCGTCGTCATCCGCGAGGATGCGCGCCCGACCTATCTTGCGGGCGACATCGTCTATCACAACAACAAATTTGAGCGCGGATATGAGCGCTGCATCAACATCTGGGGCGCCGATCACCACGGCTACATCGCGCGCCTAAAGGCCGCCGTGCATTTTCTGGGCTACGACGAAAGCAGGCTCGAGATCATCCTAATGCAGATGGTAAATTTGCTCAAAGACGGGCAGACCTACAAAATGAGCAAGCGCGCGGGCAACGCGATTTTGATGAGCGACGTGCTCGCCGCGATCGGCAGGGACGCGATGCGATTTATCTTTATCAGCAAAAAGGGCGAGACGCCGCTTGAGTTCGACGTGGACGAGCTCGCGCGCGAGGATAGCAGCAATCCGATCTTTTACATCAACTACGCCCACGCGCGGGTCAATCAAATTTTTACCAAAGCGGGCAAGCGCGAGGCGGACGTCTTGGGCGCGGACTTCGGCACGCTGGATGAAGCGGGGCTCGGCCTAGCTTTTGCGGCGCTTGGTTTGAATGAAATTTTAAACGACGCATTTAATTCGCGCGGCTTGCAGAAGCTGCCCGATTTCCTAAAGGCGCTCGCGGCGGACTTTCACAAATACTACAACGAAAACCGCGTCGTAGGCAGCGAGAACGAGGATGCGAAGCTCAAGCTGTTCGCTCTCGTAGCGCTCAGTATCCGTACGGCGTTTGCTCTGATGGGCCTAAGCGCGAAAGAGAAAATGTAGCCGCGCAGGCTACATTTCGCGCCGATAGCCCTAAATCTCACGAACGAAATTTTATGATTTAAAATACAAAGCGAAATTTTACTTAAAATTTATAGCTATGAAATTTTAAAGCTAGTTCTAAATTTACGGCTCATAAAATTTCGATTTTAGAATTTTACGAGCGGTTTCGCGGCATTGCTACGGCGCTGTTCGTAAAATTTAAAATTTGGCTGCAAATTTACTGCTTGCGGAATTTCAAAATTTTAAAATTTTGCGGCGTGGAAGTTCGAAGTAAAATTTTAAAACAAGGCTTGAGGTACTAAAATTTTTGTGCAGATTAAATTTCATGCGACGAAATTTAATTCGTAGAATTCTCCTTGGCGGGATTTGCCTGCAAGAGTACTCCTTAAGCCCCGCGGCGCATCGCCGCAAAAAGGATAGATATGAGAAAGATCATCGACATAGCGGCGCTTTCTATCGCCGTTTGCGTCTTGGTTATGGTGCTTTTTTTGCCGTCGCCCGTTTTGTCGTTTAAATGCTACCGCGGCGATGGCGTAAGCTGCGCGCAGCTGGGGCGCGACAAGCTCTCCCGCGGAGATTACGACGGCGCCAAGCCCGCTCTTGCCAAGGCTTGCGAGGCGGGCGAGAAAGATAGCTGCTTTGATTTGGGGGCCCTATACGATGGCGAGGGTAATGCGACGCAAGCGGGCGTATTTTATGCCGCAGCGTGCGATAAAAACGTCGCCGTAGCCTGCCACAAGCTAGGCAACCTATATCAGCGAGGGCGCCTGAGTAGGGACTTCTCTGCGGCAGCTCGGCACTATATCAAGGCTTGCGATTTGGGCTACACCAAGAGCTGCCACAATGCGGCCGTGGTCTATTTCACAGGCGGCTTTGGACTTGCGGCGGATCAAGCAAAGGCAGTGAGCTTTTTCGAGCGAGGTTGCGACGGCGGGCTAGTGGATAGCTGCTATAACGTCGGCGTTGCGTATGATAAGGGCCTAGGCGCGCCGCAGGATCGCGATAAGGCGGAGAAGCTTTACACCAAATCCTGCGAGCTGGGCTACGGCGACGCCTGCAATAATTTAGGCTATTTGTATGTGATCAAGGGGGATCTGCGCGGATTTTCCAAGGGGCTTGGATGGGTCAAAAAGGGCTGCGACGCGGGCAATAAAAAATCCTGCCAGCTCTACGAATTCATGAAAGAGCAAATTTTAAAGAAGTAGGCGCTTGGTAGCCCGGCGCACATTTGCTGATTTGCACTGCCTGCCGTGCACGCCGCCTGTTTTGTATTGCTCGCCGTCCGTCGTGTGGCGTCTGTTGTGCTACCTGCCTTGCACCGTCTATCTGCGCTGCTTGTCGCGCGGTATTGGTTTTTTGCGATGGGCTTACTTGCGATACTACCGCGGCGGATTTGTGAGCTTTTGTAGCGCGCGCAATTTCGCCGCGATTTTGCGATGTGCGAAATTCGGCAAGGCACAGATAGCCCGCACATATGGCTTGCTAAATTTAGCGGCGGAGCTTTACTTGAAATTCTATCGCTATGAAATTTTAAGGCTTAGTTCTAAATTTAGGGCTTGCAGAATCTCAACTTTAAAATTTTATGGGCGGCGCTGCAAGCAAGACAAAATTTAGATTTTAAAATTTTACGGCGCGGAATTTAGCGCGGAAGTAAAGCGCGAAGCTGTTTGAGGAGGTAAATTGGAATATGAGATCACGGGCGAGGTTCGAAATCTCCGCGTCCACGCTGCAAGAGGAAATAGCAAAATTTGGGTATTTTTCGAGATAGACGGCGTGAAGCTGCGCGGCGAGTTTAACGATATCCCCGTGGAGGAGGGCGAGCTTGCGCGCGCGTATTTCATCCGCGGAGGATATGCGGGCAGCTACGTGATTACGCGAGTTTGGGTAGCGCGCAAACCAAGCCCCTTGCGCCGCAAACTGGGGATCGCGACCGCCGTGTGCATGCTTGGCTTCGGCGCGGCGCTGTGGATCGTGGGCTTTGGGATTTTAAACGTCGGCGGGAGGGGCTCGCTAATTAATTTTGTCTGTATTGCCGCGGCAGGATTTGGGGTGCTAAAAGAGGGCGCGGACAATCTTAAAATGTGGCTAAATCAGCGCACGTCCGAATAGATTGCCGCCGCGACGTAAATTTAATAGACTTATAAATTC
>ERZ772807.863-NODE-863-length-17757-cov-4.984296_pt1 | contig 17757 bp, 19 predicted proteins | sample MGYA00511472_ERZ772807 | MGnify/ENA primary metagenome ERZ772807 (study PRJEB29015, sample SAMEA2737947) | human oral metagenome | biome: human oral; feature: human-associated habitat; material: dental | place: China | collected 2039 ...
TCGAGCTTATCGAAACCGGTTCGGCGAGCGAGAAAAAGGTCTCCACGGAGGAAGGTCTTAAAAATCTCGAAGCGCTTTTCGGCGAGCTGTAAAGCTCACGCGCTTTGCTTTTTGAAATTTTGTAAGTTGCGCTTTTTATAAAATTCTATACTTTTCGGATTTTATAAATTGTAAATTTCGTGTTTTGAAAATTCTGCAGTAAGGTGGAATTCTGTTTTGCGTGTAGAATGTGTAGAATCTGAAGCGAGCGGTAATTTTGCGAATTCGGTAGCCAGCGAAATTTGTAAATTTGACGCTCTGCGGAATTCTAATATAAAATTGGCTCTATTTTTATAGTGTATTGATTTCTAAAAAATGCTATCAATAGAGTGTTGATTTATTTTGCTACTTATTTATAAAATACAAGTTATGATTTCCATTTTAAGCACATTTGCAAAAAATGTTCGCAAAAGACGACAAACACTAAATATTACTCAGGAAAAGTTAGCGGAATTATCTAGTCTGCATAGAACTTATATTGGCAGCATAGAAAGATGCGAAAAAAATATTACCCTAATAAATGCTTATAAAATTGCAAAAGCCCTAGGAACTGATTTGTCGGAGTTGTTAAAAAAATGAGTATAGTTATAGAGCAAATAGAAAGAAATGTCGTTAATATTTTGTCGCGATATAAAAGTAATTTTAATTCAAAGGAATTTGCCCCAATTTTTTCTAGTTCAGATATTTTAATGGATTTTTTTAATATAACCTATGATACAAAAATGCAAAATATGCAATATTGGAATAGAGAGCTTGGAAGAGTTTGGGAATTGATAACTAAAGAGCTTTTTACCTCCAACAATCTATTTAAGCCACCAGAAAGTGTTAATTTTGGAACAGACCACCCTGTAGATTATTTCATAGGCAATTTGGCAATCGATGCTAAATATCGAATTGGCTCAGGCGATAGTGGAACGCTGAAAAAATTTAAATTATATGGAAAAATGTTAAAAGAAATGGGATATAACCCAGTTTTCCTGATTTTAAGAAACGATAACCTACCAGCAGCTATTACTGCTGCTATAAACGGTGGTTGGCAAGTTATCTCTTACAAAGATGCTTTTAATTTTATCATAAACTATAGTGGAGTGGATATAGTTCAATATTTGGCTTGTCTAAAAGCCAAATATGATTTTTAAGATAATCGTATATTTGCTATTTTAATATACTCTTCATTTAATTCAAAACCAATATATGGAATGCCTAAATTTCTACAAGCTAATGCTGTTGTTCCGCTCCCAATAAAAGGGTCAATTATAATATTATTTGTTTGTTTTGGGACAATCATCTCTGCTAATTTTTCTATAAGCTTTATAGGTTTAACCGTTATGTGCTTGTTGAAATTATCTTTTTTATCTCTTTGATAGCCTTCAAATATATTTGATAGAAAGCCATTGTGATTTATATAACCTTCTGTTTTTAAAAGTCCTATTCCGTATTTTTTTATATTATTTATATAATTGTTTTCTATCGGTTTTTGCAAAACAGATATTGCTTCGTAATTGTTTCTTGTTGCACTATGCCAACCTCTCCAATTTTCTGCCAATTCATATCCATCTTTTTTCATTTTTTCATAAGCATTTAAACCTTTTGGGATACCACTATTTCTTATCCATATAAACATATCTTTAGTATAAAAACCTGCATTTTCAAGTGCTATTTGAATATGTGCCACACTTCTATTGCTATTAAATACCATTATAAACGCACCTGGCTTTAAAATTCTATATAACTCTTTTCCCCAATGCTCCACCCAAGATTGATATTCTAAAATATTATCTCTATTTTTTTTATACCATCTTTCATTTTTAACTCCTCCTGCTAGCCCACTGCCGTATGGTATATTTTTTACCAATATATTTTTATTGTTATTTGCTTTATTTTTTCTGCGTTCTATTTCTGCGGTATCCCAATTTCTACCAAAAAATTCATAATTATATGGTGGGTCAGTTATACAGCCTGAAATATAATTATCGGGAATATTTTTCATTAGCTCACAACAATCGCCCAATGTAACATTGTTTAAATATTTTGTATATGACAATTTTATTCCTTTTTTTAAATTTTTTACAGCCTACGTCACCAAAACAGGCACAGCAGGTCTATTTGCCACGCTTATACTTTGGCTTAGACAGTTTGTGTTTAGTATATGATTAAAAAGTATCTGCTCTTTATCTTTTCTACTCTCTTTTGCAAAATTTACAAAATTGTGATAAACAAGATAGTTATTAAGATATTTCGTAGATACGCCTTTGAAATTATACACTAGCATAGATTTAAGTCTGCTATGATAGTTATTTACGACTTGAATATTAAACGAGCCGTTACTATGCTTATTTCGTGGTATTCTTATATGATTTAGGCTCATTTCGTTTGATAGTTTTAGATAACTTCTAAGGCTATCGGTTACAAATACGCTCTCTTTTTCTACTTTGCCATTTATAACGCTGTTTAGAGCCTTTACATTTGGTTTGCCTAGATTTGCTATTTTTGCTACTGATTTGCCATTTAGATTAACAACACAAGGTATGCAAACAAGTTCTTTTGATAATCCACGCTTAGTGTTTGCAGTCCCTCTTTTCTTTGCTAAGCGTGGAAAATTAAAATCCTTGTGATGACCTTTGTATGAGATAGGCATAAATGTTTCATCGGCTTCTACAATGTCGTCAAGTTTGACTTCGTTTTGCATTTTTTGCAAGGCATCTAGGATTTTATGTCGCCAGTAAAACGCAGTAGATAGTGCAATACCACAAATTTCAGCAGTTTTTCTAAGTGAGTATTTTTCAACCATACAATGGATATATTTTTTCCAAATTTCAAGCTCTTTTTGGGTTTTAAAAAGGATTGTGTTGTTTGTATTAGCAAATGTTTTATGGCAATCTACACACATATATCTTTGTTTGCCATTCTTTTTGCCATTTTTAACAAAATGAGTAGATTTGCAATGTGGGCATTCTTTTATATTTTTTGTAAAGGTAAAATTTTGCTCTGATTTTTCTTTTGATTTGATAGATTTTAGAAACAGCTTTTTATCATCATCGCTTAGGGTACTAAAAAGCTGTTTAACTATTTCAAGCTCTGCCTTTGAAGTTGCCATTTTACCGCCTTTTACTGCTATTTTTGATGCGGATATTCTAGCAAAATAAAGCTTAAAAATCAATACTTAATGAAAACAGAGCCATAAAATTTTACCGAGCGCGGAATTTTAAAATTTAGCGTCAAAACAAATTTTGACCAAAAATTTACGGCGCAGAATTTTAAGATCAAATTTTATTCATGCGCGGATTTGAATTGACGCGATATTTAAATTTACACGGCGCGCAAAATTCTGCTCCAAGTTAGGTCGTGCCTACCGCTCGTATAAAATTTCAACGCCGCCGTGGTGCCAAAATGCTTTCGGCGCGAGGTATTCGCCGCCCAAAACGGCTAAGTTGAGTTTAAAATATTGCGGCGAAAATTCCGTTATTTTTGAAATTTCCTGCTCAAGCAGCGTCGTGCAGTAGAGGTTCGCTTCGCCGCGAGGTCTTAGCGTAAAACTCTCGCCGACGCGCCTAAGTAGAGAGGCAGCGAGGCGCGCCTTTTGCTCCTCACTTAAAAAATTTATCCGCGCCGCGCCAAAGTCTCGCGCATGCGCCAAAAACTCCCGCATCGAAACGGCCGCGACACCCTCTCGCTCGCCCTCGCCCGTTACGGCGTGCACCACCAAAAGCGGGCGCTCGCGCACGATCATGCCTACGTGCGAGTATTTAAAATCCGTCGCAGTCGCGATTATGCGGCTGTCGGTGACGTCGCCTAGGCGAAAGACGAGATCGCCCGTGCGTAGGTTTGATAAAATTTCATCCGGTACCCGTAGCGGCTCTTTTGCGGCAGATGCGCGCGTGAGCGTCCAAAGCTCGCCGAGTCCGCCTAGAGCGAAGATCAGACAAACTAGAAGCTTTTTGGCTAAAGCGCAACCTTCCATTTGCCGTCTTTTTTGACGAGTTTAACGCTCTCGGTGCGGTTCGTACCGTTTTTAAAAGACACGACGACTTTCACGAGCGCCGATTTCTCGTCGCTATTTTGCAGCTCGCCCGAGACGCCTTTTAGCCCGTCGCGCTTGGAAGCCTCCTCCTTGCCGGCACCTGCCATTTGCATCAGTTTACCGTTTATCATCTGCATAGAGCCGTCGTCCGATCTGTCCTTATCGGGTATGTCGATGATATCAACCAAAGTCTTGGAGTCGCCCTCGTATAGGGCTCTGACGAAGTCCTCGGCCACGCCTTTCGGGTCGCTGCCGCAGCCCGCTAAAACGAATATCGCAATGAGCGCGAGTAGGAATTTTTTCATAAGCTCTCCTCGTAGAAATTTTGAGGTTCTATATACAAACGATAAATATTTTTTAAATTCAGATCTTTCTGCTCAGGGGAAATTTATATCGCGTTTGGATTTGCGAAAGGGGTATTCGGTCGTGCTTTTGCTGAATTAAAATAGAATTTTGCATTCGAAGGAAAGCTCGTCTTGCCTTGGTAAAATTTTATCTTGCCAAAGCAAAATTTTATAGCAGTTTCTGCGAACCGTGTCTTGCGGCACACCACTCAAACGGTGCCCAAACTCATTCGGTAGCGTGCGAGGCGAGTTTTGCTTGTCGGAACTGAAATTTAGCCGTATTTTGCGGCTAAAATTTTAAAATTCCATTCCGTGCGATATCGCGGGATGGAATTTTAAATGCAAAAATTCTGCATCATACATTTTGATAAAATTTTGTGTCACTTATAGCTAGAAATAAATTTTATCTACATCGTTGATATTTATATTATGTCTAGCTAAGAAATACTCTTTCAATTCAAAATATATAGAATTTCTAAATATCGGTATTAAATAATATCTGGAGCAAGCAAATAAGCCGATATGTCCATAATGCGGTTCACCAACTCTTAATGCAGGAAAAAGCGAAAATCTCCTATCGCCGCTCTTTCCCAAAACAAGACAAAAGATAAATTTTACTAATATATTGCCCACAAACTGAAACAAAGCAAAGCTCAAAAACCAACGAGCAACTACAAGATCAATCGTCATGAAAACCAAGCATAGCAATACCGCCATAAATATATATAGCAATCCTCTTTTTCCTTTAAAATTTCCTATAAAAAAGGACCAATCCATATTATGCTGTAAATTTTCACATTGCTCGACATACGCGATTTTATCTTTTTCGTAAAATTCTATTTGGTTGTTTTTAAGCCGTATCGTCGGTCTCTCTTTTTTATAATCTATAAGTTCTGGCAATATAATAAATAGTGATAAAAATGATAGAAACAAAATCATGCATATACCGTCATTGGCGCTATAATTCGCTGCGCCGCTGGCTTTCCAATCAAAATTTACGATTATGGCAAATACGCCGCCTATAAAAAGAGAGAAAACCATTAATAGCTTTTGATATAGATATTCGTAGTTCTTAAGAATTATCGGATCTTTGTCGTAATCTCTGGCTTGGACTTCGGAGCTTTTGTTAATAGCGGTATCATCGGAATTTAAAGTCTTAGAGCTTGCATCTTCTAATTTTAAATTTTTGAAGTCGAAAGCGTTAAAATTTTTGGGATAAAGACCTTCTGTTAGATTTTGCTTTGTATCGCTGTGCTGATTATTTAGGAGTTTTCTTAATTCCTCAAGCCTGCTTTGATCCATTTATCGCCTTTAAATTTGATGGACGCACCATTTTATATTCTCATCACTTAAAGCTCAGTAAATTTTATCGCTCATTCGCTGTCCTACAATAAGGCAAAGACTCTAGAAATTTTAAGCTATACGTAAAATCTACCATAAATCCAAAAAATTCTAATCAAGCGTATAAATTTCCTTATTTTTAATCCACCTTATACCCAACTTTTTAAATTTTAAAGCGACCCTCTTGTCTTATGGCAAATTTCTCTCTTAGCAAATCACCTCTTTCTTAGATCAAGTAGCTATATAGCTCGATACCCTGTGTAAGTTACTTTCTAGCGCTTCACAGATCTGCGCTAAATACGCATCAGGAATTTTAGATGTAGAAACAACCTGTATGGTGTGATACTACTAGGTGTAAAATATATATAAGAAATCTAAAATATAATCTTTACAGAATTTTTATTAAATTCTGTATTTCAAATTTAAGAAATTTCCGCGGAATTTTGGCTAAATTTCGCATTTTATAATTTTATTATGTCATGGAATTTTCGAGGTAAAATTCCAACCAATTCCGCGGAATTTTAATTTGCGTCCATGTCAGTCAAACTAGCTAAAAAGCTTTTTCATCGCCTTAAAAAACATTGCGGTGAGCGGATTGGATTTGCCTGAGACCTTTGCGATCCAGCTCTCATAGGTCTCGCCTTTGCTTTTTAAAAAGTCCACGAGCGCCTTTTGGCTAGCCTGCATACCGCCGTTTCTTTCAGCATCCAGCAATGCCCTATAAATTGGCTCTATAGTTTCGATCGCAGATCTTGGCGGAGCCTTACGAAATGCCGTGTATTCGGTGATCTGCCCTGTCACGGGATCTTTTTTAGAAGTAAATTCCGTAATGACCCAATAAAAGCGCCCATCTTTGGCTAAATTTTTAACCACGGCGGTAAAATCCTTGCCTTGTTGTATCGTATCCCACATAAGCTTAAACGCTATTCGCGGCATATCCGGATGTCGTATGATGTTATGCGGCTGCCCCAAAAGCTCAAGCTCACTATAGCCGCAAATCATACAAAAATACGGATTTGCAAACGTGATAATGCCCTTCGGATCGGTTTTGGAAACGATATAGCGCTTCTCATCTAGTTTGATTTCCTGATTAATCGGAGTCGGTCTTTGCATTTTTAATCCTTTGCTTAAAAATTTATTGCAGAGTATATAAAATTTTTCTTTTCAGAAATATTAAATTTTCGTTAAATTTTTATAAATGTTAAATCTTTAAGTGAATTTTTAAAATTTAATGTATAATCTCAAATCAAAATTTCAAAAGGCGGCGCGTTGAAAAATCCCTTCCTATCGCTTAAATACTCAAATTTTAGAATTTATTGGATCGGGATGAACCTCTCGCTGATCGGTTCTTGGATGCAAAGCGTCGCACTGCCGTGGCTAGTGCTAAGCATCACCGCAGACGCTTTTAAGGTCAGCCTTGTAGCCGCGGTGCGGTTCTTGCCCGCGCTACTTTTCACGCCGTTTTCCGGTGTACTGCTCGATAAGTTTAATCGCAAAAAGATCCTTTTGCTCGCTCAAATAGGCATGGCGGTGACCGCCTCAATTTTCGCGGTTATGAGCTTTTGCGAGCTATATTCTTTCGGCAAAATTTTATTTTGCGCTTTTGCAAGCGGCATCTTTACCAGCATGGACGCCCCGAGCCGTCAGTCGATGGTAAAAGACCTCATCGACTCGCCCCGCGATCTAGCCAACGCCATAGCGTTAAATTCTATGTCCTTCAACGTCGCTCGTATCGCAGGACCCGCACTTGCGGGGATCGTGATGGCGCTGTGGGGCGTGGGTTTTTGCTTTTTATTCAATGCTCTTAGCTTTTTAGGCATCATCGTTTCGCTGTTTTTCATAAGAATTCCGCCATCCGCTACTGCGCTATCTAGCAGAAGCGGAGGCGTTTTTGCCTCGATCGGTGCTGGAATTTCGTATGTATCGCACAAAAAAATTCTAAGCGAGCTAATGATAATAGTGCTTATCGTAGCGACGCTGGTGCCAAATTACAACGTAACGATCTCGGCACTTGTTAAGCTTAGCCTAGACGCGGATGAGCGAAGCTTTGGATATTTGATGTCGGCTCTGGGCGTGGGAGCCTTTTGCGGCGCGCTTTTCGTAGCAGTCTTTGATAAACTTGGCATCCGCAAAATCAGATTGTGCGCGATCGCTATGGGGGCAAGCTTAGCTCTTACTGGGGCTGCGAATTCCTTCGCATGGGCTGCGGCAGGGCTTGCCGTAACTGGATTTCTTTTCGTAATCACAAACTCAAGCATCAACTCCACCGTGCAAATGCACGTAAGCAACGAATTCCGCGGGCGCGTGCTTAGCTTATACGCGCTATTTTTAATAGGTAGTACGCCATTTGGAGCGCTCATATCGGGCTTTTTTACCGAGTTATTAGGCGCTCGCGTAGCCCTTGCAATCTGCGGTGCAATTAGCATTTTGCTACTGCTGGCGCTATTTTACGGCTTTAAAATACGGCGCAGGACGCATTTTATCTTTCGAGATAAAGTCTAAGCCAAAAGCTGCATTATCAAAATTAACCTTATTTTTACGATGAAGCCTTAGAATTCCTACCGAAATTTAAAGGTAAGGAGTTTTTATGAATAGACGAAATTTCCTAAAAAGCAGCGCCGCGATCGGCACGCTAGCGACGCTAAATCTAAATTTAAACGCTAGCGCGGTCACCGGCGGGACGGAAAAGAAAGTCGCCAGCGTCTGCGAGATGTGCTCCTCGCGCTGTCCTATCGAGGTGACCGTCAAAAACGGTCGCGGAGCTCTCATCGAGGGCAACCATCGCTTTTCAAACAAAACCTCGGTCTGCGCTCGCGGAGGCGCGGGCATAAATCAGCTCTACGACGATCAAAGGCTCATTAAACCGCTCATTCGCGTAGGCGAGCGCGGCGAGGGTAGATTTAAAGAGGCGAGCTGGGACGAGGCACTTAAAATTGCGCGCAGAAGCTGGGCGAGATTTCGCAAAAATACGGCCCGCAAAGCGTAGTTTTCACCTCTAAAACGGGCGAGCACCACACTCAGATGATGAATTTCGCCTGTGCATACGGCAGTCCGAACATCTACTCGCACTGGTCCTGTTGCCCGGTCACCTACAATATCGCCGTGCCGCACACTTTCGGCGCCAATATGCAAAGAGACTACGGCGACGCAAAATACATCGTAAATTTCGGCCACAATCTCTTTGAAGGCATCGATATCTCAAAAACCAAAAAGCTCGCAAAAGCCGCAAGTAGAGAGGACGTAAAGCTTTTGGTGCTCGATCCGCGCTTTAGCGTCGTAGCTTCCAAAGCCGACGAGTGGCTGCCGATAAAGCCTGGAACCGACGCGGCGTTTTTGATGGCGCTAATTCACGTCTGGCTGCGCGATAACAAATACGACAAAAAATTTATCGAACAATACGCCGTGGGGCTAGAAGAGCTAAGGGAGTCCGTGAAGGATACGACGCCGCTTTGGCAGGAGGGCATTACTGGGATCAAAGCGGATAAGCTCGAGCGCATCGCAAATGAAATTTACGCCGCGGCTCCCGCAGTCGTAATCGACTGGGGTCATAAAACCACGACCGCTAAGGCCGAATATATCCGCACGCGCGCCATCGCGATCGCAAACGCGCTGATGGGAAATGTCGAGAAAAAGGGCGGAATTTACTTCTCTAAAGACTCTAAAACCTTCAATACGCTCTGCAAAGAGGATCTATTCCCTACCATCTCAAACCCGGATAAAAATTTTAAAATTCCAAAGACCGCGCGTATCGACGGCTGCGGCGAAGAAGGTAGCGAAAATTTCTTCGTGCCGCGCAAACACGGCGTTTTGATGCAGATCGCGCCTACGATTTTAAGCGAAAAGCCTTACCCCGTAAAAGGCTGGGTCAGCACGCGCTTTAACCACCTCATCAACGTTGCGGGCGTGGATAAGAGCGTAGAGGCGATCAAAAAGCTAGACTTCGTGCTCGCAATCGACGTGTATATGAGCGACTTCGCGTCCTTAGCCGACGTGATCTTGCCCGAATCCACGTATTTGGAGCGCGACGAGTCGATTCAAAACAAAGGCGGCACCGCGCCCGGATTTGTGATGCGAAACAAAGCCGTCGAGCCGGTGGGCGATACGAAGTGCGGCTATGAAATTTTTAGAGAGCTTGCAAGGGTGATGAAGATCGATCAGGACTACACCTGGAACAACATCGACGAATACCGCATGCAGCAAGCCAAAGGCAACGCCGAGCTGATCGCAAATTTAATCAAAAACGGCTACGTAAGCTACAAGGTGCCGAAGCTGTATTACCGAGAGCCGAAGCTCGTGGCTAAATTTATCGATAAATATCCTGCTGCGGTGGAGTTCGTGGACGAAAACGGCGAGATGAGCTCGCAGATGAAATTTAAAACCCCGAGCGGCAAGATCGAGCTTTTCGCGCCGAAAGTAGAGGAGCTTTTTGCGGGATACGGCTGCTTAAATACCGAGGGTATGGACGTATTCGGCGGGCACAAATACTGCTTGATGACCGGCAAGACCGCGCTTCACACCAACGGCCACACTCAAAATGTCAAAATTTTAAACGATATGATGAGCGAATCGCCGGTTTGGATCAGCCCAGCTTCTGCAAAAGCGGAGGGGCTAAAGACGGGCGATATCGTGAAGCTTAAAAATAAATTCGGCGAGCAAAAAGCTAAAATTTTCGTCACGCAAGGTATCAGAGACGATTGCCTGTTTTTATACCACGGCTTTGGGCACGTAAGCCCGGGGCTAAAGCGTACGAACGGCATAGGCACAAACCAAAGCGTCCTTCTCGATCCGGCTGCGGGTCCTGTGGTAAGCACGATGGTAACCAACGTCGGCGTCGATATAGTTAAAATTTGAAAGGGGCGGTTATGAAAAAACTCATAATGATTCACGACGAAAATTTATGTATAGGTTGCCAAGCCTGTTCGGTTGCGTGCAGGAATGAAAACGGCGTACCGAGCGGCGTTTATAGGCTGCAGGTGCACGGCAAAACAAGCGGCGTTTTTCCAAATTTAAAGCTAGATTATTCGCGCGCCAGCTGCGTTATGTGCGAGGATAGCCCCTGCGTGGACGTCTGCCCTACGGGAGCGAGCTTTAAAACCAAAGACGGCGTAACGCTCATAGACGAGAGGCTTTGCGTCAGCTGCAAATACTGCATCCTAGCCTGTCCTTACGACGCGAGGTTTGTCGATCCTATCACGCACGCTATCGGCAAATGCACCTTTTGTTACACTAACCGCACTAGCAAAGGTTTGCAGCCCGCCTGCGTAAGCGTGTGCCCAACGGATGCTTTAACTTTCGGCGACGTAAATGACGTAAATTCCGAGGTAAGCAAGCTGCTAGCCAAAACAAGCGTAGAATATCCCAAAGCGTATCTAAACACCAAGCCGCGCCTAGCGAATATCAAAAACAAAAAAGGAGGACGCTATGAATAATATGTGGGGCGATATGAGCCAATACTCTGAAATTTACTGGCCTTGGCCGATTGCGATTTATCTATTTTTGGCGGGTCTTAGCGCGGGAGCGACGATGGTGGCGCTTTTAGTTAAATGGAACCGCCACGAAAGCGAGCAAAATTCCATCTGGGATGCGATGATTAGAGCGGGCGCGATAACGGCGCCGCTTACGATCTGCGCGGGGCTTTTGCTTTTGATCTTTGATCTGGGCAAGCCGCTAAGCTTTTATCTTTTACTGATCAAATTTAACTTCGGCTCGGTGATGAGCCTCGGCGTGGCGGCGCTTTTAATCTACGTGCCGCTTAGCTTTGTATTTGCGCTATGCGTCTTCGGCGAGGAAATTTGTAAATTTAAACTACTTGCGTTTCTGCGACCTATCGTAAATTTACTAAGCTCGTTTGCCAAAGCTTCCAAACTCTTCGAGCGAGTTTTATTTATCCTTGCTCTTTGCGTGGGCGCATATACGGGCTTTTTGCTAAGCGCGGTAATGAAAATTCCGCTTTGGAATACTCCGGTGCTGCCGATTTTATTTTTGCTGTCGGGCTTTTCCAGCGGCATCGCGGCGAGCATTTTAGTTGGACTTCTGTTTTTTAAAGGCTCGTTAAACAAAGATAGCATAAAATACCTTTTGGTGCTTGATCTGCGCGCGATACTCTTTGAGATTCCGCTTTTATTCATTCTGTTTGTCGGGATGTATTTTGAGGGCGGCACGAGCGCGCTTGCGGCACAGCAGGCTTTGACGCACGAGGTTTACGGCAAAATCTTCTGGATCGGCGTTTTAGGCACGGGGCTCATCGCTCCGATCATCATCGCCTTTACGGCGCTGAAAAACCACGCCTACAAGCCTGCGTTTATAGTTTTAAATTCTTTCGTCGTGCTTTGCGGCGTCATTCTGCTTCGCTACTACATCGTATATGCGGGGCAAATTTGCACGGGAGCGTAGTCTCGCTCCCGATTTAGGGAGTGAGTTTGAAAATTTTACTTTTAGAGGACGATTTTGAATACAGAAGCAGCGTAAGCGAGTATCTACAGGAGCTTGGCTACGAGGTGGACGAATGCTCTAGCGGCGACGCAGCCTGCGATAAGGTCGCCGCGAATGCATACCACTTGCTGATTTTAGACATCAAGGTGCCGGAGGTTTCGGGCGAAGAGGTGCTGAGATATGCGCGCAGCCTCGGTCTTAGCACTCCCGTAATGATGATGACCTCGCTCGGCGACATCGACGATTTAAGCCAGTGCTATGAGCTAGGTTGCAACGAATATCTAAAAAAGCCCTTCCACCTAGCCGAGCTTAAATTTAGAGTAAGCGAGCTGATGCGAAAGTATTTCGGCGACGAAAAGGGCGCCGTCAAGATCGCGGATAAATTTCACTACTTCGCAAATTTAAAAATTTTAAAACGCGCGGACGAAGAGATATCGCTAAGCGCCAAAGAGATCAAAATCATAGAATTTCTGCTCGCCAATATCAAAAGATTCGTAAGCGTCGATGAACTCATCGCCGACGTATGGGACGGCGAGGCGGGCAGCGTCGATGTGCGCGTGCATATCAGCAACCTCCGCGCCAAAACGAGCAACGACTTCATCCTCTCCAGCCGCGGACTCGGATATAAGATCAATGCTTAAAGGGTTTAAATTTACGCTTTTTAGCGCGATCTTCATCATCGGCGCCTTTATAAGCGAGAGTCTTTATATCATCTATTTAAATTCCAAAATCGAGGAGAGCGCCGACGTCGCCGAGCTGATACAAAAAAGCGGCGAAGCCCTAGCCGGCGCGGATCTGAATCTAAAAGACGAGCTAATCTACGACTACGCGATCCTAAATGCAAACGGCGAAATTTTAAGATCAAACCTAAGCGTGCAGCCGCCGGATTTTGCGTTTATCACGCTGAAATTCGGCGGGCGGGTGTTTTTTAAGCGCCACTTTCTGCATGAGGGCAAGCTGCATTTTTTCGTCATTTCAAAAAAGATAAGCTACGCCAAGATAGAATTTATCGCGATCTCTACGATCTTTATCACGATTTTCGTAGCGCTCATCATCGCGCTGTTTAACTACAAAATCATAAAAAATTTCTACGCGCAGCAAAGCAACCTCATCAAGGCGTTTTTCAACGACGCGATGCACGAGCTAAAGACCCCTCTGGGCGTCGCGCTCATCAACACCGAGATGCTTGGGCTGCGCGACAAACACACGGCGCGAATAAAATCCGCGCTTAAGCAGATGGTAATTACTTACGAGGACGTGGAGTACTTCATCAAAAGCGGCAAGATGAGCTTAAAAAGCCGCCGCATCGATATGAGCGAGTTTTTGAGCGCTAGGATAAATTTCATCTATCTGGTCGCAAAAAGCAAAAACATAAGCCTGCAATCGCGAATAGCGCCAGATGTGAGCGTTTTTATGGACGAAACCTCGCTAATGCGCCTCATCGACAACACCCTAAGCAACGCCATAAAATACTCGCGCCCCGGTGGCAAGATCATCATCGGGCTGGAAAAAGGGGTGAGCATAGCGGTCTTTAGCGTGCAGGATTTCGGCATCGGCATAAAGGATACGAGCGCGATCTGGGATAGATACTCGCGCGAAAACGCGGCTCTTGGCGGATTCGGTCTCGGGCTAAACATAATCGATAAAATTTGCAAGCGCTACGGCATCGCAAAAAGCGTCAGCTCAAAGCTCGGTGAGGGCAGCACCTTTTGCTACAAAATCCCGCTGTTTAAGCAGAAACTTTTGGACTAAAACGGCGCGTAATTTTAGGCGCAAATTTTAAAATTTTAAAAGTAAAATTTGTGCGGCTAGGGCTTTTTAAAATTTTGTTTTAGCGTGGCTTTTCAGCCGTCTTTTGCTTCCCTGCTGCGTAAATAATATTCTTCCAATGGATAGTTTAGATTTCCGCAGTTGTCTAGCTCAAAACCCTGTTTTATATCAAACGACGCCTTGTTTCTTTCCTGATAATATTCTTTGATTTTTTCAGAAAAATTCATTCTATCAAATAGGTATTCGGAATGGTTGCGTTGTATATAATTTTTATAAATTAAAACAAACTTATCTAACAATATATGAATATTTGGTCCTTTATAAGCGCCGTCTAGAATAATTATCGGTCTATCAAACCCGGCACTCATATCATTTAAATTTATCTTTATATATTTCTTTGGGTCAGTTTTTTTAGCCTTTAATTTATTCATAAAAATTTCTTCAAACGTCTCATTATTATCATGATACTTTTTTAATACTTCAAACCAATTAGATAAATTTATGTTCTCTAGTTCATAGTATGCGATTTCATATGAGCTACGCCAAGAACTGCCATAGGCATAGGTCCTATAATCATTGATCATTTGCTCTAATTTTAGCTCATAATCCAAATACTGCCCTATCGCTCTTTTATACAGCTCCTCTTTGGGCAAAATTCTATTCTCTTTGAGACAGTATCCCTGTTTGTATTTGTTGTAGTCGAAAGTAGAAACTATCTCAAAGCCTCGCGAAGTGGAAAAATCTGGGATTATACGGATAAATGCGGCGCAAAGTATCGCCGCCAGAAGCAGCGCTCCAGCTAGCACTTTAAATTTAACTGATTTATAAAATTTCATACCGAAGCTCCTTTTAAAATTTAAAATTTCAGCGCAAATTTCCGCGATCATGCGATTAAATTTAAAACGCTGCGCCGCTGCGACAAAGCAGACAAGCGGAAGCACTTAAATTTAAATCCCACCGCTATCCTTCGCGGTGCAAAATTATATAGCCCAGCTTCGTGCCGTTTTCGTCCGAAAATGCCCTCACGTAAAAATAATGCCCGTCCTTTTTGATAAAGCTCTGCGCCCCAAAATCAAGCGTCGCCAAAATCGACAAAACGTCGTAATCCGGCGCGCTGTTTACGACGATAAAGTCCTTGATAACGCCTATTTTATCGTAGAAGCAGTCGGTCTCAAATCTCTTATCGACCAAGATAAAAATATCGTTTCCCATGCGATTGATCTGCGCGATGACATGCTCGAAATCGAGCATTATCTCGGCGCTTCCGATAAATTTACCGTCGCTAAAAACCGGCGAAATTCCGCGCATGAAAGCCCCGCACCGCCCCATCTCGACGAGCGCTTTTGGAAGCAGACTATGGCGGATCTGCAAAAGCGAATGGCGAAAAGAGCTCAGATCGTCGTTGTAAAATTCGTCGCTCCAGCTCCTAGCCAGGCTTCTGGTGTTTTGCGTGTGAAAATGTATCTTAACGCCCGTGTAGAAGGGCACCGCGCTTAAAATGTCTTTGTATTTTTTCGTCACGTCCATGCACTCGCCGTGTTTGCCGCTCTCAAAGCAGCGCACCACGTCGCTGTTCTGCGACAAAATCAGCGAGATCGCAAAGGCGTTTAGCTTCTCTTCGTCCACGATCTTTTCAAACAGGCTCGCGCTAAAATCGAACTGCTGCTTGATTTTTATCTCGTTTTCCTCGCTTTTAAAGCGCAGGTAAAACGCAAAGGTGGCGACGCAGCAAGCAAGCGCGAAAAGGCTTAGGTATTTTTTGGATCGCGCGCCTATCATCTGAATTCCATCTTTAAATTTGCCGCTAAAATTTCTGCGAATTCGCTAAATTCCGGCAGATCGAGCTTACCGTTTCGCATCTTTTTGCCCCAGACGGACTCCGGGAAAAAACTGTCGTTTTTAAAGCGCGCTTGGACGTGAAAATGCACGCGCGGCACGTAGTTGGCGAAGCTTGCGATGTTGATCTTATCGGGCGCATAAAACTCCCGCAGGCTCTTTTCGCACTGAAGCACGGCGCGCCACAGATGCGCCAGCGTCGCCTCGTCGCAGTCGCTAAGCTCTTTAAATTTCGCCTTCGTAAAGACCTTCACCCACGGCACTTCGTGCTCCTCGCGCTCCACATAAATCATCTCATCTTCATAAATCATCGCTTCTCCTTGAAAATGGAATTTTAATGCAAAGCCCATTAAAGCTCGGTAAATTCCTCTTACATAAATAATATACTAAAATACATTAATTAAATATATCTATAAAATCTCGATATATTCGTGATTTTTATGCTATAATTCTATTTTTTAAAAGGAATATATATGAAATCAGTTTGGGTAATGATCCTATGCGCCGCGGCGATTTTGATGATTACGATGGGCATTCGTATGTCATTAGGTCTTTTCGTGCAGCCTATAATGCAAGCAAATTCCCTATCCATCGCACAAGTAAGCTTTGCGATGGCAACTACGCAGCTGGTATGGGGCTTTTCGCAACCGCTTAGCGGGATACTTGCAGACAAGCTCGGTGCCTACGTCGTGCTGTTTTGGGGCAGCGTGCTTTTGGCGATTAGTTGCACTCTTGTGCCGTTATTTAGTAGTGAAAGCGCGCTTGTATTAACGATGGGTTTTGGGCTTGCACTGGGGCTTGGCGCGGGTAGTTTTCCAATTCTAATGAGCCTAATGGCAAAGCGCTTGCCATTTTCTATCCGCTCGGTTGCTAGCGGAGTGTTAAATGCAGGCGGCTCGTTCGGGCAGTTTTTATTTGCGCCGATGATTGGGTTTTGTATCGCAACGCCTGCTTTGGGATACGGCGGCGCATTTTTTACGCTCGCAGGGCTTAGCTTGTTAATTCTGCCGCTTGCGAGGCTTTTAGCAGGCGGTAAAATTCTATTTGGCGAGCAAACCAGCCTGCATGAAGAAGATAAGCGCAGCTTAGGTGAAGTGCTGCGTTTAGCACTGCGCGATAAAAGCTATATTTTGATAAATTTAAGCTTTGCTACGTGCGGTTTTCACGTAGCGTTTTTAGTGACGCATCTGCCTAGTGAAGTAGCACTAAGCGGGCATGGCGCGCAGGTAGCGTCCTTTTCGCTCGCACTGATTGGCATCGCAAACATCGTAGGCAGCTTATTCGTAGGCTGGTGTGTTTCCAAAGTGCGCTGTAAAGTCATTTTATTTTGCATATATGCCCTACGCATCGCTCTTATTGGTACTTATGTGCTCTCGCCCAAAGATAGTCTTACGTTTTATATCTTCAGCGTGGGATTAGGATTTACCTGGCTAGCGACCGTACCGCCTACTGCGGCTGCCGTAGGTAAGCTATTAGGGACGCGATATTTAGCAAGCCTATTTGGATTTACGATGCTTTCGCATCAAATCGGTGGATTTTTTGGCGCATATATCGGAGGTCTTGCGGTACGGGCATACGGCGCGTATGATTATATGTGGTATTTGGATATGACGCTAGCGGCTATTGCAGCTCTGCTAAGCCTGCCTGTGCGTGAAGCTAAGATGAAGCACGTGAAATTTTAAAAATTTTATGGGATTTTGAAATTTACGGACGGAATTTTCGCAAAATTTTGCAAGCTAAATTACGACAGAATTTTGAAAATTTTAAAATTTATCGGATTTTATGTTTCGCACGATGAAATTTCACTTTAGCTTTAAAATTCCGTTGCGATAATGCGATAAAATGCAAAATCCGCTTATGCTTTCAAATTTAGCCTGGGTGAGCTTTTAAATTTTATAGAATTTTGAAATTTTAAAATTTCGGCTCGTGCAGCATTTTAAGGGCCGGCGCGAGAGCGCCTGCAAAGCCCATAAA
>ERZ772807.865-NODE-865-length-17741-cov-7.380131_pt1 | contig 17741 bp, 7 predicted proteins | sample MGYA00511472_ERZ772807 | MGnify/ENA primary metagenome ERZ772807 (study PRJEB29015, sample SAMEA2737947) | human oral metagenome | biome: human oral; feature: human-associated habitat; material: dental | place: China | collected 2039 ...
CGTCGTCTTGGAGCTCGCATGAAAGAAAATCGGAAAGGCCATATCATCAATATCGTCAGCATGGCAGGTTTGATAGCGACTAGCAAGTCTAGTCTCTACTCAGCGACCAAGTTTGCGGCTATTGGATTTTCAAATGCGCTGCGCCTCGAACTGATTCCCTATGGTGTCTATCTAACGACGGTTAATCCAGGACCGATTCGTACTGCCTTTTTTGACCAGGCAGACCCAGATGGAACCTACCTCAAGTCTGTTGACCGATTTCTCTTAGAACCAGATGTAGTCGCTAGAAAGATTGTCAGAATCATAGGAAAAAACAAACGGGAACTCAATCTCCCAGTTTTGTTGAACCTAGCCCATAAGTTTTATACCCTCTTTCCCAAGCTAGCTGATAAGTTGGCTGGGGGGATCTTTAATTATAAGTAAAAGGAGTTCCTTACAAAAGGAACTTTTTTATACTATTTAACTAAGTGCCAAAAAAATGTTTGTTTTTGTTCTAAATCTACATTCACTTTTTTCGAATCTTCTACAAATTTTAGAAAAAACAATCAAAAATATGATTTTTTGTGTTTAGGGTATTGAAATTTCCTATATTATTTTATAAAATAAGGGTAAAAGGCTATGAAAAAGTAATACGCTTACAAACAAATGGAAGCGGTTACTAAAGGAGGATTTTATGGAAAAAGGCCATTGGAATCGTAAAAGAGTCTACAGCATTCGTAAGTTTGCCGTAGGCGCTTGCTCTGTCATGATTGGAACCTGTGCGGTTCTATTTGGAGGAAGTGTCATTGGAGAATCACCAGTTTTCGCGGATGAAACTCCTATCACCCACACTGTGGAACAAGCAAAAGAGGAAAGTCCGGCAGTGGAGGAAAAAGAAAATCAAGCTGTAGCAGAGCACAAGGATGCTGCAAGTGTCGATCAAAGTCAAGCCACTCCAATTGAAGCAAGCAAAGCCGAGAAGAAAGAAGAGGAACCTGTAGCTCCAAAAGAGGAGAAAGCATCTCTAAAACCTGAAGAAACTGCTCCAAAGGTAGAATCTCAAGCTTCAAGTCAAGAAAAGCCTGTCAAGGAAGATTTGAAAGCTGCGACAAATGAAGAAGTGAATCAAATGATTGAAGATAGAAAAGTGAATTTTAATCAAAATTGGCACTTTAAACTCAATGCGAATCCTAAAGAAGCTGTGAAATCAGATGCAGACGTATCAACATGGCAAAAATTGGATCTCCCACACGACTGGAGTATCTTTAACGATTTTGACCATCAGTCACCTGCCCAAAACGAGGGTGGACAGCTCAATGGTGGTGAAGCTTGGTATCGTAAGACCTTCAAACTTGATGAAAAAGATCTCAAGAAAAATGTTCGTGTGACCTTTGATGGTGTCTACATGGACTCTCAAGTCTATGTCAATGGCCAGTTAGTGGGGCATTATCCAAATGGTTATAACCAGTTCTCATACGATATCACCAAATACCTTCACAAAGATGGTCGTGAGAATGTGATTGCTGTCCATGCGGTCAACAAACAACCAAGTAGCCGTTGGTACTCAGGTAGTGGTATCTACCGTGATGTGACCTTGCAAGTGACAGATAAGGTTCATGTTGAGAAAAATGGGACAACCATCTTAACACCAAAACTTAAAGAACAGCAACACGGCAAGGTTGAAACTCATGTAGCCAGCAAAATCGTCAATACAGATGATAAAGACCATGAACTGGTGGCAGAGTATCAAATCGTTGAACGTGGTGGTCAGGCTGTGACAGGTTTGGTTCGTACAGCGAGTCGTACCTTGAAAGCACATGAGTCAACAAGTCTTGATGCGATTTTAGAAGTTGAACAACCAAAACTCTGGACAGTTTTAAATGATAAACCTGCCTTGTACGAATTGATTACGCGTGTTTACCGTGATGGTCAATTAGTCGATGCTAAGAAGGATCTGTTTGGTTACCGTTACTATCATTGGACTCCAAATGAAGGTTTCTCTTTGAATGGTGAACGCATTAAATTCCATGGTGTTTCCTTGCACCATGACCACGGAGCGCTTGGAGCAGAAGAAAACTATAAGGCAGAATACCGTCGTCTCAAACAAATGAAGGAGATGGGCGTTAACTCCATCCGTACAACTCATAACCCTGCAAGTCCACAGACCTTGCAAATCGCAGCAGAACTTGGTTTGCTCGTTCAGGAAGAGGCCTTTGATACTTGGTATGGTGGTAAGAAACCTTATGACTACGGACGTTTCTTTGAAAAAGACGCTACTCACCCAGAAGCTAGAAAAGGTGAAAAATGGTCTGACTATGACCTTCGTACCATGGTCGAAAGAGATAAAAATAACCCAGCTGTCTTCATGTGGTCTATCGGGAATGAAATTGGTGAAGCCGATGGTAAACCTCATTCTCTAGCAACGGTTAAACGCTTAGTAAAAGTGATTAAAGATGTTGATACTACACGTTATGTTACCATGGGAGCAGATAAGTTCCGCTTTGGTGATGGTAGCGGTGGTCATGAGAAAATTGCTAATGAACTGGATGCAGTTGGTTTCAACTATTCAGAAGACAACTACAAGAAACTTCGTGCGAAACATCCAAACTGGTTGATTTATGGTTCAGAAACATCTTCAGCAACCCGTACACGCGGTAGCTATTATCGTCCTGACCAAGAATTGGTACATAGCAACCAAGCTTATCGTAATTACGAACAGTCCGATTATGGAAATGACCGTGTTGGTTGGGGGAAAACTGCAACTGCTTCATGGACGTTTGACCGTGACAACGCTGGCTATGCTGGACAGTTTATCTGGACAGGTACGGACTATATCGGTGAACCTACACCATGGCACAACCAAAACCAAACTCCCGTTAAGAGCTCTTACTTTGGTATCGTAGATACAGCCGGTATTCCAAAACATGACTTCTACCTCTACCAAAGCCAATGGGTTTCTGCCAAGAAGAAACCGATGGTACACCTTCTTCCTCACTGGAACTGGGAAAATAGAGAATTAGCAGACAAAGTTGCTGACTCAGAAGGCAAGATTCCAGTTCGAGCTTACTCAAACGCTGCAAGCGTTGAATTGTTCTTGAACGGTCAATCTCTCGGTGTTAAAAAGTTCAACAAGAAACAAACCAGTGATGGCCGTACCTACCAAGAAGGTGCCAATGCCAAGGAACTCTACCTTGAGTGGAAGGTTGCGTACCAACCAGGTACTTTGGAAGCTGTAGCTCGCGATGAAGCTGGAAAAGAAATTGCACGTGATAAGATCACGACTGCAGGCCAACCAGCAGGTGTTCGCCTCGTCAAAGAAGAACACGCAATCGCAGCCGATGGAAAAGACTTGACCTACATCTACTACGAAATCGTAGATAGTGAAGGAAATGTGGTACCAACTGCCAATAATTTGGTTCGTTTCCAATTGCATGGACAAGGTCAACTGGTCGGTGTCGATAATGGGGAACAAGCTAGCCGTGAACGCTACAAGGCACAACCAGATGGTTCTTGGATCCGCAGAGCCTTTAACGGTAAAGGGGTTGCCATTGTTAAATCAACTGAACAAGCAGGTAAATTCACCCTTACTGCCCACTCTGATCTCTTGAAATCGGACCAAGTCACTGTCTTTACAGGTAAGAAAGAAGATCAAGAAAAGACTGTTTTAGGTACAGAAGTACCAAAAGTACGTACTGTTATAGAGAAAGAACCGAAAATGCCGAAGACCGTCGCTTTTGTCTATAGTGATGGCAGTCGTGAAAAACGTCCAGTAACTTGGTCTTCAGTTGATGTGAGCCAAGCAGGAGTTGTGACTGTTAAAGGTATGGCAGACGGACGTGAGGTAGAGGCTCGTGTTGAGGTTCTAGCAATTGCGAAAGAACTGCCTACTGTAAAACGTATTGCCCCAGGAACAGACTTGAGTGCTGTTGATAAATATGTTTCTATCGCTGTAACGGATGGAAGCGTTCAAGAATACGAAGTTGATAAGTGGGAGATTGCGGAAGCAGATAAAGCTAAACTGTCAGTTGCAGGATCACGTATTCAAATGACTGGCCAACTGGGTGGTGAGACTATTCACGCTACCCTTGTGGTAGAAGAAGGTAATCCTGCGGCTCCTGCAGTACCAAATGTAACTGTTGGTGGCGAATCTGTCACTGGTCTTACTACTCAAAATCCAATGCAATATCGAACTCTTGCTTACGGTGCATCCTTGCCAGAAGTTGTAGCAAGTGCTGAAAATGCGGATGTTACTGTAGTCCAAGCAAGTGCAGCAAACGGCATGCGTGCAAGCATCTATGTTCAACCAAAAGATGGTGGACCTCTTCAAACCTATGCAATTCAATTCCTTGAAGAAGCACCAAAAATTGACCACTTGAGCTTACAAGTAGAGCAAGCTGACGGTCTTAAAGAAGACCAAACAGTGAAATTGTCTGTACTCGCTCACTATCAAGACGGAACACAAGCAGTTTTACCAGCTGATAAAGTAACCTTCTCTACAAGTGGTGAAGGGGAAGTCGCAGTTCGTAAAGGAATGCTTGAGTTGCATAAGCCAGGAACAGTCACTCTGAAAGCGGAATATGATGGAGCTAAAGGCCAAGTTGAGCTCACTATCCAAGCCAACACAGAGAAGAAGATTGCGCAATCTATTCGTCCAGTGAATGTAGTCACAGACTTGCATCAGGAACCAAGTCTTCCAGCAACAGTAACAGTTGAGTATGACAAAGGTTTCCCTAAAACTCATAAAGTCACTTGGCAAGCTATTCCGAAAGAAAAACTTGACTCCTATCAAACCTTTGAAGTTCTAGGTAAAGTTGAAGATCTTGACCTTGAGGCGCGTGCTAAAGTCTCTGTAGAAGGTATTGTTTCGGTTGAAGAAGTCAGTGTGACGACCCCAATCGCAGAAGCACCACAATTACCAGAAAGTGTTCGTACCTACGATTCAAATGGTCACGTTTCATCAGCTAAGGTTACTTGGGATACGATTCGTCCAGACCAATACGCCAAGGAAGGTGTCTTTACAGTTAATGGTCGCCTAGAAGGTACGCAATTAACAACTAAACTTCATGTTCGCGTATCTGCTCAAACTGAGAAGGGAGCAAATATTTCTGACCAATGGACCGGTTCAGAATTGCCACTTGCCTTTGCTTCAGACTCAAATCCAACTGATCCTGTTTCAAACGTCAACGATAAATTGATTTCCTTTAATGACCGCCCAGCTAACCGTTGGACAAACTGGAACCGTAGTAATCCAGAAGCTTCAGTTGGTGTCCTATTCGGAGATTCAGGTATTTTGAGCAAACGTTCAGTTGATAATCTAAGTGTCGGATTCCACGAAGACCACGGAGTTGGCGTACCGAAGTCTTATGTGATTGAATATTATGTCGGTAAGACCGTTCCAACAGCCCCTAAAAACCCTAGCTTTGTAGGTGAGGAAAACCATGCCTTTAACGATCCTGCAAACTGGAAAGAGGTAAGCAATCTCAAAGCACCAGCTCAATTAAAAGCTGGAGAAATGAATCATTTCAGCTTTGATAAAGTTGAGACCTATGCGGTTCGCATTCGTATGGTTCGACTTGATAGCAAGAAAGGAACGTCTATCACAGAAGTACAAATTTTTGCGAAACAAGTTGCGGCAGCCAAACAAGGACAAACAAGAATCCAAGTTGACGGTAAAGACTTAGCAAACTTTAACCCTGATTTGACTGACTACTATCTTGAGTCTGTAGATGGAAAAGTTCCTGCAGTAACAGCAAGTGTTAGCAACAATGGTCTCGCTACCGTCGTTCCAAGTGTTCGTGAAGGTGAGCCAGTTCGTGTTATCGCGAAAGCTGAAAATGGCGACATCCTAGGAGAATACCGTCTACACTTTACAAGCAATAAAGATTTGCTCTCTCGTAAACCAGTTGCTGCGGTCAAACAAGCTCGCTTGCTACAAGTAGGGCAACCACTTGAATTGCCAACTAAGGTTCCTGTTTATTTCACAGGTAAAGACGGTTACGAAACAAAAGACTTGGCAGTAGAATGGGAAGAAGTTCCAGCAGAAAAGCTGACAAAAGCAGGTCAATTTACCGTTCGAGGTCGTGTCCTTGGTAGTGATCTTGTTGCTGAGTTCACTGTACGAGTGACAGACAAACTTGGCGAAGCTCTTTCAAATAACCCAGAGTATGATGAAAATAGTAACCGTGCCTTTGCTTCAGCCACTAACGACATTGATAGAAACTCCCATGACCGTGTGGACTATCTCAATGACGGAAATCATTCAGAAAATCGTCGTTGGACAAACTGGTCTCCAACACCATCTTCTAATCCAGAAGTATCAGCAGGTGTGATCTTCCGTGAAAATGGTAAGATTGTAGAACGGACTGTAGCGCAAGCCAAACTTCACTTCTTTGCAGATAGTGGTACTGATGCGCCATCTAAACTCGTTTTGGAACGCTATATTGGCCCAGATTTTGAAGTGCCTACCTACTATTCAAACTACCAAGCCTACGATGCAGCTCATCCATTCAATAATCCAGAAAATTGGGAAGCTGTGCCTTATCGTGCGGATAAAGACATCGCAGCTGGTGATGAAATCAACGTAACATTTAAAGCTGTCAAAGCCAAAGCCATGAGATGGCGTATGGAGCGTAAAGCAGACAAGAGCGGTGTTGCGATGATTGAGATGACCTTCTTTGCACCGAGTGAATTGTCTCAAGAAAGTACCCAATCAAAAATTCTTGTAGATGGAAAAGAACTTCCTGACTTCGCTGAAGATCGTCAAGACTACCAAATCACCTATAAAGGTCAACGTCCAAAAGTCTCAGTCGAAGAAAGTAATCAAGTAGCTTCAACAGTTGTAGATAGCGGAGACGATAGCCTTCCAGTACTTGTTCGCCTTGTTTCAGAAAGTGGAAAACAAGTCAAGGAATACCATATCCACTTAACTAAGGAAAAACCAGTTTCTGAGAAGACTGTTGCTGCTGTACAGGAGGAACTTCCAAAACTCGAATTTGTTGAAAAAGATTTGGCCTATAAGACAGTTGAGAAAAAGGATTCAACACTGTATCTAGGAGAAACTCGTGTAGAACAAGAAGGAAAAGTTGGTAAAGAACGTATCTTTACAGCGATTAATCCTGATGGAAGTAAGGAAGAAAAACTCCGTGAAGTGGTAGAGGCTCCGACAGACCGCATCGTCTTGGTCGGAACAAAACCAGGAATCTCTCTTCCAGAAGACGAAGTGAAGAACCTAGTCCTCGACAGACCCGAACTTATAGTCAAAGAAGAAACAATTGACTTCAAGGTTCAGGAGCGTAAGTCTGATAAGTTGTACCTAGGAGAAACTCGTGTTCTCCAAGAAGGTCAAAAAGGTATTCGTCTTCACTTGATTGAAGTGGAAAATGGAAAACGTCAGCTTAAAGAAACTTACGATAAAGTCGCTGCTCAAGATCGTATAGTAGAAGTTGGAACTAAACCAGGAACCTCCCTTCCAGAAGATGAAGTGAAGAACCTAGTCCTTAACAGACCAGAACTTGTAATCGAAGAAGAAACAATTGATTTCAAGGTTCAGGAACAAAAGAATGATCAGCTTCCAGCGGGTCAAACTCGTGTTCTCCAAGAAGGTCAAAAAGGTATCCGTGTTCACTTGATCGAAGTTGAAAATGGCAAGCGAATTGAAAAAGAAAGCTATGATAAAGTCATGGCTCAAGATCGCATTGTAGAAGTTGGTACGGCTAGTGAAACAACTAAACCAGTACCTCAAGAATCTACAAAACCACAAGTATCAGAAAAAGCAGATACAAAAGAAATTGTTTCAAGTGAAGCTAGTCATGTTCAAGAAGAACAGTTACCAAATACAGGAAGTGCAGAAAGTCAAGCAGCTCTAGCAGCAGGTTTAGCTCTTCTTGGCTTGAGTGCAGGTCTAGTGGCCACTAAAGGTAAAAAAGAAGACTAGAATGAATAAGTATTTCTTCTAATTGTATCTCAGAAAGACCAGGGAAACCTGGTCTTTTTGTATTCAATTCAAGACAAATAAAAATCCCAAATTTATATTATATTCAGAAAGAATGTTGGATATTATATAATTCTACTTGATTAGCAATTATATAAAGTAGTTGGAATAAATATTAAGATAATTCAAACTTATAAATAAATGCAATGTTTTCATATGTTAATTTTAAGTGCTTCTTATAAATGTAAGCTAGTTTTGTAGGCGTTCTGTCTCTTGAGAGAAAGCTTTATGTTGATAAAATAAAAATATAAGTTAAAATTTTACACAGTGTCAATATTTTATAAAGGGTAATAACCTTATATTATTACAAAAAAAGTTAATTTTGTTTTATAATAAAATTAAAGGAGGTTTCTATATTAAAAACAGAACCAATATGATAAATAATTGCAATTGCATACTGTAAGAACGTCTGTAAATGTGATGTAGTTTCATCAATGCGCCTCATCCATTTTAATGAATTTGAAAGGAGATGTTGTTGAGTTTTAACAATCATAGTTGGTCGTTTTATGTTTTCGGTTATTTAGAAAGGAAGAAAATGAAGAACAAGAAATTTTGGTTATCCATCCTAACTTCTCTGGCATGTGTTCTAGGGATAATCCTTGCTCCCAATTCAGCAGAAGCGAAGGAGCTAAAGAATGTTATCAGTAATATCGGAATTTGGGAAGTTGATAATGGTAAATTTATAAGTCCGGATGAAAATGGAATTTATAACCTTTCTCCAGAACACCATGACTACTCAAACTATAAGTTCTCTGTGGATTATGATTTGAGTGCCTATGATGGCAAATTGGAGGACGGTGACACCTTTACATTTACCGTCCCAAGTCCGTTAACCGTCAGAAATGATAGTTTTGACCTGAAAGACAAAGAAACGGATCTCGTTATCGGGGAAACTCAAATTGTATCAAATGGGGATAGTAATGGTGGTAAGGTAACCATCACATTAAAGAATCTGAAAGCTTACCTTGAGAAAAAAGGTGGCTATCAAGTTCAAAATGTCAAAGGGACATTCTTTGTTGGTTTTAGTTCTAAAAATGAACTAAGCAATGAGACGCTTCGATTTGATAAAACGGAAACTATAAATGAAATTACACACCAGATTAAGGTAAAAAGAGGAGAAGCATCTGATTATTCTGAAGGTATTGGACGTGCGAATTTTAGTAAGTATCATGGTCTGATTTACAAAGAGGATTGGACATCTAGTGCTCTAAATAAGAGTGGACAATATTTACACAGTTGGTATGTCCGAGCCAATCCTAAACAAGCTGCCTATAACAAAATTGAAATTCATGACTGGGTTGATCCAAATGCCTCACCGATGCAGATGATTCCAGAAACATTTAAAGTTACGGCAGGTTGGTACGATAAATCTTATTACTTTAAAGATGAGGTGGTCTTAGAAGCTGGTAAAGATTACCAAGTTAGTTGGAATGAGTCATATACCGATTTTACTTTAACAATTAACAATGCTTCTTCAATTGTTGCTAAGAACGGGAAACCCGCAGCATTTCGAATTAATTATAAAACAAGTGCTCCAGCTGATGGAACAAAAGTTCAGAATAATGCTGAAATGAAGGGTGATGACCAGATTCTTACATATGACGACTATAGTAATAAGACAGTCGTTAAGCAAATCGGAAACTCAGTCGTTGCATCTGGTGGTACAATTCAGTTAGAAACTGGTTACCGTATCATTCTTTACAAGGTCGACGAGCTGACTCATGACCGTCTAAAAGGAGCAAAATTCAAGATTACTCCTCCAGTAGGAGCTACGGCTAAAGAGGAAATTGTAACGACAAATGATGACGGAATTGCTGAGTCATCTATTTACTCAGAGAGTGATATCAAGAAAGGGAACTTTACGGTAACCGAGATTGAGGCTCCTGAGGGATATGAGTTGAATCCTACTCCATTTGAGATGACTGTTGGACAAGATGGAGCTATCAAAACAGTTACAAATAAACGTAGCAAAGCTAAAGTTAAGATTAAAGCTAATAAAAAACTTACAGGACGTGAGTTGAAGGCTGAAGAGTTTGAATTCACTTTAACAGACCAAGATGGTAAGGTGAAAGAAACTGTGAAGAATGACAAAGACGGAAACATTGCTTTCTCAGAATTGGAATTCGACAAAGCAGGGACTTATACCTTTAAAATTGCTGAAAAAGCTGGCAGTGATACAAGCATCAAGTACGATACTAAAACTGTCACGGCTACAGTTACTGTAGTAGATAAGGGCAAAGGTGCACTTGAAGCAACTGTTTCTTACGATGACGAAAAATCTTTCGAGAATACTTACACTCCAGCAAAAACGGAAGTTCCTGTGAAGAAAGTATGGAAGGACGAGAACAACCAAGATGGTAAACGCCCATCTTCTGTCACAGTTAAATTGCTTGCAGACGGTCAAGATACTGGTAAGACACTTGAGCTCAATGCCGCAAATGGTTGGGCTGGAAGCTTCAAAGACCTTGATGCTGATAAAGGCGGAACACCTATCCAGTACACGGTAGTAGAAGTAACTGTTGCTGGTTACACTTCTGAAATTACTGGTGATGCTGCATCTGGATTCGCCATCACAAATAGCTATTCACCAGAAACAGTTGATGTAAAAGCAACTAAGAACTGGGATGACGCTAATAACCAAGACGGCAAACGTCCAACTAAGATTACAATCAATCTTTTAGCAGATGGTCAGAAACATGATTCGAAAGAAGTTCAAGCAGCCGCAGATGGAACTTGGACTGTCGAATTCACGAAATTAGCAAAATATAAAGATGGCAAAGAAATCAAATACACTGTAACAGAAGAAGCCGTAGCCGAATACGAATCAACTATTACAGACTTTACGATCACAAACAAATATGCTCCTAAAGCAATCGACTACAAGGTAACAAAAGTATGGAACGATGCGAACAACCAAGACGGCAAACGTCCTGAGTCCGTAACGGTTCAACTTTATAAAAAAGTAGGAGATGCAGATCCAGTAGCTGTTGAAGGTAAGAAATTAACCTTGACAGCTAAGGATAAGACGGACGCTAACACTTGGGTAGCATCCTTCACAAATCTTCCACAATACGAAGCTGGTAAAGAAATCACTTACTCAATCAAGGAAGTGGATGTGCCAGCTGGCTATGAAGCCTCTGTGACTGGTCAAGTAGTGACAAACAATTACACACCAGAAACAGTAATTCTTTCAGGAGCTAAGGTTTGGGATGATAACAACAACCAAGACGGCAAACGTTCAGATAAAGTGAAAGTTCAAATTCTTAACGGCGACAAGGTTGTTCAAGAAATTGAAGTTTCAGAAAAAACTGGTTGGAAGTTCGAATCTAAAAAACTTCCTAAGTATGAGAATGGTAAGGAAATCAAGTACACTGTCAAAGAAACTGCTATGACAGAATACAAAGCAACCATCACTTCAGACAAGGATGGTAAGTACACCATTACTAACGAACATACTCCAGAGAAAACATCTGTAAAAGGTAAGAAGATCTGGAAAGATGAAGATAACAAAGATGGCATCCGTCCAGCATCTATCACCGTAAAACTTCTTGCAGATGGTAAGGAAACTGGTCAGACAGCTACAGTGTCAGAAACAAGTGGCTGGACTTATGAGTTTACAGGTCTTGATCGTTATCAAGAAGGTAAGGAGATTGCCTACACTGTTGAAGAAGTGAATGTTCCAGATGGTTATACAGCTTCAGTAGAAGGTTACAACATTACAAATACGCACACTCCTGAAAAACCAACACCTGGCAAACCAAATGAACCAGGTAAGCCTAAAAAAGGTGGGGAATTGCCTAATACAGGAAGCGAGTCTAACCAAGTGGCTCTAGTAGCTGGAATCGCCCTTCTTGGATTGGGAACAGGATTCTTGGCAAGACGCAAAAAAGAAGATTAAGTTTTTTAAACGGTATCTTTCACGAAATTTTGCAACACAGTTTAAAAGTAGAAACAAGTGTCAATGGAAATTGGCACTTGTTTTTTTGTAACTGACCCTGGTTCTACTACCGGATACAAGTGGATAGTTGCCACTTACTGAAAAGCTATTGTTTTTGCGATGAATTCCTCTATAATAAGTGACAAATAGAAAAGGAGATGCTACATATGATTGAAACAAGATTACAAGATAAATTGAAGTCAGGTTTGGAGGTGGAAAATTTTCAAAAAGATGGGGCTATCTATCTGTCTCTTAATCCAGATTATTTATCTGGAGATAATGCTAAATACATGACCATGTACAACCGTATGGCTCGCTGGTATGATATGAGTGAGAAATGGATAGGACCACTTCTCCACGGCAAGGCAATTGATAAGTTGAGAAAGGATCTGATGGAGGAAATAGAATGGAAGGATAATTTATCTGTTCTTTATGTCTCTATCGGGACTGGCCAAGACCTCCGTTATATTCCTGAGACAATTGACCTGAAAAGTTTAGACTTTGTAGGGGTAGATATTTCTATCAGTATGCTAAAAAAATGCCAGAAATCTTGCGCTAAAAAGACCAATCTGCAACTTTTCCATGCTTGCGCGGAGGATCTCCCCTTTGCGGATAATAGTTTTGACATTGCCTACCATATTGGCGGAATCAATTTTTTCAATGATAAGGCCAAGGCTATGCAGGAAATGCTACGAGTGGCGAAGCCAGGGACTAAGATTTTAATTGCAGATGAGACGGCTGACTATGTGGATCAGCAATATAAGAAAAATCATTTTAGTAAGGATTATTTTAAAGACGCTACTGTTGATTTGAGTGAAATTGAGAATGCTGTTCCAAGCGAAGTTAAGGAAAAGGAAATGAAACTTCTTTGGGATGGCAAATTCTACGCCTTGACATTTAGGAAATAAAAAAAGTATCTTGGTAGAGCTTAGAAAACAAGTTATGAAGATAAAAACATTCCCTTAGACAGCTGTCTGAGGGAATGTTTTTTATGGGAGCATCATCAATTCGACAACCATAGCAATGTAGATGATTAAGGTAAGGAGAAAACCGGCTCTCCAGAAAAACTTGATGAATTTAGGGTAATAAAAACTTCGTTTTTTGACAAGGAAAAAGACTACAAGGAGGATTGCTAGGAGAGAAAGTGCGACTCCAAGTCGCGGTAGAAAGTTGTGGGTAAAGGCTTTAGCAGTAATCAGATAGTACTCAAATACCAAAAGTGGAAAAGCTAGATCCGCGAAATTAAATCCTATTCTCCTAAGTCCGAAAAGCTTGGTGACAATAAAGCAAACCACCAAGGTTAATATCAATAATAAAATAGATGCTATTTTCATTAAAATCATACCCATATTGTATCATAAAAAAACGCTAAAGGAAATGAGAAACAAGGGAATTTGTTGGAAAGTCAGGCTTTTGAGATTGTAGGTGTTTTTTGTTATAATGAAAGTTATGAAATCTTATAATACCTTGAATGATTATTATCGAAAACTTTTTGGAGAAAAGACTTTCAAAGTTCCTATTGATGCGGGATTTGACTGTCCCAATCGGGATGGAACTGTGGCTCATGGGGGGTGTACCTTTTGTACGGTTTCAGGTTCTGGAGATGCCATCGTAGCACCAGATGCCCCTATCCGTGAGCAATTTTATAAGGAAATTGACTTTATGCACCGCAAGTGGCCGGATGTTAAAAAGTATCTGGTTTATTTTCAAAACTTTACCAATACCCATGAAAAGGTGGAAGTGATTAGGGAGCGTTATGAACAAGCCATCAACGAACCAGGTGTAGTAGGAATTAATATCGGAACGCGTCCGGACTGTTTACCAGACGAAACCATCGAATATTTGGCTGAGTTATCGGAGCGCATGCATGTGACGGTAGAATTGGGCTTACAGACTACATATGAAGCAACCTCTGACTTGATTAACCGTGCCCATTCCTATGAATTGTATGTTGAAACAGTAAAACGCTTGAGGAAATATCCCAAGATTGAGATTGTTTCCCATCTGATCAACGGTCTTCCTGGGGAAACCCATGAGATGATGGTTGAAAATGTCCGTCGCTGTGTTACGGATAATGATATTCAAGGAATTAAACTGCACTTGCTTCATCTTATGACCAATACGCGTATGCAGCGAGATTACCACGAAGGACGCTTGCAACTGATGAGTCAGGATGAGTATGTCAAGGTCATTTGTGACCAACTGGAAATCATTCCCAAGCATATCGTCATCCATCGAATCACAGGAGATGCACCCAGAGATATGTTGATAGGTCCCATGTGGAGCCTTAATAAATGGGAAGTGCTAAATGCTATTGAAACTGAGATGCGACGTCGTGGAAGTGTGCAAGGATGCAAGGCTGTAAAACAGGAGTTTAAAAATGAAAAGACCACTTGAGATGGCACATGATTTTTTAGCGGAAGTTGTGACAAAAGAGGATATCGTAGTGGATGCGACTATGGGTAATGGCCACGATACGCTATTTTTAGCCAAGCTAGCCAAGCAAGTCTATGCCTTTGATATCCAGGAGCAGGCTTTGGAGAAGACGCAAGAGCGTTTGGATCAGGCTGGAATGACAAATACCCAGTTAATCTTGCAAGGTCATGAGACACTTGATCAGTTTGTGACAGAAGCTAAGGCAGGGATTTTTAATCTGGGTTATTTACCTTCTGCTGACAAATCCGTCATCACTCAACCTCAGACTACTATCGAAGCATTAGAAAAGCTGTGTCATTTGCTTGTCAAGGGGGGACGGATTGCTATCATGATCTACTATGGTCATGAAGGAGGAGATACTGAGAGGGATGCTGTATTGGAGTTTGTTAGCCAGTTGAACCAACAAGAGTATACTGCTGCCATTTATCGGACTCTCAACCAAGTTAACAATCCACCGTTTTTAGTTATGATTGAAAAATTAGAAAGGTATAGACATGGATAAACAATACCTTCGTGAGAAGCTTGAGGCAATGCGCCAAAATTTTGTCGAGTCAACGCATCACGAGCGAGCAGTCGGGGTGCTCGACGAAGCACATATGAGCAAGAAAATGCTTAAAATCAAGAAAAAATTAGTGGCTCTTGAAATGGAACGATGCCAGAAAAAAATTGAGCACAAAGACTGTTCTAAGATTGATCAGAAAATCCAAGAGCAAAAGGAGATTTTTGAATCTTGTTGTAAAAAAGATTAAGGAGGAATTGTGTGGAATTACTCATTTACTTGATTCTATTTTTATTTGTCTTAATCATTTCAACCACGACCAATAAACTTCTCCCTTTTTTGCCCCTTCCTCTTGTACAAATCCTTTTGGGGATTGGGATTGGCTTATTTGTTCCCGATGCGGACTTTCATCTCAATACAGAGCTGTTTCTGGCCATGGTTATTGGTCCCTTACTTTTCCGGGAGGCAGAAGAAGCGGATATTACGTCCATTTTGAAGCACTGGCGGATTGTTGTCTTTCTGATTTTTCCTGTGATTTTTATCTCGACCTTAAGCTTGGGGGGCATGGCTCACTTCCTTTGGATGACTCTTCCTTTGGCTGCCTGTTTAGCAGTTGGAGCGGCACTTGGGCCAACAGATTTGGTTGCCTTCGCATCTCTTTCTGAACGTTTTCGTTTTCCAAAACGGGTCTCTAATATCCTAAAAGGGGAAGGACTCTTAAATGACGCTTCTGGTTTGGTTGCCTTTCAGATGGCTCTTGCTGCTTGGACAACAGGAACGTTTTCTTTCAGCCAAGCTGGAACTTCCCTAGCACTTTCTATACTTGGTGGTTTTGTAGTCGGTTTTGTGACGGCTATGGTCAATCGTTTCTTGCATAGCTTTTTACTGAGTGTGCGAGCGATAGATATAGCCAGTGAACTATTGCTAGAGCTAAGTTTGCCGCTCATGACCTTTTTCATCGCAGAAGAGTTTCATGTTTCAGGGATTATCGCAGTAGTGGTTGCAGGTATTTTGAAAGCCAGTCGCTTTAAGAAAATTACGCTCCTTGAGGCTCAGGTAGACACCGTGACGGAGACCGTTTGGCACACCGTGACCTTTATGCTAAATGGATCAGTCTTTGTTCTCTTGGGAATGGAATTAGAGTTGATAGCAGAGCCGATCTTGTCTAATTCTCTCTACAATCCCCTTCTTTTACTGCTTTCAGTTGTCGTTCTGACCTTCTTGCTTTTTGCGATCCGCTTTGTCATGATTGCTGGTTTTTACTTTGTGAGGACGCGTCGACTTAAGAAAAAAATTCATAAGTACATGAAAGATATGCTTCTTTTGACCTTCTCTGGTGTCAAAGGGACAGTATCTATCGCGACTATTCTCCTCATACCAAGTCATTTGGAGCAGGAGTATCCTCTGTTGCTCTTTCTCGTAGCCGGCGTTACACTATTAAGCTTTCTAACAGGTTTACTGGTCCTCCCTCACTTATCTGAGGAACAAGAGGAAAGCAAGGACCATTTGATGCATATTGCGATTTTGAATGATGTAGCTGCAGAATTAGAAAAAGAACTGGACCATCACAAGAACAAACTTCCTCTTTATGCAGCTATTGATAATTATCATGGTCGGATTGAAAACCTCATCCTTAGTCTGGAAAATAAGAGAGTCCAAGAGGACTGGGAGTCCCTCAAGCTTCTTATCTTGAGTATTGAGAGTGACGGTTTGGAGCAAGCCTATGAAGAAAATAGAATCAGTGAGCGTGGCTATCGAGTTTACCAACGTTACCTAAAAAACATGGAGCAGAGTATCAATCGGAATTTCGCTTCTAGAGTGACTTATTACTTCCTAGTTTCCTTACGGATACTGCGCTTTCTACTCCATGAAATGTTTACCTTTGGCAAAACTTTCCGTAGTTGGATGAATGAAGAATCTCGTAAACTACTAGCAGTTGACTATGATCAGATTTCAGAGTTGTATTTGGAAAATACAGAGCTGATTATCGAGAGTTTGGAAAACCTCAAGGGGGTTTACAAGAGTTCTCTGATTAGTTTTATGCAAGAGTCTCGTCTACGCGAGACGGCCATTATCGGAAGTGGTGCCTTTGTTGAGCGGGTTATCAATCGCATCAAGCCAAACAATATCGATGAAATGCTACGAGGCTACTATCTCGAACGTAAGGCAATCTTTGAATACGAAGAAGCTAAACTGATAACAGCCAAGTATGCCAAAAAACTACGACAAAATGTGAATAATTTAGAAAATTATTCTCTGAAAGAGGCTGCGAATACCTTACCTTATGATATGCTAGATTTAATCAGAAGAACTTAGATGATGAAGAAAATGACGGAGGATGGAACATGAAAAAGTGGTGGAAAGAGCTGATGGACAGGCCCTTATTGAAAGCTTTTTTGCATTATTATCAAGCATCTGATAGTGAGTTGACCAGTGTTGCGGTTGCCTACTATTGGTTGATTTCTATCTTTCCTTTGCTAATGATAATGGTCAATATTTTGCCTTATTTTCAGATTCCGGTCTCAAATTTCTTACTTACGATTAAGGAATTCTTGCCTGATACGGTGTATGATGTGGTCGCCAAGATTGTCCGAGAAGTTCTGACTCAACCATCAACTGGTTTGCTGAGTTTTGCCGTTTTATCTGCACTCTGGACCTTTTCGAAATCAATGGATTTCCTCCAAAAAGCCTTTAACAAAGCCTATGGAGTGACTAAGAGTCGAGGAATTATCTCCCATCAGTTGATGAGTCTACTTGTTAGTTTTGGCTTGCAGATTCTTTTTGCCTTAGCCTTGTTTTTGAGTATGTTTGGTCGTATGTTGCTTAACCTCCTCAAAACTTACTGGCAATCAGACAGTCCGCTATTTTCCTACCTGCAAGATTTTACAGGCCCTCTGGTC
>ERZ772807.869-NODE-869-length-17710-cov-7.590824_pt1 | contig 17710 bp, 17 predicted proteins | sample MGYA00511472_ERZ772807 | MGnify/ENA primary metagenome ERZ772807 (study PRJEB29015, sample SAMEA2737947) | human oral metagenome | biome: human oral; feature: human-associated habitat; material: dental | place: China | collected 2039 ...
GCTACGCAAGGTTCGAGCAAGGCGCCCACCGGCTCGAGGATCAATCAGAGGAGAGAACCGTGGCTAGCAAGTCCAGCGACGTTCGCCCCAAGATCACTCTGGCTTGCTCGGAGTGCAAGGAGCGCAACTACATCACGAAGAAGAACCGTCGGAACACCCCCGACCGGCTCGCGATCAAGAAGTTCTGCGCTCGTTGCGGCAAGCACACCGAGCACCGCGAGACCCGCTGAGGGACGTTTCCCCTAATTCCTTTCCGCGGCCGATACGGATCGGCCCGCGAGCACGACCGGCCCCGTCGACGAGCAGTCGGCGGGGCCGGTCGCACCCGTGCCCCGACGTGAGGGTCCGGTGAGGAGGAGCACGAGGCGTCTTCCGATGATCGGATGATATACAGAAAGGGAGACAATCGCGATTGTTCCATCCTGAATGATCATGTGGAACATGTGGAAGCGGGCGCCACCCGTGCGAGCAGCAGGAGGATGACGATGGATGAGGCGAGCGGTGCGGTGGCGGGCGACTGCGGCCGGGCCGCCGTCTCGGCCGCTTCGCCCTCCGACGAGCCGCCGTCGGAATGCGGCGCCGCCACGGCGGGTCCCGACCGTCCCCTCGACGACGTGGAGATGCGGGCGTGGCGCGCCTTTCTCGCCGCATCGACCTCGGTGTCCGCCAGCCTCAACCATGAGCTGGAGGTCGGCGCGGGCGTCTCCATGCACGAGTACGAGATCCTCGTGCGGCTGTCGGAGGCGCCCGATCGCCAGTTGCGCATGTCCACCCTGGCCGGGCACGTCTCGCACTCCCGGTCGCGCCTGACGCACACGGTGGGCCGTCTTGAGAAGGCGGGCTACGTCGAGCGCGCCTCGTGCGCGGTCGACAAGCGCGGTGTGAACTGCCGGCTCACGGAGGAGGGCCTGAGCTTCCTGCGCACCGCGGCCCCCATTCACCTGGACGGCGTGCGTCGGCACGTCGTCGACCGCTTCACGCATGAGCAGCTCATCGCGTTGACCGGACTCCTGACCGTGCTCGTGGGCGGCGGGACCGACTGAGGCGGCGGAGCCCGGCCTCCCGCGCCCCGCTCGACCCGCCCGCCCGGGGCGCCTCAGGGGGAGACCCACAGATCCGTCCACCTCACATCCAGGTCGGCCAGCAGACGCCGCAGCAGCGGCAGTGAGATGCCCACCACGCCGTGCGGATCGCCGTCGATTCCGTCGATGAAGGCCCCGCCGAGCCCGTCGATGGTGAAGGCCCCGGCGCACCCCAGGGGCTCGCCGGTGGCCACGTAGGCGTCGATCTCGGCGTCGGTGGGGGAGCCGAAGCGCACGGTCGTCGAGGAGACCCCGCCCGCCCGGGCGCCGTTGCCCACGCGCACCAGGGCGTGGCCGGAGTGGAGCACTCCCGTGCGCCCGCGCATGGACTGCCAGCGCGCGCGGGCGATCTCGGATGTCCCCGGCTTGCCGACGACCCGCCCGTCGATCTCCAGCATGGAGTCGCAGCCGACGACCACCAGGGAGGGATCCGCCTCCCGCTCGGCCCGGGTGACGGCGGCGGCCACCTCCTCCGCCTTGGCGCGCGCGAGGGCCTGCACCTGCTGAACGGGGGTCGGCTCCTGACGGGAGTCGGCGGCGAGCACTCGCAGGACGGCGTGCTCATCGACGTCGGAGACCCGCACGAGCGGCTCGACGCCTGCGGCGCGCAGGGTGGCCAGACGACCGGAGGACTGCGAGGCCAGGAGGATCACGGTCCCACCCTAGATGACGGCCCCGCGGGTCGAGCACGGCGGGCGCAGCGGGCCGGCGGGCGCGGTCCGATAGGCTGTCGCGATGAGCAGCACCCCCTTCCCCCGGCTCGTCACGGTTCGAGTCACCGGTTCGACCAATGATGACCTGCGCGTCGCCCTGAGCGGGCCGGACGGGCGCGTGGACCCGGAGGCGGCCCGCTCCTGGCCCCATCTGTCCGCCCTGCGTGCTCGGGCGCAGACGGCGGGCCGCGGGCGCGCGGGGCGCACATGGGAGACGCCGTCCAGCGGCGCCCTGACGGTGTCCGTGGTCCTGCGCCCGCTCGTACCCGCTGCGAGGCTGGAGTGGCTGCCGATGCTGACGGGCCTGGCGGTGCAGCGCGCGCTCGCCCCCCGCCTGGAGGGCGCCGGCCAGCGGGTGCGGACGAAGTGGCCCAACGACGTCGTCGCTCTGCCCGAGGAGACGTCCACCTGCGCGGTGGCGGACGTGCCCGGGTGGGGGCCCAGTCGCAAGGTCTCCGGCGTCCTGTGCGAGCTGGTGCCCGGTGCGGACCGCGTCGATGGCCACTCCGGCGGTGCGGATGGGTCGCGCGACGGCGCGGAGGCGGCTCGCGCCGCGATGCCGGCGGTGATCGTCGGCATCGGCGTCAACCTGGCCCAGGGCGCCGCCGACCTTCCCGTGCCCTGGGCGGCCTCGCTCGTCGGCCTGGGCGCGGATCCCGGGCTCGCGGCCGCCGACGACGTCCTGAGGGACCTCGGCAAGCACCTCGCGGGGCTGGTCGCGCGCTGGGAGGAGCAGGACGGCGATCCCGATGGGGGCGACGGCGGGCTCGGACGGGATCTGCGCGAGGCCTGCTCGACGCTGGGCCGGGACGTGGTCGTCACCGTGCCGATGGGGCCGGCGGGGTCGCCGAGCCGGGTTCGGGGGCGGGCGGTCGACCTGCGGCCGGGACTCGTTCTGCGCGACGCCGTCGGAGGTCCGGCGGGGGACGGGGCCGAGGAGTTCGTCGTGTCCGCCGGGGACGTGGCATCCGCGCGCTTCGGAGCGTAGGCCGTGCCGTGGGCACGGGGATCCGGCCGAGGAGAGCGACTCGCGTTCCCTACGATGAGCGTCATTGTGTGACGTGCGCTACGGTTGCGGATGTGATCGACCAGACCAGCCCCGCGGTCCAGACCCAGGAGGGGGAGCCCCGGGCACTCGCCACAGCATCCAGCGGTACCTCCAGCGGCGCGTCGGACAGCGCGATCGGTGCGGCGGCCAACGGCGCCGCGCCCGACGGCACCGCCATCCCCTGTGGTGCCCAGTGGGCCACTCTCGCCGGTCACGAGCACCTCCTCCTCGGAGGGCCCCCCGTTCTGAGCATGCGCGAGATGGCCGAGCGCGCCGGCACCAGCCTCGGGCTCGCCATGCGCTTCTGGCGGGCGATGGGCTTCGCCGACGTCGATCCGGACGAGGTGCGCTTCACCGAGAACGATATCGATGCGCTGCGCACCATGGCGGACCTCATCGACGACACCGATGACGGGCTCCCCTCCCCGGCGGCTCCCGGCGGCGGGCTGGCCGCCAGCAGCGTCCTGGAGCTCTTGCGGGCCCAGTCCTTCACCATGGACCGTCTCGTGCTGTGGCAGCTGGAGACCCTCGTGACCGATATCGGGCAGCGCCTCCACCTGGACGACACCTCCGCCAGGCTCGTGGCGCTGGACCACATCGACGAGCTGGTCGGCTCCCTGTCCGCGCAGCTCGGCTACGTCTGGCGGCGGCACCTCGCCGCGCTCATCGGCCGTACCGACACCGAGGTCGCTCACCGCGGACGCGAGGACGCCGGTCCCGACCTGTACCCCCTGTCCCGTTCGCTCGGCTTCGTCGATATCGTCTCCTTCACCCAGCGCGCTCAGACGATGGGCCGCAAGGAGCTGTCCGCCATGCTGGAGGACTTCGAGTCGACGGCCCGGGACGTGGTCACCTCCCGGGGCGCGCGCGTGGTCAAGACCATCGGGGATGCCGTCATGTACATCGCCGACGACCTTCTCGTCGCCGCCGAGGTCGTCACCGCCCTGGTCGACGAGCTCCAGTCCGGCCCGGAGATGCTGCTCGTGCGCGCCAGCCTGGTCCAGGGCAGGGTCGTCTCCCGCTCGGGGGACGTCTTCGGCCCGCCGGTCAACCTGGCCTCCCGCCTGGTGGACACGGCCGATCCCGGGGGGATCCGGATGGACGAGGCGACCGCCATGGCGATCGCCTCCGGTCCGGGATCCGACCACTACCGGGTCGATCCCTGTCACGAGGTGGTCGCCAAGGGTTTGGGCAACATCACGCCCTGGGAGCTCTCCCGCGCTTGAGCGGAGATCCGGTCCCCGTGTCTCCATCTTGCGAATGATGGCGGCGGGGCCTTCGGTCGCCTACGATCCGACCTATGACGACAGTGCTTCTCGTTGAGGACGATCCCGCCATCTCCGAGCCCCTCGCTCGCGCCTTCGGGCGCGAGGGCTACGAGGTGCGCGCCCACGGCACCGGCAAGGGTGCTCTCGAGGAGATCGCCGGCGCCGACATCATCGTGCTGGATCTCGGCCTGCCCGATATCGACGGGCTCGATGTCGCCCGTCAGGTGCGCGCTCAGGGTCTGACCACCCCCATCCTCATGCTCACCGCCCGCAGCGAGGACACCGATCTCGTCGTCGGTCTGGATGCGGGTGCCGACGACTACGTCACCAAGCCCTTCCGCCTGGCCGAGCTGCTGGCCCGCGTGCGCGCCCAGGTCCGCCGCGCCTCGGGCGAGGCCATCGAGGACGAGCTCACCGCCGGTGAGATCCGCGTGGATGTCGCCGCCCACCGTGCCTTCGTCGCCTCCCGCGAGCTGCAGCTGACCACTCGCGAGTTCGAGCTGCTGCGAGTGCTGGTGCGCGGCGGCGGCCAGGTCGTGTCGATCGAGGATGTCCTCAAGGAGGTCTGGGGCGAGGATCCAACGGGTACTGAGCAAACCCTTGAGATGCACGTCACATGGCTGCGTCGTAAGCTGGGTGACGACGCCGATGCCCCTACGCTGCTCCTGCGCGACGGCGTCGGCTACCGTCTGGCGGTGTAGCACTCCGGCCGCCCGTGCGCGGGTGTCGGCCCGACGAGCGCGCCCCGGTCCCGCCCAGTGCGGACCGGGGCGTCTAGCGTGGTGCAGGATTCACGAAGGGAGCGGGCATGCGCCGTCGGACGATGACGATGACGATGGTGGCGGTCTCCGTCGCCGTCGTCCTGCTGGGCATCCCCCTGGGGGGCGCTTGGATCGCCCTGGCCTTCCGCACCACGCCGAATGCCAACGACCGCGCCCGGGTGGTGATCACGGTGGCCCTGACCGCCGTGGGGCTGACGGCGGTGGCTCTGATCGCCGCCTACGTGGTCGCCGCCAAGGCGTCGCGGCGGATCAGCGCTCCGCTGATCTTCCTGGCGGCGGAGGCCGAGCAGCTCGGCTCGGGGCAGGTGCGGCCGCGTCTGCGCCGCTCGGGCATCGAGGAGATCGATCTGGTCCAGGCGGAGCTGGTGCGCACCGCCGAGCGCGTCGCGGGCAGGCTCGCGGCCGAACGGCAGTTCGCCTCCGACGCCTCCCACCAGTTGCGCACGCCCTTGACGGGCTTGAGCCTGCGTCTGGAGGAGATCGAGCTCATGTCGAGCGAGGAGGAGGTGCGCGCGGAGGCGCGCGCGTGCATCGAGCAGGTCGATCGGCTCACCGGAGTGGTGGAGGACCTGCTCAAGGTCTCCCGACGCACCGGCGGCGGCACCACCGAGGCCCTGCACCTCGACGAGGTCTTCGCCCAGCAGCGCGAGGAGTGGGAGCCGGCTTTCACGGAGGCGGGCAGGGAGATCACCTTCGCCGACGACGTCGAGCTGCCGGTGCTGGCGAGCCCCGGCTCCCTGGCGCAGGTGCTGGCCACCATGATCGAGAACTCGCTGCGCTACGGCGCGGGGACGACGAGCGTGAGGGTGCGCAGTGCCAAGGGCGGGCACGGCGTCTTCATCGATGTCGCCGACGAGGGCGATGGCGTCGAGGAGGATATCGCCCAGCACGTGTTCGAGCGCCACGTCTCCGGGCACGGCTCGACGGGAGTGGGACTGGCGCTGGCCAAGGACCTGGTGGAGGCCGACGGGGGCAAGATCGAGCTGTCGCAGCGCAGTCCGGCGGTGTTCTCCGTCCTGCTCAACGCTGTGCCACGGTCACTGGATCCGAACAACGTGCTGCCGCAGGGGGCGCTGGTGAGCGTCGGGCGCAGGCGCCGCTTCTGACCGCTCTCGTCCCGCGCCGCTCCTGACTCGCGCCGTCGTCGGCCCCGCTTCCCCGCCGGCCTGCTGCCGAGGCTCGGCATGCCGCCGGCGGGGCGGTCCGTCAGGCCATCTCGCGCTTGCCGCCGGCGAGGCGCTTGCCGCCGGCGAAGCGCTTGCGCAGGGCCGCGATGAGCATCGGGATGGCCGAGACGAAGACGATCCCGAGGATCATGAGGTCGATGTTCTTCTGGATCCAGGTGATATTGCCCAGGAAGTAACCGAGCCAGGTGATGCCGAAGGCCCAGAAGGTCGCGCCCAGGGCGTTGAACCCGAGGAAGTGGCTGTAGTGCATCCTGCCGACTCCGGCCATGACGGGGGTGAAGGTGCGCACGATCGGGACGAACTGGGCCAGGGTGATGGCCTTGCCCCCGTGCTTGGCGAAGAAGGCGGCGGTGCGCTCGACGTACTCCTGCTTGAACAGGCGGGAGTCCGGCTTGTTGAAGATCGCCGGCCCCGCCTTGCGGCCGATGACGTAGCCGCACTGGTTGCCGCAGATCGCCGCCAGCCAGACCAGGGGCGCGGCGATCCAGATGTGGACCGGCACACCGCTGGAGGGATCGCTCTCGCCGATGGCGACGAACATCCCCAGGGTGAACAGCAGGGAGTCCCCGGGCAGGAAGAACCCGACCAGCAGCCCCGTCTCGGCGAAGATCACGAGCATGACGCCCACGATCGCCCATGGGCCGATCCATCCGACGAAGGCGGTGATGATGTTGGCGGGATCCAGCCACTCCGGCCCGAGCGCGGGGGCCGGCATGAGGGGGTGGACGGGGGACAGGATCGTGGAGAGTTCGGCCGTGGCGGCCGCGGTCGATATCGTCACCGACTCAGGCTATGGAAGACGTCGCATCGGCTGCCATGAGGACGCCCTCAACGGGCATGTGGCGTCAGGCACGCCGGAGCCGCTCAGCTCGTTCCGGCCGGATCGTCCGCCGCGGGTGCTCCATCCGCTTCGTCGTCGTCCGTCGTGCCGTTGAAGACGATGTAGTGGTAGAAGGCGAATCGGAAGGCGGTCCCCAGGCCGAAGCCGACGATGTATGCGGCGATCATGTCGGCGAGCGGCGAGGCCAGCCCCAGGACGTGGTGGGTGAAGAGCAGGCAGAACTGGGTGATGAACAGACCGCCCAGGTTGGCCAGGGCGAAGAGGAGCGCCTCTCGCGCCATGTTCTCCTGCGTGCGCCCCCGATAGGTCCACAGGCGGTTGGCCACCCAGGAGAAGATCGTCGCGATCGTCGCGCTGGCCGCATTGGCCGTGTTCGGGTGCCCGGCCAGCAGGCCCAGCGGCCCGTGCTGGAGGAGGACGAACAGGCCCGAGTCCACGACGTAGGCCAGCGCCCCCACCAGCCCGAACTGCAGGAACTCCGTCACCCAGGCGCGAATGCGCTCCTTGAGGGTCGGCCCCTTGAGGAGGGCGGGGTCGCGGTCCGTGTCCGATGCGGAGTCGGCGGGCGGGATCGAGCGCGATTCGAGCGTGCCGGGTGCGCGCGAGCTGGATCGAGTCACACTCGTGATCGTAGGGCACGGGTGCTCACGGCACCCACTGGGTCACCCTGACGGAGAGGTCCCACACCCAGCCGATCCAGAACAGCTGCCCCACGACGCAGGTCGTCAGCAGCAGGATCCTGCGCCGGAGCGACAAGGAGGCGGCCAGCGCCCAGGCCACCGGCGCCAGCGGCAGCAGGATGCGGAAGACCGACGTCGTGGGGTCGAAGAACGCCAGGAGGTACACCACGTAGGCGATGCACCAGAACCACGCCCCCGGGCCCAGGCGCCGCAGCGACGGCGCGCTGAGCGCGGCGGCGGCCACCACCAGGATCCCCGCCAGCAGCAGCGGCCCCAGATGCGGTCCGACCCACCAGCCGCTGCGAGAGAGCCAGGGCGCGAAGGGCGTCAACGAGCCGTCGCGCCACGCCGTCTCGGTCGCCGTGTACGCATCCCCGCGTCCGGTGGACAGCCAGGCGAGCACCGGCCAGGCCAGGGTGCACGCGCCCGAGAGGATGGTCAGCGCCAGCAGGCGCACCTGTCGCCCGCGGTCCGGCCCCGACGGCCCTGGGGCGGCGGGCAGGAGCCCACTCCTCCACCGCCCCCGTGCCCCGGGCGGCCGCTCACCGGCGAGTTCCCACAGCCACCAGGCGCCGAGGGCGAGGGTCAGCGGAACCCCGATCGGTCGGGAGAAGGCCGCGAGCACGACGCAGGCGGCGGCGAGGGCGGAGCGCCCCCGCCCGCCGCGCCCGGCCAGGGCCAGGGCCGCCGCCGTGAACAGCAGGCCCAGGGACTCCGCGTAGGGCACCTGCAGCACGAGAGCGCACGGCGAGCTCCACATCAGGGCGACCGCCCACAGCGACGCCCGCTCTCCCACCACCGGGGCCAGCCACCGGTCCATGACGACGGCGGCACCGGCGGAGGCCGCCGTTGCCACCAGGGCGGCGCAGGCGTAGAAGGACCACCCCGTGGCCCGCACGATCCCACCGGCGAGCGCGGGAAGCAGCGGCATGAAGGCCCAGGCGTTCTGATCCACATGACCGTCGGCATCCACGGCGAGCGCGGAGGGATAGCCCTGCTGATCGATGCGGTTGTACCAGCCCGAGTCCCAGAAGGAGATGTGCTCCAGCCAGGTGGGGGAGGGCGGCGCCCATATCGTGCGCGGGGTGTCCGGGGCGCTCAGTCGCAGAATGATGAGCGAGACCGCCGAGGCGGCGCCCCACACCGCCAGGATCCTCAGCCAGTGAGGGGCACCGATGCGGTGATCGGAGGATGGCGCTGCGCCATCGGGAGCGTCAGGGGCATCGGGGTCCCGCCGCGCGGAGAGCGACGACTGGGCGGGGGCGAACGGGCTGAGCACGACGCCCAGCGTACGGCGCCGAGGAGGACCGGGGGCGGCGGGGCGTCGGCGGTTCGCCGTCTGCCGGTAGCCTGGGGAGGTGATCGCACCCATTCTCGCCGTTGTCGGAGGCGGGCAGCTGGCCCGCATGATGCAGGAGGAGGCCTCCGCTCTGGGTATTCATCTGCGGACCCTGGTCGAGGCGCCGGACGGCTCGGCGGCGCAGGTCACGGTGGACGCGCCCGTGGGCGGGGCCGATGAGGACGTCGCCGTGCGCGCCCTCGTGGACGGTCGCGACGGCGCCCAGCGCCCCGGAGCCGTCGATGCCGTCTCCCGTCAGGCCGTCGGCCGTGCCGATGCCCTCACCTTCGAGCACGAGCACCAGGACCTCGAGCTTCTGGAACGGCTTCGGACCGAGGGCGTCTCCGTCCAGCCCGGCCCGCGGGCCCTGCTGCTGGCGCGCGACAAGCTCGCCATGCGCCGCGCCATGGATGAGGCCGGACTGCCTCAGCCCGCGTGGGCCGAGGTCGCCGGGGATGCGGGCGCCATGGCCGAGCAGATCGGCGCCTTCGCCGACCGCCACGGCTGGCCGGTGGTGCTCAAGACGCCGCGCGGCGGCTACGACGGTCACGGCGTGCTCGTCGTGGACGGGCCGCGGGACCTGCGCGACAGCGGCGCGGAGGCGGCGGCCTGGATCGTCGATACCGCCGCGGCCCGTGCCGGTGCGGCCTCCGACGGCGCCGGGGGCGGGGGGAGCCTGGGCGGCGGCGCGGTCACCAGCCTGCTGGTCGAGCGGGCGATCCCCTTCACCCGCGAGCTCGCCGTCCTGCTCGCCCGCAGCCCCAGCGGGGAGGTGCGGGTCTGGCCGGTGGCGCAGACCGTCCAGGACGGCGGCATCTGCTCCGAGGTCGTCGCCCCGGCTCCGGGCCTGGAGGAGGCGGACGCGGCGCGGGCGCAGCGGATCGGGCGCACGGTGGCCGAGCGCTTCGGGGTCACCGGCGTGCTCGCCGTCGAGCTGTTCGCCGTCGAGGCCGCGGGGCGCCCCGCCTCCCTGTATGTCAACGAGCTGGCGATGCGCCCCCACAACTCGGGCCACTGGACCCAGGATGGCGCGGTCACGAGCCAGTTCGCCCAGCACATGCGCGCGGTTCTCGATCTGCCGCTCGGCTCCTCCGAGCCCACCGCCCCGGCCACGGTCATGGTCAACGTCCTGGGGGGCCGGTCGGATCCCGGTGAGGATGCTCTGGCCCGTGCCCTGGCCCTGGATCCGCAGGTCCGCATCCACATGTACGGCAAGAGCCGGCGTCCGGGGCGCAAGCTCGGCCACGTCAATCTCGTTGTCGATCCCACCGCCGACCCCGCTGCGGCGGTGGCCGCGGCTCTGGCGCGCGCCCGGGCCGTCGCCGCCGTCCTGCGCGGGGACGCCTGAGCGCGGGCCCCTCATCTTCTCCCCTTCGCCGAGATCGGTTCAGTTCCGCGTCGAAATCGGTTCGCGTCCGCGCTGAGATCGGGCGAGACTGGTGGCCGGCGGGAGCGGGCCGGACCACCGACCCCGCCCGCCCGCGGATGAGCAGCAGGAAGGGACTCCCGTTATGAACCACGCCTCGCAGGCCAGGGTCGGCATCGTCATGGGCTCGGATTCCGACTGGCCCACCATGGAGGCCGCTGCCTCGGCCCTGGAGGAGTTCGCCGTGCCCTACGAGGCCGACGTCGTCTCCGCCCATCGCATGCCCGCCGAGATGATCGACTACGGGCGCACGGCCGCCGAGCGGGGCCTGCGAGTCGTGATCGCGGGCGCCGGGGGGGCGGCTCACCTGCCGGGCATGCTCGCAGCCGTCACCGAGCTGCCGGTCATCGGCGTGCCCGTGCCGCTGAAGCACCTCGACGGCATGGACTCGCTGCTGTCCATCGTCCAGATGCCGGCGGGCGTCCCGGTGGCCACCGTGTCGATCGGCGGCGCCCGCAACGCCGGCCTGCTCGCCGTGCGCATGCTTGCGGCCGGCGACGGCGAGGAGGCCACTCGACTGAGGCGGGCGATGACGGCCTTCCAGGCCGATCTCGCAGAGATGGCCCGCGCCAAGGGCGCTGCGCTGCGCGAGCGGCGCGGGCCCGGGATCTGACTGGTCGACACGATCAATGAGGTCGCGTGTGTCGGCGCGGGCGACGCCGGGCACGGGCCTGTGCAAGTCTCTGTAGCATGCTGCCATGAGTATTCTCGTTGCCGGCGGTGCCGGCTACATCGGAGCCCACGTCGTCCGTCTTCTGCTTGAGCGCGGGGACGAGGTGATCGTCGTCGATGACCTGTCCTACGGCTCGCCGGGACGCGTGAAGGGCGCTGAGGTGATCGAGCTGGACGTGGCGTCCGGCGAGGCGGTGGAAGCGCTCGCGGGCGTCATGGAGCGCCGCGGCGTCACGGCGGTCATCCATTTCGCGGCGCGCAAGCAGGTGGGCGAGTCGGTGGCACGGCCCGGCTGGTACTACCAGCAGAACGTCGGCGGCCTGGCGAACATGCTGCTGGCGATGGAGCGGGTGGGGGTCGATCAGATGATCTTCTCCTCCTCGGCCGCCGTCTACGGCATGCCGCCGGTGGAGGTCGTGCCCGAGGACATCGACTGCCATCCCATCAACCCCTATGGCGAGACCAAGCTGATCGGCGAGTGGATGATGGCGGACTGCGAGCGGGCCTGGGGGCTGCGCTGGGCCGGCCTGCGGTACTTCAACGTCGCCGGCGCCGGCTGGGACGACCTGGGAGACATGGCCACCCTCAATCTCATCCCCATGGTGCTGGACCGCCTCTCTCGCGGGGAGACCCCCAAGATCTTCGGCACCGACTACCCGACTCCCGACGGCACGTGCATTCGCGACTACATCCACGTGCGCGACCTGGCGGTGGCGCACATCGCCGCCCTGGACTACCTGGCCGGGGGCGGGCGGATGGCCGATCACATCTTCAACGTGGGCACCGGCAAGGGCTCGTCGGTGCGGGAGGTCGTCTCGAGGGTCATCGCCTCCACCGGTCTGGACGTCGAGCCCGAGGAGCTCGACCGCCGCGCCGGCGACCCGCCCCAGCTCATCGGCGACGCCGAGCGCATCGGCCAGGTGCTGGGATGGAAGGCCGAGCACGACCTGGACGACATCGTGACCTCGTCCTTCACCGCCTGGCAGGCCGACCCCGAGCGCAAGAGCTTCGACTGAGAGGAATCCCGCCCCGCCCGCCGTCCTCAACCGATCTCGAGCCGGAACTGAACCGATCTCGGCACGGAACTGAACCGATCTCGGCACGGAACTCGACCGATCTCGGCGATAGGGGAGCGGGCGGGCGCGGGCGGGGCCGGGAGGGCTCAGGACTGGTCGGGCTGGTCGAAGTCCTTGGCCGTCAGCTCGCCCGCGCGCATCTTGGAGAAGAAGTCCGGTGCGGTCGTGTCCTGCAGGAGCACCGCGGCGCCGATCCCGCCGGGCTCGTAGTCGAGGGTGTCGATGGGCGGCGCGCCGGTGAGCCCCTTGTGCGAGGCCGAGCGGAAGGCCCGTGCCATCTGCCCCAGGTCGAGCGGGGAGGCGTCCTCATCCACGGTCAGCGCCTGTGTTCCGGAGTCGACGAGCTTGTCCTGACGGAAGGGATTGATCAGGGTCTGGGCGGACATGGCCTTGGAGACCACCGCCGAGACGACTGTCCGCTGGCGCTGCGCGCGGCCGATGTCGCCGGTCGGGTCCGACTTGCGCATGCGGGAGTACGCCAGGGCCTTGTCGCCGTCGACTTCCTGGCAGGTGCCCTTCGAGGTGTCCCACACCAGGGACGAGTCGTGGTCGTCGACGTCGTAGTCGAGGCACACGTCGATACCGCCGACGGCGTCGACCATTCGCGTGACTCCGCCCATGCCGACCTCGACGTAATGGTCCATGGTCAGCCCGGTGAGCCTCTCGGCGGTCTGGACCAGGAGCGGCGCCTGCCCGTAGGAGTAGGCCGAGTTGATCTTGTCGTTGTCGTAGCCGGGGATCTCGACGTAGGTGTCGCGGGGCAGCGACGTCAGCGAGGCCTGCCCGTTGGACGCCTTGTGAAGCACCATGATCGAGTCGGCGCGCGATCCTTCGGTGCCGTCCTGGGGCACGCCCCCGTTGGCGCGGGAGTCAGAACCGACGATGAGCCAGGTCTCCCCGGAGGTGTCCCTGGCACCGGACAGGGCATCGACGCGCTGGAGCTTGGAGTCCACGTCGTGCCACAGCCATGCCACGCGCCCCCCGATGAGCACGAGGAGTAGGACGAGGGCCGCCGCCAGCCATCGCAGCGGACGGCGCTTGCGGGGGCGGACCGGTGCGCGTTCGGGACGCGTCGGCAGTTGGGCCGGGTCGCCGTACGGCGAGGGTCCGGGACCCACCGGGAACGTGCCTCGCGCGAGGGCATCGGCGGGGTCGCCGGGAGCCGCTGCGGCCCTGGTGGGCAGGGCCCGGGTCGGATCGGGGCGCTCGGCGGACCCGTGCCCGATGGGCACGGCCGAGGACCCCGGACGCACATGGCTCGATCCGGGTTCCCGACCACCGGCCCTACTCGGCTCGGCCCTTCGCGTCGAGATCCGTCGCGGAGGGCGGGGTGGTGGAGCCCCTCCGCGCCCTGCAGCCCGATCCGCGGGGCCCGTGCGGGGCGGGATGGGACGAGAATCGCCTCCCCGGGTGCCGGCGGGGCGCCCCGACGGCGCTGCCGGCCGTTCGGCGGCCGACCGGGAGCCGTCTCCCGGGGCCGCCGAACGGCGGACCGAGGAGGGCGGTCTCCGCCCCCGGCGACGGCCCGAGGCGTCGTCCCGGTCGGGATCGAAGGATGGGGGTAGAGTCACCGGCCCTGTCACCGGCACTGCGTCGCGGGATCGACGGTCGCCGGGTCACCCGATCCGGCCCCCGAGCCTCCCGGGTCGGCGGGAGTGGTCCCGGGCTCGGTCTTGGACCCGGTGGAGGCGCTGCCCCCGGTGGAGTCGTCCGTGGCGGGGGCCGCCTCCTGGCTGGGGGAGGTCCCGTCGGCGGACAGGGAGACGGCCTCCTCGGGGACCGGCTTGTCGTCGCGCATGGCGTCCCAGACGTCGTCGGCCTGGTCGCTGGGCGCCACGCGGTTGGCGTCGTAGGGATCCTGCTCGACGGGCATGGTGATGAAGTTGATCTTGTCCATGCCGATGCTGGCGGCGCTGTTGGCCAGGCCCGCGAGCTTGTCCACGCCTCCGAGCCCCGGGCTGACGGTGAGCGTCTCCAGCGAGGAGGTCGCGAAGTCGTAGAGGGTCGGCATGTCCGTCAGGAGGTTCTTCGACTGGGCGGTGCGCATGATCGCCGCGACCAGCTGCTGCTGGCGTCCGATGCGGGACATGTCGGAGCCGTCGCCCAGGGAGTAGCGGGCCCGCGCGTAGCCCAGGGCCTGGGCGCCGTTGAGCGTGTTGCAACCCTTGGTGAGATGGAGGTCCGCCCTGTCGTCGTCGACGTCCTCCTCGACGTACATGGGCACGCCGCCCAGGGAGTCCACTATCTTCTCGAAGCCGGTGAAGTCGACCACCATGTACTCGTCGATGCGGATGTTGGTGAGCTTCTCGACGGTCTTGATCGTGCAGGCCGCGGCGAACTTGACGTCGTCGGGGTTGGAGGAGTTGTCGGCGCCGGTGGAGAAGGCGGAGTTGAAGATGGCGTAGGAGGAGGGGTCGCTCTCCGAGCCATCGGGCAGCTTGCACGACGGTATCTGGACCATCGTGTCGCGGGGGATCGAGACGACGTCCATGCGGCTGCGATCCTCGGACAGGTGCACGATCATGGCCGTGTCCGAGCGCATGCCCTCGGTGCCGTCATCGACCACCTGGCCATTGCGGGAGTCCGAGCCCATGACGAGGATGTTGACGGCGCGTCCCTCGAAGGAGTGGTCCGTGGGGCCCGGAGGGCGATCCTCCTCCGAGAGGATGCCGTCGATGTCCAAGATGCTGAGCCGCCCCTGGAGGTCGTGGTAGACGGCCCAAGCGCCCGTGGTCACGAAGAGCATGGCCGCCAGCAGGCTCAGCATGACGTTGCGCAGCAGGCGGTGGCGCAGCTCGCGCGCTGCATGGCGTACGGGTGGCGTGGACACGTGCAGAAGAATACGTGGTCGACTCGCCTGATCCTATGATTCGAGTCTCGCGTCGGGCGTGATATGTGCCCTCCTCGGCCCGCTACAGCCCGCTACGACCCACTGCGGGCTACTGCGGGCTACTGCGCTTGCGCCGCGTCCCGTTCCGGAGGGTCCTGATGGGGGTCGGGCGCCGTGTCCAGGGCGATGCGGCGCGCCAGGCGCGTGATCTGCCGCTCGCGGCTGGCGTTGCGCCGGAACGACGAGAGGATCTGGGCCAGGAGGGCGATGACGAGGGCGTAGAGGAGCAGGTCGGCCCCCCGTCCCACGCCGACGAGGTGGGCCAGGCGCGTGGTGAGGGAGGGCGCCGCGATGGCGACGATGGCGAACAGCACGAAGGCCAGGGTCGCGAGCCTGCGCCCGGCCTGATGCCGGGTCCCGCCGGGGGAGCGCAGCATCATCCACCCCAGGCCCGCGACGCAGATGAGGAGGACGGACTTGATGATCAGCTGGGAGCTCATGGCGGATTCCTTGCGCGGTCAGGAGAAGATCAGATCGACGAGGATATTGACGGAGTTGAGCAGCGACTGCCCCTTGGCCCTCGAGTACTCGGTGTAGGCGATGCGGACCGGGAACTCCCTCCAGGGCAGACCGGTGGCCGCGAGCTGGCGGATGATCTCGCTGGCGTGCGCCATGCGGTTCTGCCTCAGGTCGAGGCGCTCGGCCGCGTCGCGCCGCAGCAGCCTCAGGCCGTTGTGCGCGTCGCTCAGGCGCATACCGGTCGTGCGGGACGCGACCGCGGCGGCCGTGGCGAGCACCAGGCGCTTGAGCGGACCGACTGGTGAGGGGCCCTCGAGGAACCGGGAGCCGAGCACGATCGCCAGGTCCTCGTCCCGGGCGGCGGCCGCCATCGCGGCGGCGTCGGCGACCGAGTGCTGTCCGTCGGCGTCGAAGGTGATGAGGTAGCGCGCGTCGGTGCGCTCCAGCACGTAGCTGATGCCGGTCTGCAGGGCCGCGCCCTGCCCCAGGTTGACGGGGTGGCGGACGACGAGGGCTCCCGCGGACTCGGCCCGCGCCGCGGAGTCGTCCCGCGAGCCGTCGTCGACGGCGACGATGCGGGGGAAGGTCCGGCGGGCCTCCTCGATGACGTCGCGGACGACCTGCGCCTCGTTGTACAGCGGAATGACGAGCCAGGTACCGGTGAGTTCGTCGGAGCACGTGGATTCTGCGGGGATGGGGAGGTCCGGGGAAGACGTCACGGCCGCATTCTCGCATGCGGGTCCGACGCTCGCGGCGGGATGGGGGCGGGATTAGGATGCCCGTGCCGCCACCCGCGCCGTCCGGGTCATCCGGACCGCCCAACGACAAGGAGCCGCCGTGGCCACTCGTATCGCTCCGTCCGCCGATGTGTCCGAGGCCGCCGTCATCGGTGACGGATCGGCGGTGTGGCACCTGGCGCAGGTGCGCGAGCGCGCTGTGCTGGGCCGGGGCTGCATCGTGGGCCGCGGCGCCTACATCGGCGAGGGCGTGCGCATGGGGCGCCACTGCAAGGTGCAGAACTACGCCCTGGTGTACGAGCCGGCGGTGCTGGCCGACGGGGTGTTCATCGGCCCGGCGGCGACGCTGACCAACGACCGCTTCCCGCGGGCGGTCAACCCGGACGGGTCGCTCAAGTCCGCCTCGGACTGGCGACCGGTGGGCGTCGCCATCGACGAGGGCGCCTCCATCGGCGCGCGCGCCGTCTGCGTCGCCCCGGTGCGCATCGGGGCGTGGGCCACCGTGGCCGCGGGCGCCGTCGTCACCGGGGACGTGCCGGCGCACGCGCTCGTCGCCGGCGTGCCCGCCAGGCGAGTGGGCTGGGTGGGGCGCGCGGGCGAGCCGCTGGTCGCCGCCGGGAGCGACGGGTCGCGACGATGGCGCTGCCCGGCCACGGGGGCGCTGTACGAGGAGGACGAGAACACGATCCGAGAGGTGCGTGCCTGATGCCGCATGAGTTCATCCCCGCTGCCAGGCCGATCATCGGGGCCCGGGAGCGCTCCGCCGTCGACGCCGTCATCGCCTCGGGCATGGTGGTCCAGGGCCCGCAGGTCGCCGCCTTCGAGGAGGAGTTCTCCGAGCGGGTCGTCGGCGGCGCCCACGCGGTCGCGGTCAACTCGGGCACCTCCGCCCAGCACCTGGCGACGCTGGCCAGCGGCCTGCCCGAGGACGCCGAGGTGATCGTGCCGTCCTTCACCTTCGCAGCCACGGCCAACTCGGTGGTGCTCGCCGGCGCCCGCCCCGTCTTCGCCGACATCGACCTCGCCACCTTCACCCTGGACCCGGCGAGCGTGGAGGCCGCCATCACCGAGCGCACCGCGGCGATCGAGGTGGTGCACCTGTACGGCCTACCGGCCAACATGCCCGCGATCATGCGGATCGCCGAGGCCCACGGCCTGGCCGTCTTCGAGGACTGCGCCCAGGCCCATGGCGCCGCCATCGGCTCCGTTCCGGTGGGCGCCTTCGGAGCGTGGGGATCCTTCTCCTTCTACCCGACCAAGAACATGACCTCCCTGGAGGGGGGCATGGTCACCACCGGTGACGCCGCACTGGCGCGCCGGGTCCGCCTGCTGCGCAACCAGGGCATGGAGAGGCAGTACGCCAACGAGCTGGTGGGGCTGAACAACCGCATGACCGACGTGTCCGCGGCCGTGGGCCGGGTGCAGCTGGGCGGGCTGGCCGGGTGGACCGCGCGGCGCCGGGCCAACGCGGCGGCGCTGAACGAGGGCCTGGCCGGCTCGGTGGGCGTGA
>ERZ772807.870-NODE-870-length-17705-cov-8.779433_pt1 | contig 17705 bp, 18 predicted proteins | sample MGYA00511472_ERZ772807 | MGnify/ENA primary metagenome ERZ772807 (study PRJEB29015, sample SAMEA2737947) | human oral metagenome | biome: human oral; feature: human-associated habitat; material: dental | place: China | collected 2039 ...
GTCTGCCCAGAATGTTTGCAGTTTGAAGATGATTTGTTGGAAGGTGAGCATGGTAAAGTTGTGTATTTTGCAAAAGAAAGGCATTTTACTGTTTTGACGGTACTTTGAATAGCTTGGGATAGCTTGCTTTCCTCATTACATTTATAATGCGGAAAATTTTGTTTGGCTTATGTTAAAGGAATGTTATGAATAACGGTAAAAATGAACACAAAGAACAAAAAATCGGCCTGTGGCTGGTTGGCGGCGCAGCCGGTTTATCTGTGCTGACCATCCTGTTTTTATCGGTTTGGGGCTGGGAAACAGGCAAAATCGAAGGCTCTCCCACTTACGGCCAAGCCGCAGCCTCCGAAGCGGCCGCATCAGCCGTATCGCAAGCCGCCGCATCCGAAAGCAACGAACCTGCCGTCATTACCGACTTAGAAACGGGCGAAACCGGCACGGCAGGCGGTTCGTTATTCATCATCCAAGAAGCACCTTCGCTTGAAGTCGAACTCGCGCCGTCCGAATCTATCGCCGACAAAGGCCTCTCCATCGCTGTTGACGAAAGCGTCGTGCAAAACCAAGGTTCGGCAAACGAAGCGCAAGACGAAGCCCGCATCGTTACTGCAAACGGCGCAGTGAAATTCTACTTCGCCACAGGTAAAGCTGATGTTGCCCCGGGTGCGCAGGAAGCATTGAAAGATGTGCTGGTTGCGGCATTAGGCGGCAAAAAAATCGTGGTTTCCGGCTATCACGACAGCACCGGCAATGCGCAAGCCAACGAAGAACTGTCTAAACAGCGCGCATTTGCTGTCCGCACGGTATTGCTGGGCTTCGGCGTACCGGACAAACAAATCGAACTGCGCAAACCGAGCGACACCGAAGTAGGCAGCGGCGCGGAAGCCCGCCGTGTGGAAGTGTTCGTCGAGTAATCACTCCGATACACAGCGCATTGAATTTCAAAGGCCGTCTGAAAGCATCTGTTTTCAGACGGCCTTTCTGTCCGATGGACTTCTCTGCCGACAGCGGGCGGAATGTACGAATCCGCTATAAATCTCCCCCTCCATCAACTCCCTCACGGTTTGAACAATCTTGGATTTCCCCGCCCTGCCCTGCCTGAAGTTCAAGCCATAACAGGTTTGCGTCAAGCCATCGTTTCCGTACCAATAAGGCCGTCTGAAAAACCTTTCCGCTTTGCGGCTGATGTTTTTCAGACGGCCTTTTACCGATACGGGTCAAACCCTTGCCTTATTTTGCGTTCTGCCGGTACCACTCGATAAACGCATCGGGTTGGACAAAGCCCAACAAGGCTTCGCCGTGGCTGCCGTCGGCTTTGACCACAAACACGCCCGGCGGGCCGAACAGGCCGTATTCTTTCAACAAAGCCTGATGATCGGCGGTATTCGCGGTTACGTCGGCTTGGAAGAAACGGTTCATCGGCACGGCCTGACGCACTTGCGGCGTATTCAAGGTGTAGGCTTCCATTTCTTTGCACGACACGCACCAGTCGGCGTAGAAATCCAGAATCACCGGCGTATCCGGGTCTTCCTGCCATGCCGCCGCCATTGCGGCTTTCAGCTCGGCCACATCAGTAAATTTATGGGCGGTTTCCCCGGCCGGATGCAGGGTCAGAAAACGGTGCATCGCGGTTTGTCCGCCGCGCAGACTTTGCAGGCCGAACCAGCCGCCGCACGCCAGCAGGAATACTGCCAAAACGGCAGAAACGGTTTTCAGACGGCCTTTCTGTCCGCCAAGCTTCATCAGCAGCAGGACAGCCGGAGCAAGCAGCAGCAGGGTGTACAGCGTCGCGGCAAGGGCGTAAGGCAGGAAGGACGAGGCCAGATAAACCGCCACCGCCAGCAGGATAAAGCCGAAGGTGTATTTGACGCCGTTCATCCAATCACCCGCTTTAGGCAGGATATGGCCGCCGAAAGTGCCGATGATAATCAGAGGCACGCCGGTACCCAGTGCCATGGCATACAGTGCCAGGCCGCCGAGCACGGCATCGCCGGTTTGGCCGATGTAGCCTAGGGCCAAGGCCAGCGGCGGGGCGACGCACGGGCCGACAATCAGGGCGGAGAACATGCCCATGCCGAATACGCCGGCGATTTTGCCGCCCGACAATTTGTTGCTCTGCTGTTGGAAATAGCTTTGCACGGCGTTGGGCAGCTGGATGTTGAACAGGCCGAACATGGACAACGCCAGCACCACCATCAGGGCGGCCGCAGACAATACGACGGCCGGCTGTTGCAGCCAAACGGTCAGCAGCGCGCCGGTCAGCCCGGCAATCACGCCGACGATGGTATAAGTCAGGGCCAAGCCTTGGGTGTACACCATCGTCAGGGCGAAGGCGCGGCCTTTTCCGGCGTTTTTATCGCCGACTACGATGCTGGAAACAATGGGAATCAGCGGATACATGCAGGCAGTGAAACTCAATCCCAGCCCGGCAGTAAAAAACGCCAATAAATTGGCGCTTAACGTGTCCCACGACAGTTTGAAACGGCTGCTGTCGGCCTTGTTTGCCGGAGCGGGCGGCACGGCTTCCGCTTCGTTCAACGTGGCTTTCGGCGCAGTAAACCGATTGGAAGGCTTGTCGGCCGCACTATCATTTTGCACCGTGTGCAGCCCTTCGCGGTCGATTTCGAATGTGGTTTCGTTCGGCGGATAGCACACGCCGACATCGGCGCAGCCCTGATACAGCACGGTCAGCTTATATGTGCCCGAAGGGGCGGCCTTATAAGGGAAAACGGCTTGGGCGGCGTGGTAATACACGGTTTGCTTGCCGAAAAATTCGTCTTCCTTTTCTTTGCCGGGCGCGTATTGCGTGTCGCCGAACGCGGTTTGCGGCTCGGCGGCGACGGTTATCTTGTCGCGGTAGAGATAATAGCCGTCGGCGATTTTGAATTCGACGGTTACACCCTGCTTGTCGGCCTTCACCTGCGGTACAAACGCCTGTTCGGGCGGCAGCAGTTGCGAGGCATCGACGGCGAAGGCACGGCTCAGGCTGAAGAAGGCGGCAAGGAAGAAAATCAATTTTTTCATTGTACTGACTCGGTTGTGGATTGGCTGCAACGGGCGGTTTATAGACATTTCCCGCCATACTGTCAAACGGTTTGCCGACAAATATTGAGCAAACTCAGCAAAGGGCGGATTATGCGTTCGAATGTGGGCGGCGAATCGTCGGAAAGTCGCATTCGCAGGCAGAATTGCAACAGGCCGTCTGAAAAAACCGTTGCGGCATTTTTCAGACGGCCTCTTCCGCCCGCATCGGGCATGGCGATGGCGGCCAAACAAAAAGACGGCACGCCGTGCCGCCCGAGGCGTTAATAATCGACTCTGATTTTCGGCTGCTGCTTCGCAGCCTGATATTCGCCTTCCAGCTCGAATTGCAGCGGATAAAGGTTCAGCTTTTCCATCAGCAGGCGGTCGCCGTCTTCGCCGGGATTTTCGGTGGTTAAGAGCTTGTCGCCATAGAAAATCGAGTTAGCACCCGCCAAGAAACACATTGCCTGCATGGATTCGGGCATGTTGCTGCGCCCCGCCGACAGGCGGACATAGCTCTCGGGCATGGTAATCCGCGCCACGGCGATGGTGCGGACGAACTCCGTCCAGTCCAAATCTTCGGCATCGGCCAGCGGCGTGCCTTCCACTTTGACGAGCTGGTTAATCGGCACGCTTTCGGGCTGCGGGTCGAGGTTGGCAAGGCTGGCAATCAGCCCTGCGCGTTCGGCGCGGGTTTCGTTCATGCCGACGATGCCGCCGCAGCAGACTTTTAAACCGGCATTGCGGACTTTGCCCAAAGTATCCATGCGGTCTTCATGTTTGCGGGTGTGGATGATGTCGTTGTAGCGTTCGGGGTCGGTGTCGAGGTTGTGGTTGTAGTAGTCCAAACCGGCTTTTTTGAAGTCTTCAGCCATGCCGTCTTCGAGCATGCCGAAGGTGCCGCACACTTCCATGCCCAAGCCCTTCACCGCGCTGATGATTTCGGAAACGACAGCCACGTCTTTAGGTTTGGGGCCGCGCCATGCCGCGCCCATGCAGAAACGGCTGGCGCCGCGCGATTGGGCAATTTTGGCTTTTTCGACGATTTCGTCCACGTCCATCATCTGCTCTTTGCCCAGATTGGTGTTGTGGTGTGCCGATTGAGGGCAGTAGGCGCAGTCTTCGGGGCAGCCGCCGGTTTTGATGGAGAGCAGGGTGGAGAGTTGAATTTCGCGCGGGTTGAAGTTTTGGCGGTGGATTTCGGCAGCTTGGAAAACGAGGTCGAGGAAAGGCAGTCCAAACAAAGCCTCGACATCGCATTTTTTCCAATAACGCGCAGTCGGATGCGGCTTGCGCTCGGTTTGACGGCGCAAGGCTACGGGAGATACGGTCATAGTGTGTTCTTTCGTGTTTACAGCGACGCAGTGTCACTGACGGCTTGACTGCCGGCGCAATGACGGCAGCAGCAGGTTTGAAATCAATATAAAAGGCCGTCTGAAACGGCGCAGCAAGTGTAACGCTTTTGATAATGTAGAGCAAATGTTTCAGACGGCCTGAAATATGGTTTGCCCGGGTTTGCTATAATCGCATTTTTAATTTTTCCGTTTTCTTATGAACGCGCCCAAAGCCTTCGCCGTACTCGGCCCGACCGCCGGCGGTAAAACCGCACTGGCCTTAAATATTGCCCAATCGTTGCCGGTGGAAATCATCAGTTTGGATTCCGCGCTGGTGTATCGCGGCATGGACATCGGTACAGCCAAGCCGACTGCCGAAGAGCTTGCCGCCGTACCGCATCATTTGATTGATATTATCTCGCCGCTGGAAAGTTACAGCGCGGCAGATTTTGTCGGCGACTGCGTGCACTTGGTGAACGAAATACATGCGCGCGGACGCTATCCGTTTATTGTCGGCGGTACGATGATGTATTTCCACGCGCTGACGGAAGGTTTGAACGATTTACCCGGTGCGGATGCGGCAGTCCGCGCACAGCTTCAGGCGGAAAAGAATGAACGCGGTCTGGCAGGCCTGTATCGCCGTTTGCAGGAAGTTGACCCGATGACGGCAGGCCGTCTGAAAGCCAATGACAGCCAGCGTATTGAACGCGCTTTGGAAGTCTATCTTTTGACCGGCAAGCCTTTGAGCGAACATTTCACGGAGCAGAAGCAGGCTGCGCCTTTATTGGATTTATGCACGGTTGCCCTGATTCCTGAAGACCGTCATTTGTTACACCAGCAAATCGAAAAACGCTTTTTAAATATGCTGAAACACGGTTTCCTAGATGAAATGCACGCCTTACGCCGCGATTATCCACAGCTGCATGCCGATATGCCGTCTATGCGCTGTGTCGGCTACCGTCAGGCTTGGGATTATCTCGAAGGCGAAACCGATTATGATACCTTTGTCGAAAAAGGCATTGTCGCCACGCGCCAGCTTGCCAAACGCCAGTTGACCTGGTTGCGAAAAATTCCTTTGGCGCACACGTTAGATCCTTACGCAGACAGCGATTATGTTCAGACGGCCTTAGCCTTGGCGCGTCAGCATTTTCAGGAATAATCCATGCTGACCACGCCACCACTTGCGCCTAAGACGTTGGCCGCACTAAAAGAATTGGGTATTTGTACACGGGAAGATTTACAGGAAATCGGTGCAGTCCGTGCATTTCTGTTGCTGAAAGCGTCGGGTTTGACCGTAACCAAAAGCACCTTATGGCAACTGGATGCGTTGGTTTCAGGTGTGGATGTCCGGCATATTTCCGAGGAGAGAAAGACGGAGCTGGGCGAGGCATTAAAAAACCATCCGCCTGTTGCCGTTTTCCCTTCTCAAAACGATATGGAAGTCTTTATGCGGCTGGCGATAGAACAGGCCAGACAATCGGCGGCATTGGGCGAAGTGCCTGTTGGCGCGGTCATCGTATATCAAGGCGAGGCAATCGCAGCGGCACACAATACCTGCATTGGCGACCACAATGTCAGCCACCATGCCGAAATCAATGCGCTGGCTGCGGCTGGCAAAGCCTTGCAAAACTACCGTTTGGAAGATTGCGACGTGTACATTACCTTAGAGCCTTGCCCCATGTGCGCATCTGCCTTGATACAGGCACGGGTTGGGCGCGTGATTTATGGTGCGGCTGAAGCTAAAACCGGCGCGGCAGGCAGCGTGGTCGATTTGTTTGCCGACAAACGTCTGAACAAGCACACCGCAATTTTGGGCGGCATATTGGCAGAAGAATGCCAAAGCGTATTGCAGGATTTCTTTGCGGCCAAACGTAAGGCCGTCTGAATTTCAGACGGTCTGTTAGCAAAAATACTTTATTTTAAATTTTCGGATTTCCCATGTCAGTCAATCATTACGAAAACTTCCCTGTCGGCTCTATTGTGCTGCCGCGCCGTTTGCGCAAGCCGGTTCACGCCGTTTACGCTTTTGCACGGACGGCGGACGATATTGCCGACGAAGGCAATGCCGAAGCAGCCGAACGCCTGCACCAACTGGACGAATTGAAGGCAGAGTTAGACCGCATTGCACAAGGCGGAAAACCGCAAACGGCTTTGATGCAGCGTTTGCAAAACGAAGCGGTTGAGCCGTTTCAATTACCGTTGCAGCCGTTTTATGATTTGCTGGCGGCATTCAGTCAGGATGTGGTCAAAACCCGTTATGAAAACTTTGGCGAATTGATTGCCTATTGCCGCTTGTCCGCCAATCCGGTGGGGCGCATTATGCTGCATTTGTACGGGCAAACCGATGAAGTGAGCATGGCGCAAAGCGACGGCATTTGCACTGCCTTGCAGCTGATTAATTTCTGGCAGGACGTGGCGGTGGATTGGCAGAAAGGGCGCGTGTACATCCCCCAGGAAGATTTGCAGAAGTTCAAAGTCAGTGAAGAGCAGATTGCGGCCGGCAAAGCCGATTTTGCTTTTCAACGATTGATGGCGCACGAGTGCCAACGTGCCTTTCAAATGCTGAAGGCAGGCTCGCCGTTGGGCAAAACCCTCAAAGGACGAATCGGTTTTGAGCTGCGCATGATTATTGTCGGCGGCCAGTTGATTTTGCAGAAGCTGGACGGTTGCAAATATGACGTGTTTAACCAGCGCCCGCTGTTGGATAAGAAAGACTGGATGATTATCATCAAGCGTGCTTTGATGAAGAAATAAAAAAAGGCCGTCTGAAATGGATGTTTCAGACGGCCTTGATGTTTTTCGATTAGCGGTTTTTCAAACGGTTGATGCGGTTGTCCAAAGAAGGATGGGTGCTGAACCAAGAATCTTTGGCTTCGCTGGCAATGCCCATTGCGGTCATAGTTTGCGGCAGGTCGCTGGTGCTGCCTTTTAAGCGTTGCAGGGCGGCAATCATTTTCGGCGCGCCCACCAGTTTTGCAGCGCCCGCATCGGCGCGGTATTCGCGTTGGCGGCTGAACCACATCACGATGATGCTGGCGAGAAAGCCGAATACGATCTGCAATACCATGCTGACCATGAAATATGTACCTTGCGAAGTGCTGCCGTCATTGTTGCGCGCCACCATGCTGGAAACGATACGCGCCAAGAAGACGACAAAAGTATTCACAATACCTTGAATCAGCGTCAGCGTTACCATATCGCCGTTGCCGACGTGCGCCATTTCATGCGCCAAAACGGCTTCGACTTCATCGCGGGTCATGTGGTCGAGCAGGCCGGTGCTGACGGCGACGAGTGAACTGTTTTTGGTTGCGCCGGTTGCGAAAGCGTTAGGATCGGGAGAGTCGTAAATGGCGACTTCCGGCGTTTTCAGATTCCATTGGCGGGCTTGCGCTTCAACAGTTGCCAACAGCCAAGCTTCTTCTTCGCTTTGTGGGTGGTCGATGACGACGGCGCCGACCGAATGTTTGGCGATGGTTTTCGACATCAGCAGGGAAACAATCGAGCCGCTGAAGCCGACGACTGCGGAATAAGCCAACAGGCTGCCGACTTGGTCGGTACTGTTGATGCCCAAGATGGCCAAAATAACACGGATGACAACCAGAACTGCGATATTGGTTGCGATAAATAAGAAAATGCGTTTCACCGATTATTCCTTTTTAGTGTGGTTTGTGAGGTGATTTTTATATGGGCGCATTGTCTCAAAAACTCTATAGAGATGAAACAGCGCAATAGGCAAAGGTATGCAAATTCAAAGCAATTGAAGCAAAGGCCGTCTGAAAAAGCAGTATTGATGGTTAAAAACAGCCTTTCAGACGGCCTGTATTGCAAACAGATATTATTTTCCGAATTCTTTCAGCCAGTTTCGCGCTACTAAAAATTGATTTAATGCGGCTTCTGGAGAACCTTCTTTCGGCACATATTGATATTCGAAGCGTACCAAAGGCGGCATGGACATCAAAATGCTTTCCGTGCGGCCGCCGCTTTGCAGGCCGAACAGCGTGCCTCTGTCCCAAACCAAGTTAAATTCCACATAGCGTCCGCGACGGTAGAGTTGGAAATCGCGTTCACGTTCTCCATAAGGCGTATTTTTGCGTTTGGCCACAATCGGCAGATACGCTGCGATATAGCCTTCCCCGACTGCCTTGATAAAATTTAAGCAGGTATCGAAATCCCAGCGGTTTAAATCGTCAAAAAACAGGCCGCCCACGCCACGTGTTTCATTACGGTGTTTTAAATAGAAATATTCGTCACACCATTGTTTGAATTCAGGATAAACCGATTCGCCAAATGGCGTGCATACGTCCCGCGCCACTGTATGCCAATGCACGATATCTTCTTCAAAAGGATAAAACGGTGTCAAATCAAAGCCGCCGCCAAACCACCAAACCGGTTCGGCATTTTCAGGATAGGCAATAAAAAAGCGCACATTGGCATGGCTGGTCGGGACGTAAGGATTTTTCGGATGAATGACCAGCGACACGCCCATGGCTTCAAATGCCGCGCCTGCCAATTCCGGACGATGGGCCGTGGCAGAAGCCGGCATTTTTGTTCCCTTTACATGTGAGAAATTCACACCGGCCTGCTCGAATACTGCGCCGTTTTTCAATACGCGGGTTTCGCCAATGCCCAGCTTCCCAGTCCATGCTTCATGCACAAATTTGGCTTCGCCATCTTCTTGCTCCAGCGCGGCGCAGATTTGGTTTTGCAGGGTTTTGAGGAGGGTTAGAACGGATTCTGTGTGCATGATATATCCTTGATGGTTTTTACTTTCAAAATGACGGGGCAAAACCTTTCAGACGGCCTTGATTTATTCAGTAAAAAAAGTATGTGCGCCCAAATAGTTTTTGGCGTAGAACGGAGTGGAAAGTTTTTCGGTTTTGATGGTTTTGCCGCTGCTGGGGGCGTGGATAAATTCGCCGTTGCCGATGTAGAGGCCGACATGGGAATATTTGTGTGCGCCGCCGGTGTTGAAAAAGACAAGATCGCCGGCTCTTAATTTGCCGTCGGGAATTTTTCGGCTGGCAGCGGCCATATCGCGCGCAGTGCGTGGCAGATTGACGTTGAGGGCGTTTTTATAGACGTATTGGATCATACCGCTGCAGTCAAAGCCTGTGGCTGTGGTGCTGCCGCCCCATTTGTAGGGTGTGCCGATCAGGCCTAGGCTGTGAAGCATCAATTCCTGCGAGCCTTGGGTGTGGTCGATATGGGAAATACGGATAGGTTGGACTGTTCTGGCGGTTGTTTGCGGCTTGTGGGATTTATGCTTGCCGGTGGTGCCGCAGGAGGCCAACAATAGGCTGGCGGTACAAACAAATAGGGTTTTACAGATGAGTCGAGACATGGTGAATTCCTCCGGCTGCATAATTTCTGTTTTCAAACGGCCTCTATAATAATCCTTCTATGGGCAGGATGGACAGGATTTTTGAAGTCATCCGTTTCCAGAACTTGGCTTCGGGTTCGTGTGCGTAAGTTCGTTTTTCTCTTGGATCATACCAGTATAGTTTGTTGTAATTACCAAGCGTTACCTGATAGGCGTAGCTTGGGGTGGTCGTAACCAGGGTGCGCTGCATTTGGCCTGCGATTTCGGGGCTTTCGATGACGACGCCCATTTCGGTATTGAGGCGTGCGGAGCGTGGGTCGAGGTTGAATGAGCCGATGAAAATGCGTTTCTCGTCCACGATGAATGTTTTGGCATGCAAGCTGGTGGCGGAGCTACCGGTCAAGCCGCGGTCTTTGGAGGTCGGAACGGCGTGATTGGGCTGGAGTTCGTAAAGTTTGACCCCAGCTTTAAGCAAAGGCTTACGGTATTTGACGTAGCCGGAATGGACGGCGGCAACGTCGGTCGCTTGGAGGGAGTTGGTCAGAACGGTAACATCCACGCCGTTGTGAATCAGCTTTTCTATGGCTTTAACGCCTGATTTTGTGGGTACAAAATAAGGGGAGACAAGGTAAACGCTTTTTTCTGGTTGCTTGAGGGCATCTTGCAGGCGTTCGGAAATAGGCGGTTTGTGCCGGTCGCGGTCTAAGCCTTTGGCCGGGTCATCGCTGATCAGGCGTGTGCTGACGCTTTGCCACTCCATAAGGTTGCTCTGCATTTTTTGATAGAGGTTGGAGTGTTCGATGCTTTGACGGTAGCGGATGAGCGTTTGATTTTTATCTTGGTCGGTGTAATCGAGCTCTACCAATCCTTTTTTCAGGTTTCCCCGTTTGATGATGCTGGTCGCGTTATAGGCGGAATGGCTTGCCCAATAGCGGTCGAAGTCTTGGGAAACTTCGGTTACGACGCGGCCTGTGGCGAGGATATCGAGGTCGGCAAAGATGGTATCGTCGTTAACCTTAAAATATTCGTCGCCGATATTGCGCCCGCCTAAAATGGTGGCGCGGTTGTCGGCGGTAAACGATTTGTTGTGCATTCGGCGGTTAAGTCGCGGAAAGTCGGCAACGTAGCCGAGTGCACGCCATTTTCTGAAAATAAAGGGATTAAACAGGCGGACTTCGATATTGGGATGATTGTCGAGTGCCAGCAGGAGGTCATCCATGCCGTTGGTGTTGTTGTCGTCCAAAAGCAAACGCACACGGACGCCGCGTTCGGCCGCGCGATGAATCAGGTTGAACAGAAGCTTGCCGGAGATATCGTTGTGCCAGATATAGTATTGCAAATCGAGGGTATGGTCGGCGGATTCAATCAGGGCTGCACGGGCGACAAAGGCTTCATGGGCATCGTTCAGCAGATAGATATGGGAAACATCGGTCTTGGAGGACGTAGAAGGAATGCCTAATGCGCTGTCCAGCCGCGGGGTTGCAGGTATGTCAAGATAACTGCTTTGGGTGCGTTCGTCCAATGATGGCAAAAACGCGGCGCAACCGCCCAATAGCAGGGTATAAAGAAAGGGAAGATGAAATTTCATGGGAAACCGGTACAAACAATCCCTACCTAAATGACATTTAGGCAGGGATTGAATTGAAATTAGGTTGCTTGAATCAGCTTAGAAGGCAACATAATTTGCTGGATTGACCGGTTTACCGTTTTGACGGATTTCAAAGTGCAACTGGGTACGAGATGCATCGGTATTACCCATGTGCGCAATGGTTTGACCGCGTTTAACGGTTTGGTTTTCATTAACCAGCAGACGTTGGTTGTGACCGTATGCGCTCAAGAATGAGGAGTTGTGTTGGATGATGACCAAGTTGCCGTAACCGCGCAAGCCTGAGCCTGCGTAAACGACTTTACCGTCTGCCGCTGCAACAACCGGCTGGCCTTGCGTACCGGCGATATCTACACCTTTGTTGCTACCGCCGAAGTTGGCGATAACGTTACCAGTAGTCGGACGCTGCCATGTGATGCCGCTGACGTTGCGGCTGCTGCCGGTAGACACGGTTGGTGTATTAGCAGGAGTGCTTGGGGTTGGAGCAGTGGTTGTCGTTGTTGGAGTAGAAGGTTTGCTTGCAGAAGCTGCAGGTGCAACGTAGCCTTCAGGTTTTACGCGCAGGGTTTGACCAATGCTGATGGTGTTGTCGGCTAGGTTATTCCATGCACGCAGATTGTCTTGGGTAATGTTGTAGCGTTTGGAGATGTTGTAAACGGTATCACCACGAACAACAGTATGTGTCGCTGCATTAATATCAACAGGTGCGTAAGAAGGCGTGTAAGTGCCGGTGCTGCCGCTGTTGTACGTTGGAGCAGGTGTACTTGCCGGCGGAGTGTATGGAGCATCTGCCGCTGGGCTGGTGTTGGTATTGTAAGGCGCTGCACCGTAAGGATTGTCAGCGGTAGAGCTTGTTGTTGAACCACCGCTTTGTGTGCCGACGACTACAGGAGCCGGTTGTTGGCTGGCACAGGCTGCAAGTAATAAAACCAAAGCTGCCGATCCGGCATAAGATACACTTTTTTTCAACATGTTAATGACTTTCGTATTCGGGTAATTGTTCTCGTCGAGGCATATCATAATAAAAATATGCTTGTTTCTCAAGTGTTCGGCTGTTAGGGACTGTTAAGGCGCAGGGATTTCTGACCAAAAGGAAGCGGTTTGCTCCATTTGTCCGTAGGCAGTCAAATCGACTTGCAGGGGGGTAATCGTGATGAAGCCGGACGCGCATTCGCCAAAGTCGGTACCTTCTTCGCTGTCGGAAACATCGCCGACCGGCCCAATCCAATAAATTTGTTCGCCACGTGGATTATACATGGGAACAATGCTTTGTTCATGATGACGACGGCCGAGCCGTGTAATTTTTATGCCTTGGATATCTTCAGGCGCGACGGCAGGGATATTGATGTTCCATAAGATGGGTTCGGAAATAGGGCGTTTGAGAAAGTAGGAAAGCAGTATCCAAGCGGCTTTTTCCGCGGTTTCCCAATAACGGCCGCTGGAATCGGCAAGCGAGAAAGCAATGGCGGGTATGCCCATCAGGTAGGCTTCCGTCGCGGCGGCAACCGTACCGGAATAAAGCGTATCGTCGCCCATGTTCGCGCCGTTGTTAATGCCGGACAAGACTAAGTCGGGTTTGAAGTCTGCAAGGGCATGCTGGCCGACATGAATGCAGTCGGTTGGGGTACCGTTAACATAGTAAAACCCGTTTTCCGCCTGTTTCAGTTGTAAAGGACGGTCTAAAGTCAGGGAATTACTGACGCCGCTGCGATCGCGTTCGGGCGCAACCACCCTGACATTGGCAAATTCTGCGCACACTCTTGCCAAAACTGCCAAACCGGGCGCAAGATAACCATCGTCGTTTGAGATTAATATGTTCATGTGACAATATTGTGTCTATCGGTAAGATGGGCGGTATTGTACTGGTTTGCTTGAGCGATTGTCCATGAATCGGCAACGTTTGGGCGGAAAGGATAATAATGAAACATTATGAGTTAGACCCCAAAGCTTTATTGGGCGGCGTGATTGCTTCAGACGGCAATCAGGAGATTGTTCAGCTTTCACTGCAGAAGGATAATGAAATTCCGGCCTATGAGGCGGATGCGATTATTTTGCTTTTGGTTTTAAACGGAAAAGCCGAAATCAAAACGGTGGACGAAGTTTTGCAAACCGAAGGCTTGCAAGTTATCCGTCTTGAGCCGATGGAAGCACACAGCATTCGCGCGTTGGCCGATAACACCAATATTTTGGTTATCAAACAATTAATTCACGAAACAGGTCTCAGCAAACGTTTGAGATTTGGTGTAAGGCGGCGGCAGCTTTTGCACGAATTGGCAGTAGCTTTTGCACCGCCGCCGCGTAAGAAATTGTATCAGCTTTTGCATCAATTAATTCCCGTTTAATGGTCTGTTAAACGGGAATTATCTTATACCTTTAAGCAGCGGTTTGCAGGGGCTGAAAAGTAGCCATCAACTTTTCCGCGATCCAGCGCGCAACCGGCGGACAGACGGCGTTTCCGGCAGCCCGAGCCGTTGCAAAGTTGGCTGCATCCAATCCTTTGCAAAGCCCATCATCTGTAACCGTTCTGCCCCGCTCAACCATCTCACGCCGTCCGCCGGGGACAACGACAATATCCGAGCCCGCTCGGTCGATACCGCTTGGCGCGATGCCTGCAAGCAGAGTACGGTGGGGTTTTTGCCGCCCCGCGCCACCCTTGCCTGCCACGCTGCAAACTGCTCCGGCGTCAGCCATAAACTCGATTGGGGGCTGCTCTCCCAGTCCGGCCACGAGAAAGACCCGCCGCCGTGCCGTGGGTACTCCGAAATACGAAGCATCAAGCACCCGCCAGTATCCCACATACCCGCATTGGGCAAGGGACTGGACGACCGTTTGAAAGTCTCGGCCATCGTTGCTATTGAGCAGCCCCGGGACGTTTTCAAGCACCAACCAGCGGGGCTTGAGGGCGGACACAATGTTGAGCGCATCGAAGAAGAGGCCGGTGCGCTCGCCGGCGAGGCCGCGCCGTTTCCCTGCCATGCTGACGTCTTGGCAGGGGAAGCCGCCGATGATGACGTCGGTGTGCCACAGCTCGGGCAGGCAGGTTCGTACGTCGGTAAACTGCTTGGCATGCGGGAAGTGGTCGGCGAGCACGGCGCGGGGGATGTCGGCGATTTCAACCTGCCATTCAGTGCGGAAGCCGACCTGCTCGAAGCCGAGGTCGAAGCCGCCGATGCCGGCAAACAGGCTGCCGACGGTGGGATTAACGGGGTTTGTTGCGATTTGGGCATCCATATTTTCCTTTCTCGGATGGATGCTCAAAGGCATTCTCGGTTGTTAAAGAACTGAATTGGTTTACTGTTTTGCAGCGTTGGCACTTGATTTGCACGGTGCCGCTGCCAACGGCCAGTAATTTGCTGCAGGCTGCGCAGCGCAGTTCGCGGTAGATAGTCATGGTGCATGGGCTCCGATTGGTTTACAATCGCCGCCGCCTGTACAGGCAAGACGGCCTCGAAGTCATGCGGGTGCTTTCCGCTTGGCTGGCGCATCGGTGTTCCTGCACCGGTGTGTCGCCGTCCCTCTTATTAGATGAGATATTTCTTATTGTATGTTTTCAGACGGCCTTTTCGGGCCGGTCGTACTGCATCAAACCAGCGGCAGGTCGGTAACGGCCAAATCGGGGGCGCGGCCTGTGATGCGGTTGGTGTGCTGATCGTAAAACACCCGTCCGCCCATCTCCGCTTCGCCCGTCAGTATCAGGTTGCCGCCCGTTTGGCTTTCCGCCGCCCATGCGCTGCCGCCGAGGTGTCCCGTGATTTTCGCCACGCCCGTGCTTTTCCTGTCCAAGACGGCGTTCAGCCTTTGCAAGACGTTCATTTTCAATTTTTCCATTATTTGTCCATATAGCGGTCGATTACCGCGCTTTGTGTGATTTTCGGCGCGCCGTTTTCGCTTTCAATGGTCAGCGTGATGCCGGTAATTACGCCCTGCCAGTGGCCTTCCGGTTCCTGTATCTGCCAGATTTGGCCGAGCTGCGCCAAGGGGATGCCGTATTTTTCCGATACGGGCATCAGTACGGTTTCGGTTTTGTGGATGCCGGTATCGCTCAAGGCCGCCATGCCGGCCGCCGTTAAAACGTCGGTATCGGTGTAGAGGGGATTGGTCAGGGCGGCGGCGCGCGGTTCCCGGCTGCTGCCCTGACGGTATATGTCGCCGGCGCGGCCTTTGGCGTGTTCCGCCCAAACGAACACGCCGTTGCAGCGTTCGGAAACGGTACGCCGCCCGTTGATTTGCAGGATGACGGACGACGGCACGGTGGCGTCGGGCCCGGCTTCGGCAATCTGCCAGGCGGCCTTCGGCCAGCGCGGTTTGATGCGGACGACGGGCAGGTGCGGATCGCTTTCGACAAACCCGCCCGCCGCTTTGGCCAGCTCCTGCAAAACGGCCATCGGTGTTTTGCCGGTCACGGCGTAGCTGCCGCCCGCCACCAACCAGTCGGGGATGTGCCAGCCGATGACTTTAAAGCCGCTAAACTCAAGCTGTGCGTCGGCGATTTGGCGGGCATAGGCGGCGTTTTGATACGTGCCGCTGCCCGGTTTGCCGTAGTCCGCGCCGAGGTAGGCGGTCAGGCTGCGGCCTGAAACGGTGTAGTCTTTTTGCCCGAAGCGGCGGGTGTCGCCGTATTCCTCGGCGATAAAGGCAAAGGTATGGCCGGCGGCTTCTACGGTGATGACGGCCTCCTTTCCTTTATCGCGCCCGTCCATATTCAGGCGGGCGAAAGAGTCGGGCGGCAGGGTGACGGAGCATTGCCAGCAGTAGCCGCCGGTGTCGGCGGCAAAGGAAGCGGCGAGGATATCGAGCGGTTTGCCGTTGTCGAAGCTTGCGGTAACGCGGTTGAGCATGATGTAGGCCTTTCTGACGGGCACGCCCTGCACGGTATGGCAGGCGAACGCAAGGGGAATGCGGTCGGCAGCATGGTCGAGTTTCTTACGCCTGAAGCGCAGGTGCATCCTGTCGGCTTTCGGGCGCGGTTCGCAGATGTAGGTTTTGAGGTTACCGTCGGGCTGCGGTTCGGGTATCGGCAGCGGGTAGTATTCGCACGGCGGGATTTTGGCCGTTTCGTTTTCGGCGCGGCGGCAGGTATGAATGTCGGAGGCGGGGGCGGTGTACCCGTGACGGCATATGCCCGCACCGTCCGTTGCGCTGTGGCGGGGACGGATGCAGGTTTTCAGACGGCCTGCGGCGGTTTGGGCGGCAAACGTGCAGCGGTAGCGCGGGGCGGCGGCAGCGGTCGTGCTTCGGCCGCAGTGCCGCAGCGGCGGGGCATCCTTGCTTGCAGCGCGGGTGCAGCCTACGCGGCGGACGGAGGGGGTATGGTTTGCCGTGCGGCCGAGGTGCAGGGCGGCGGTATCCGCCGTTGCCGCCGTGATGCAGGCGGCCGTGCCTGCCGACCCCTTCGGCAGGTGCGCCCAATCCAGCGATACGCCCGCCGCCGCCTGCGCCTGTGCGGCACACACCGCCGCATCTGCGGCTTCGTAGGCGGCAAAGCCCCAGCTTTGGGCAACGGGGATGCGCCCGGGTACGGACGGGGCATCGCCGCCGTCTTCGGGTTTGCCGCCCAAAGGCCGTCTGAAAGCCAGCGGCAGGCGGTCGGACGGCGGACGCGCACTAATTGGGACGGACAGGGGCAGCGGACGGGTCATGGTTGGTTGGTAACGGGGGTAATGTAATCGTAGCCGACCGGCTCGTACTGCTTCTTATGGTCGGCGGCAATCATCATGTACTGCGTTTCAGTGTTCAGGCGGGCGAAGCGGTATGTGCCGTCGTCCCTGCTCCATTGCGCGTCCACCAGTTCCATGGTCGGGCGGGCAAAGAGGTAGATGCGGCGGGAGGCGGGCTCGCCGCCGACGGTGACGATGCCCTCGCCTTCGCCCGCGATGATGCCGTTGCCGCCGTATTTCCAGTGGGCGGACAGGAGGGGGCGGGTTTTGACGGCTAAATTGGCGATTCGGTTGTGGCGCGGGAAGGTTTTAACGCGCGGGCGGCTGCGGATGGCGGTATTCATCACAATTCCCAAGCGTTTAGATTGACCAGCGCGTTCACGCGGGATTGGCCGTGCATACCAAAGGCCAGGTAGGTATCGCCCGATGCGTCGAGGTTGTCATAAACCGTGCCGACGGGGACGGCGGTGAAATCGGGCATTTCCTCGGCAATACGGAGGATGCCCGGCAGCAGGCCGCGCAGGGGTGCGTTTTTTCCCGTCCCGCCCTCGGCGAGGTAGATTTCCGAGGCCGAGAAGCCGTTGGCGACGGGAGACGGGTATTTGCCGCCATAAGTATCGGCCAGCGACACCATGCCCGCATAGATGCCTTTCTTGGTGGCCAGATAATCGTAAGTAAAGTGACTGATTTCTTTACTTGAGTAGTTGTATTCTGTGCCACTGGAAAACATGCCTGCGACAAAAACGTTTTCCTGATGCGACACGCCC
>ERZ772807.871-NODE-871-length-17705-cov-6.288442_pt1 | contig 17705 bp, 16 predicted proteins | sample MGYA00511472_ERZ772807 | MGnify/ENA primary metagenome ERZ772807 (study PRJEB29015, sample SAMEA2737947) | human oral metagenome | biome: human oral; feature: human-associated habitat; material: dental | place: China | collected 2039 ...
CTTGATGTAAAAGGTCAAAAAAGCTACATTAAAACCGTGCGTGGTGTTGGTTACACCATGCAAGAATAGAAAAGCAGTTGCAGTTGTGTAACTGCTTTTTTTGAGGAGGTTCTATATATTGACATACAATAAAGTCTTTGCTACAATCAATTATGGAGGAAAATCTAATGAAAAAATTTAAAATAATGATGCAAGTTGGACTGACAGTTTCTTTATTTGCTTTGTTAGCGACAAGTGTAGTATTGGCGGATGATGCTGATTCAGAAGGCTGGCAATTTGTCCAAGAAAATGGTAGAACCTACTACAAGAAGGGTGACATCAAAGAAACGGCCTGGAGAGTGATTGATGGCAAGTACTATTATTTTGATCATGTATCAGGTGAGATGGTTATTGGATGGCAGTATATTCCCATGCCAGATAAAGGTAGTACCATTGGTCCTTACCCAAATGGTATCAGATTAGAATATATGCCAATGTCAAGATGGTACTACTTTAATCAAGATGGCGTACTACAAGAGTTTGTTGGTAAGCAAGTTTTAGAAGCAAAGACTGATACAAATATCGATAAATATCATGGTGAACAATATGATAGTCCAGCAGAGAAACGAGTCTATTACTTTGAAGACCAACGAAGTTATCACACCTTAAAAACTGGTTGGGTATATGACGACGGGCAATGGTATTATTTACAAAAGAATGGCGGATTCGAATCTCGTATCAACAGCTTAAAGGTCGGAGAACTAACGCGTGGCTGGATAAACGATGATTCGACTTGGTACTATCTAGATCCAACAACCGCTGCAATGCAAACTGGTTGGAAACAACTTGGCAACAAGTGGTACTATCTCCGTTCATCAGGGGCTATGGCGACTGGCTGGTATCAGGAAGGCTCAACTTGGTATTATCTAGATGCTCAAAATGGTGATATGAAAACTGGTTGGCAAAACCTTGGTAACAAGTGGTACTATCTTCGTTCATCAGGAACTATGGCAACTGGCTGGTATCAAGATGGTTCTACTTGGTACTACCTAAATGCAAGTAATGGCGATATGAAGACAGGCTGGTTCCAGGTCAATGGAAAATGGTACTATGCTTATAGTTCAGGTGCCATAGCAGTGAATACCACTGTAGATGGCTACTACGTCAACTATAATGGCGAATGGGTTCAATAATGAAAGAGGCGATTGTGAAGGAAACAATCGCTTTTTTTGTGAAAATATAATAAAATAGATAGGAAAGAATAAATACTTGTATGAAAAATAAGATGGTCTTTTCGTCTAGCAAAAGGAAAACATGACAAAAAAAGTTGGTGTCGGTCAGGCACATAGTAAGATTATTTTAATAGGGGAGCATGCGGTAGTCTACGGCTATCCTGCTATTTCTTTGCCTCTCTTAGAGGTGGAAGTGACCTGCAAGGTGGTCCCTGCTGAAAGCCCGTGGCGTCTTTATGAGGAGGATACCTTGTCCATGGCAGTGTATGCATCGCTGGAGTATTTGGATATCAAAGAAGCCTGCATTCGATGTGTGATTGACTCGGCTATCCCTGAAAAACGGGGAATGGGTTCGTCAGCGGCTATCAGCATAGCAGCCATCCGAGCTGTTTTTGACTACTATCAAGCCGAACTGCCTCATCAGGTTTTGGAAATCTTGGTCAATCGGGCTGAGATGATTGCCCATATGAATCCGAGTGGTTTGGATGCCAAGACCTGTCTCAGTGACCAACCTATTCGCTTTATTAAAAACGTTGGATTTACAGAGCTTAAGATGGAACTATCCGCCTATTTGGTCATTGCAGATACGGGCGTGTATGGTCACACTCGTGAAGCCATCCAAGTGGTTCAAAGCAAGGGCAAGGACGCCCTACCGTTTTTACATGCCTTGGGAGAATTGACCCAGCAAGCAGAAGAGGCAATTAGACAAAAAGATGCTGAAAAACTAGGACAAATATTCAGTCAGGCACATTTACATCTAAAAGAAATTGGTGTCAGTAGCCCTGAGGCAGATTCCCTCGTTGAAACGGCTCTTAGCCATGGTGCTCTAGGTGCCAAGATGAGTGGTGGTGGACTAGGAGGCTGTATTATCGCCTTGGTAGCCAATCTGGACCAAGCACAAGAACTAGCAAAACGATTAGAAGAGAAAGGAGCTGTTCAGACATGGATCGAAAGCCTGTAACAGTACGTTCCTACGCAAATATTGCCATTATCAAATACTGGGGAAAGAAAAAAGAAAAAGAGATGGTTCCTGCTACTAGCAGCATCTCTCTGACTTTGGAAAACATGTACACAGAGACGACCTTATCTCCTCTACCAGCCCATGCGACGGCGGATGCCTTTTATATCAATGGTCAGCTCCAAAATGAGGCGGAGCATGCCAAGATGAGCAAGATTATCGACCGCTATCGTCCAGTAGGTGAGGGATTTGTCCGTATCGATACTCAAAACAATATGCCGACTGCAGCGGGCTTGTCCTCAAGTTCCAGTGGTTTGTCCGCCTTGGTCAAGGCTTGCAATGCTTATTTTCAGCTTGGTTTGGATCGGAGTCAGTTGGCACAGGAGGCTAAGTTTGCTTCAGGTTCATCCTCTCGCAGTTTTTATGGACCACTCGGTGCTTGGGACAAGGATAGTGGGGAAATCTACCCTGTAGAGACAGACTTGAAACTAGCTATGATTATGTTGGTGCTGGAGGACAAGAAAAAACCAATTTCTAGCCGTGATGGGATGAAACTCTGTGTGGAAACCTCGACGACCTTTGATGACTGGGTGCGCCAGTCTGAGAAGGATTATCAGGAGATGCTGGTTTATCTCAAAGAGAATGACTTTGCCAAGGTTGGGGAATTAACGGAGAAAAATGCCCTAGCCATGCACGCTACGACAAAAACTGCTAGTCCAGCCTTTTCTTATCTAACGGATGCAACTTATGAAGCGATGGACTTTGTCCGTCAACTTCGTGAGCAAGGCGAAGCCTGCTACTTTACCATGGATGCTGGTCCCAATGTCAAGGTCCTCTGTCAAGAGGAAGACTTGGAGCATTTGTCAGAAATCTTCGGTCAACGTTATCGCTTGATTGTGTCAAAAACAAAGGATTTGAGTCAAGATGATTGCTGTTAAAACTTGCGGAAAACTATACTGGGCAGGTGAATATGCTATTCTAGAGCCAGGACAGTTGGCCTTGATAAAGGCGATACCTATCTATATGAGGGGAAAGATTGCCTTTTCTGATAGCTACCGTATCTATTCAGATATGTTTGATTTCGCAGTGGACTTGACGCCAAAACCTGACTACAACTTGATTCAAGAAACGATTGCTTTAGTGGGAGATTTCCTCGTTTATCGTGGGCAAACCTTGAGACCTTTTTCTTTGGAAATCCGTGGCAAAATGGAACGGGAAGGCAAAAAGTTTGGTCTGGGTTCTAGTGGTAGCGTCGTTGTCTTGGTGATCAAGGCCCTGCTGGCTCTATATGATATTACGGTTGATCAGGAGCTCTTGTTCAAGCTGGCTAGCGCGGTCTTACTCAAGCGAGGAGACAATGGTTCTATGGGAGACCTTGCCTGTATCGTTGCAGAGGATTTGGTTCTCTACCAGTCATTTGAGCGCAAAAAGGTGGTTGCTTGGTTGCAAGAAGAAAGCTTGGCGACGGTTTTGGAGCGTGACTGGGGCTTTTCTATCTCACAAGTGCAACCGGGCCTAGAATGTGATTTCCTAGTGGGATGGACCAAGCAAGTGGCCGTATCGAGTCAAATGGTTAAGCAAATCAAGCAAAACATATGCCAGAATTTTTTAACTTCCTCAAAAGCAACGGTATCTGCTTTGGTAGAAGCCTTGGAGCAGGGGAATGCAGAAAAAATCATCGATCAGGTGGAAACAGCCAGTCAGCTTTTAGAAGGCTTGAGCCTAGATATATACACACCTTCGCTGAGACAGTTGAAAGAAGCCAGTCAAGATTTGCAGGCTGTTGCCAAGAGTAGTGGCGCTGGTGGTGGTGACTGTGGCATTGCCTTGAGTTTTGATGAGCAATCAACTGAAACCTTAAAAAATCGCTGGACCGATCTGGGGATTGAGCTCTTATACCAAGAAAGGATAGGACATGACGACAAATCGTAAGGACGAGCATATCCGCTATGCCCTTGAGCAGAAAAGTTCCTATAATAGCTTTGATGAGGTGGAGTTGATTCATTCTTCCCTGCCTCTTTATGACCTGGATGAGATTGATTTGTCTACAGAATTTGCAGGTCGCAAGTGGAACTTTCCTTTTTATATCAATGCCATGACAGGTGGGAGCGATAAGGGGAGAGAAATCAATCAAAAGCTGGCTCAGGTGGCAGAAGCCTGTGGGATTTTGTTTGTGACGGGATCTTATAGCGCAGCCCTAAAAAATCCTACAGATGACTCTTTTTCTGTCAAATCCAGCCATCCAAATCTCCTCCTTGGAACCAATATTGGATTGGACAAGCCTGTTGAGTTGGGACTTCAGACTGTAGAAGCGATGAATCCTCTTCTCCTGCAAGTGCATGTCAATGTCATGCAGGAATTGCTCATGCCAGAGGGAGAAAGAAAGTTCAGAAGCTGGCAATCGCATCTAGCAGATTATAGCAAGCGGATCCCTGTTCCAATCGTTTTAAAGGAAGTGGGCTTTGGGATGGATGTGAAGACTATCGAAAGAGCCTATGAACTGGGTGTTCGAACGGTTGACCTGTCGGGTCGTGGTGGTACTAGCTTTGCCTATATCGAAAATCGTCGCAGTGGTCAGCGTGATTACCTCAATCAATGGGGGCAGTCTACTATGCAAGCCCTTCTCAATGCCCAAGACTGGAAAGACAAGGTCGAACTTTTGGTTAGCGGAGGGGTTCGAAATCCTCTTGATATGATTAAGTGCCTGGTCTTTGGTGCCAAGGCTGTGGGATTGTCTCGAACCGTTCTAGAGTTGATTGAAAGCTACACAGTCGAAGAAGTGATTGGCATTGTCCAAGACTGGAAAGAAGATCTGCGCTTGATCATGTGTGCCCTTAACTGTGCCACCATAGCGGATCTGCAAAACGTAGACTATATTCTTTACGGTAAACTAAAAGAAGCAAAAGATCAGATGTAGAGAGGTCGGGACAAGAATCCCGCCCTTTTTGTAGCCTTTTGCCAACTATAAATACTTTATTAGAAGAATTTGAACAAAGATTAAAAGAAGATTGATTTGAAAATCAGAAATTATACATTGAACAAGCTGAAAAAGTAGGTGAATTATTAGAGGATGTTAGGGGACGGACAGAAATATTACAGTCTGTAGCACCAGAATTGTCATTGGATGGTTACAATAGTAGATTAGAAGAAGTAGAAGAATTTTATAATAAGTTAAAGAATCAAGAATTTATACCACCTTTTAATCTTGAAAAATCCTTCAATAAGTTTAAGGAATTTTATATGGAGCAAGCAAATAAGAACGTGATTTCTTCTCTTGCCAATAAAATATATGAATTTGAAAAGTATCAGATTAAGAAGTATAAAGAAAAGATTGAAGAACAAAATAAAAATAGAGTTATAATTGAAATTTCGTTTAAACGGTATTTAGTCAAATATTACAAGAATATAAGTGACTCTTTTTGGAGAAATGATTTTCTAAGCAATTTAGAGGATAATTTTGGTATAAAAACAAACCGCTAAGATTTTTTTCTTAGCGATTGTTATCTAGTTAAAATTTAATTTATGCATATAATATGTAAACCTTTACATCATTCAGGTATTTTGATATAGTTAAAGGAAGAAGCCTTTTTAAAGGTGTATAATTGGAGGATAGGATGTCAAAGAAAAAGAATCTTCAAGTTTTAACAACTGGTGTTGCGTTAGCGATTGCATCTATCGGGACAACAGCTTTGGCACAAGAAACAAGAGTAAAAACTACTGCAGTAAATGAACCTGCGTATCGGGTTTTACAAAATGAAGCAAAGAAATCATCTGATTTAAAACCACAGCTTGATGCTCAAGAAGCTGTTACTAAAAAAACAGAGACAGAAGTTAAAAACAATCAGTCTGAACTGGCTTTAAAAGAAAAATCTGTTAAAGATGCTCAAGAAGCTGTAGTGAAAGCCACTCAAACAGTTAAAGATACAGAAGCAAAAAATAAACAAATCTTGAAAAATGCATCTAAAGCAGATGCCAACCGTGAACAAGCTATTAAATCAGCTCAAACCAATGTTAATACTAAAAATGATTCTGTCAAATTGGCTAAAGAAAAATTGGCAAGCGCTAACCAACATGCTGAAACAGTTGAAAGCAAATTGCAATCAGCTCAAGCTGAACTAAAATCTGCTCAAGATAAATTGGCAAATACTGGTGTTGATACAGTAACAATCGCAGACTTGACTCAGTTCAAGAAAGATAAAGCCGAAGGCGACTCAGATTTCATGACTGACTCTGGCGCAACTGTTATTGAAAACTCTTCAACAAAAATCAGTGAAGCTGATAAGAAAAAAACTGTTGAAATGGATAACTTGACTGATGAACAAAAATTATCCATTTCAAAACTTTATGTAAAAGGACTTAAACAAATCCGTGAAGGATTAAATGGATTGTCTGAAACAGAAGTTACTGATGATGCACTTCGTGTAGCCAAACTTAGAGCTCAACAATATAAAGAACGTGGTCTTGACCCAATGACACACGGACATATTGGAGCTGGTGTAGAAAACCTTGTACGAATTGGTTCTAAAGAACAGGTATCAAATCTTTATGAATTAAAAGAAAAAGTGTTCAATGCACTAATGGGATCATCTTTTGCAGACGCTCCATCTAAGTGGGGACACTTAAGTGCAAATCTTCGTTTTGCTAAATATATTGGTATTGATGTCGCTAACATTAATGGTGAATACTGGTTAGTAATTGCCTTCTCTAACAAAGGAAACGTAATCAAAGACGAACACGACACAGCATCCCTTGAAAAAGCTGTCGAAACAGCTAAATCAAATGTTGAACAAGCAACCACTGCATCAGAAAATGCTAAGAAAGCTTTGACAAAAGCTTCAACTGATTATGCAAGTGCACTTAGCTTGAAAACTGAAGCTGAAAAAGTCCTTGCAGACGCAATGGCTACACCACTTCAAGCTCAAGTTGCTGAAAACAACCTACGTTTGGCAAACATAGCACTTGAAAACGCTAAGAACCGTGAAGCTAAAGCAAAAAATAATGTAACTTCAGCTAAAGAAAAACTTAAAAAAAGTGTTTCGAAATTAGCTACAGAAAAAGAAAAACTTTCAAAACTGAAAGAACAGTACAAGAAACTTTTACAAACTGAATCAAACAATAAAGAAGTCTCTAAAGGTAGTTGGATTCAATCTTCTGGTCGTTGGTGGTACAAACATAACAATGGTTCATATACAACTAATGGCTGGGAACAAATTAACGGAAAATGGTATCATTTTGATCGCTCAGGTTGGATGCAGACAGGTTGGTTGAAATCAAGTGGTTCATGGTACTATCTTAATAATTCAGGAGAAATGCAGACTGGATGGATGAAATCAGGTAATTCATGGTATTATCTCAGTGGTTCAGGATCTATGCAGACTGGATGGATGAAATCAGGTAGTTCATGGTATTATCTCAGTGGTTCAGGCGCTATGCAAACTGGATGGGCAAAATCAGGCAATTCATGGTACTATTTGAATGGTTCAGGAGCAATGCAAACTGGATGGTTCACAGTCTCAGGAAAATGGTATTATGCATACCGTTCAGGCGCTTTAGCAGTCAATACAACTACACCAGAAGGTTATAAGGTAAATTATAATGGTGAATGGGTAAAATAAGCACTTTTTACCATGCTAAAAAATCTTCTTACATATGTAGGAAGATTTTTTGGCTTCTCAAAACTAGTTTAAAAGATACGCTATTTAAACCATTTTTGAGAATGAATATAAAGGATATCCAGAAATCTAGTTGGTCAACCTTTGGTCAACTTTTGTATTTTGAATATACCTTAGATGTTGACGATGTCTTGGTATATCTGATACTCACTTATATATTATAACTTATTTCAACTAAGATAAAACTGTGGTGAGCTGAAAGAACCTAGCTTGTAGGAGCGATTTCTGTCCAATCGCCTTTTTCCATCCTCAGACCGAGGTGACTTTTTTGAATTGTGATAAAATAGAAGGGAGAGGATGCATCTATGAAAAAATTTCAAATCTTTTTATTTATTGAAGCCTGTCTATTGACGGGAGCTCTGATTTTGATGGTATCAGAGCATTTTTCGCGTTTTCTGCTGATTCTATTCCTCTTTTTGCTTTTGCTCCGCTATTATACAGGTAAAGAGGGCAACAACGTTTTCCTCCTTGTGGCGACCATTCTTTTCTTTTTCATCGTCATGCTCAATCCCTTTGTGATTTTAGCCATCTTTGTAGCGGTCATATACAGTCTCTTTCTTCTTTATCCGATGATGAATCAAGAAAGAGAGGATACGGATTTGGTCTTTGAAGAGGTGGTGACGGTTAAAAATGAACGCAATCCTTGGTTTGGTAATCTCCATCATTTCTCTAGTCACCAGACCTGCCAGTTTGACGATATCAACCTCTTTCGCCTCATGGGCAAGGACACCATTCATTTAGAAAGAGTTATCCTAACCAATCATGACAATGTCATTATCCTTAGAAAGATGATCGGAACGACTAGGATTATCGTACCTGTAGATGTGGAAATCAGCCTCAGTGTTAACTGTCTTTATGGAGATCTTACTTTCCTCCATCAACCTAAGCGAGCCCTTCGAAATGAACACTATCATCAGGAAACCAGAGACTATCTCAAGAGTAACAAGAGCGTCAAGATTTTCCTAACTACTATGGTTGGTGATGTGGAGGTGGTCAGAGGATGAAAAAGCAATCCTATCTGTTAATCGGCCTGACTTCTTTCCTCTTTATCCTCTTTTTGACTAATAGTTTACTTGATATTTTTGAATTAGGCTGGTCCTATTTGCTACAGGATATCGAGAAAACAGAGAAACTCATCTTCTTGATCTTGGTCTTTAGCCTTTCCATGACCTTCTTTTTTGTCCTCTTTTGGCGCGTGATGGAAGAAATTTCTCGCAGAAAAATGCAAGTCAATCTCAAGCGACTGCTAGCAGGAAAAGAGGTGGTTGCCTTTGCAGATCCAGACTTGGACGCCAGTTTTAAGTCCTTGTCTGGCAAGCTCAATCTCTTGACAGAAGCTGTTCAAAAGGCTGAAAATCAAAGCCTGGTCAAGGAAGAAGCAATCATCGAGAAAGAACGGAAGCGGATTGCACGTGACTTACACGATACAGTTAGTCAGGAGTTGTTTGCGGCCCATATGATTTTATCAGGTGTCAGTCAGCAGGCTTTGAAGCTGGATAGAGAAAAGATGCAGACCCAGTTGCAAAGCGTCGCAGCCATCCTAGAAACAGCCCAGAAAGATTTGCGGGTCTTGCTCCTACATTTGCGACCTGTTGAGTTGGAAGAGAAGAGTTTGGTTGAGGGGATTCAAATCCTCTTAAAAGAGCTTGAGGACAAGAGTGATCTCAAGGTTAGTCTCAAGCAAAATGTGTCTAAATTGCCCAAGAAGATTGAAGAACATATCTTCCGCATTCTTCAGGAGTTGATCAGCAATACCCTTCGCCATGCCCAGGCATCTTGCTTAGATGTCTACCTCTATCAGACAGAGGTAGAATTGCAGCTGAAGGTGGTGGACAATGGAATTGGTTTCCAGTTGGGGAGTTTAGATGACTTGAGTTATGGACTGCGAAATATCAAGGAGCGGGTCGAAGATATGGCAGGAAACATTCAACTCTTGACAGCACCTAAGCAAGGACTGGCGGTTGATATCCGTATCCCCCTGCTAGACAAGGAATCATAAAGGAGTAGAGATGAAAATTTTACTGGTAGATGACCATGAAATGGTTCGATTGGGCTTGAAAAGCTATTTTGATCTCCAAGACGATGTGGAAGTTGTGGGCGAGGCTGCCAATGGGGCTCAAGGTATTGACTTGGCCTTGAAACTGCGTCCAGATGTCATTGTCATGGATATCGTCATGCCTGAGATGAATGGGATTGATGCAACCTTGGCCATCCTCAAAGAATGGCCTGAAGCCAAGATTTTGATTGTGACTTCATACTTGGACAATGAAAAAATCATGCCAGTCTTGAATGCTGGCGCCAAAGGCTATATGCTCAAGACCTCTAGTGCAGACGAACTACTCCATGCTGTCCGTAAGGTGGCTACTGGCGAGCTGGCCATTGAACAAGAGGTCAGCAAGAAGGTCGAATACCACCGCAATCATATGGAACTTCATGAGGAGCTGACTGCTCGTGAGCGAGACGTACTTCAACTCATCGCCAAGGGCTACGAAAATCAGCGGATTGCAGATGAACTCTTTATCTCTCTCAAGACGGTCAAGACCCATGTGTCCAATATCCTTGCTAAACTTGAGGTCAGCGATCGCACCCAGGCGGCGGTCTATGCCTTCCAGCACCACTTGGTCGGGCAGGAGGACTTTTAGATGAGTCTTGCAGATTTACTTGAGGAGCTAGAAGCGGCAAAAGATCCGCATAAAGCAGGCCCAATGGAAGCCTATATGCGCCATCAATTTCCCTTTTTAGGTATTGCAGGTCCTGAAAGAAATGCGCTCTATAGAAAATACTTTCCAAGCGCGAAAAAAACAAAGATGATCGATTGGGATTTTGTAGACACTTGCTGGGAAAAGGAACCTAGAGAATACCAATATGTAGCTACCAACTATTTGAAAGCCATGCAGTCTTATCTAACGAAGGATGACTTGCCTGAGCTTGAGCGTCTGGTCGTGACCAAGTCTTGGTGGGACACGGTAGATATCCTAGATCGAGTAGTAGGAAGTTTGGTGGCTAACCATCCAGAACTTGAAGAAGTGCTTTTAAAATGGAGCCTATCAGACAATATCTGGCTGAGACGAGTCGCTATTGACCACCAGTTGTTAAGAAAAGAGAAAACAAATGTCCAACTGATGGAAAAGATCCTGCTCAACAATCTGGACCAGACAGAATTTTTTATCAACAAAGCCATCGGCTGGGCTCTAAGAGACTACTCTAAAACCAATCCCGAATGGGTAGCACGTTTTATTGAAAAAAATAAGAAGAGAATGGCTGAACTTAGTATCAAGGAAGCGAGCAAGTACCTCTAGCACTATTGAAAAGCGCATTCATTACTTGAAAAAAGTCGCTATTATATGGTATAATGGACTGTATTAAAAATTTTAAGGAGAAATGACAGAATGTCTGTATCATTTGAAAACAAAGAAACAAACCGTGGTGTCTTGACTTTCACAATCTCTCAAGACCAAATCAAACCAGAATTGGACCGTGTATTTAACTCAGTAAAGAAAACTCTTAACGTTCCTGGTTTCCGTAAAGGTCACCTTCCACGTGCTATCTTCAACCAACGTTTTGGTGAAGAAGCCCTCTACCAAGATGCTTTGAACGCTCTTCTTCCAGAAGCATACGAAGCGGCTGTCAAAGAAGCAGGTATCGAAGTAGTTGCTCAACCTCAGTTTGATGTCGAGTCTATGGAAAAAGGTCAAGACTGGGTCATCAAAGCTGAAGTAGTCACTAAGCCAGAAGTTAAGCTGGGTGCTTACAAAGACTTGGAAGTAACTGTTGAAGCTACTAAAGAAGTGACTGACACTGAAGTAGATGAGCGCATTAAGCGTGAGCGTAACAACTTGGCTGAGTTGGTTCTGAAAGAAGGTCCAGCAGCAGACGGTGATACAGTTGTGATTGACTTTGTTGGATCTGTTGACGGCGTTGAATTTGACGGCGGCAAGGGCGATAACTTCTCACTTGGACTGGGCAGCGGTCAATTCATCCCAGGATTTGAAGAGCAGTTGGTTGGCCACAGTGCAGGTGAAACAGTGGATGTTGTCGTAACCTTCCCAGAAGACTACCAAGCAGAAGACTTGGCAGGCAAGGAAGCTAAATTTGTGACAACTATTCACGAAGTTAAAGAAAAAGAAGTTCCAGCATTGGACGATGAACTTGCAAAAGATATCGACGAAGAAGTGGAAACTCTTGACGAGCTGAAAGAAAAGTACCGTAAAGAATTGTCAGAAGCTAAGGAAACAGCTTATAAGGATGCGGTAGAAGCAGCAGCTATTGATCAAGCAGTAGCAAACGCTGAAATCGTTGACTTGCCAGCAGAAATGGTCCACGAAGAAGTACACCGCGCTGTTAATGAATTCTTGGGCAATATGCAGCGCCAAGGAATCTCACCTGACATGTACTTCCAAATCACTGGTACTACTCAGGAAGACCTACACAAGCAATACGAAGCAGATGCTGAGTCACGCACTAAGACAAACCTTGTCGTAGAAGCTGTTGCTAAGGCAGAAGGTTTTGAAGCTAGCGCAGAAGAAATCGAAGCAGAAGTAACTTCATTGGCTACAGACTACAACATGGAAGTGGAACGTGTTCGCCAATTGCTTTCAGAAGATATGCTGAAACACGACATTGCTATCAAGAAAGCTGTTGAAGTGATTACAAGCACTGCGAAAGTGAAATAAAGATGAAAGAGGCAAGATATGATTCTTGCCTCCTTTTTTTAGAAAACAAGAGGCAAATCTGCTATAATAATAGTATATAGTTGAAAGGAAAGCTGGCTCTGTCGCTAGTCCATAGAACTCGTGAAGGAGGTCGAGCATGAAAAGCAGTAAAAAATCTTATCTGAAGCTAAGCTTGCTTCTTATCTTTTTTATTTTCTATTGGCTAATAGTCAATCTTTTATTTCATAATACAGGGCTTTTTTGGCTCCTTTTATTAGCTGGCATTGCCCTGACCGTAATTGCTAAGAACTACCGCAAACTTTCAAAAAGGGACTGGATAACAGCTATTATTCTGGGATTTTTAGCGGTCTTCTCGAATCCTATTTTTGCTGCTTTGACTGTCCTGACTTATCTGGCTAGCAGTCTTTTATTGAAGGAAAAGGAAAAATTCAGCACTCTTTTAAAACTTGATAGTCCGAAACAAGCAGCTCTTGCTTTGATTTTGGGACTTCTTGTGGGATTTGTGCTGGGGTTTTTAAATCTCGCTTCGGCCCACAAGCCTATCAGTCTACCAGGCTCTTTTCCTATTCAGGCTGTCCTAGATGCTCTCCGCGCAGGTGTATTTGAAGAAGTGGCTTTTAGACTATTTTTCTTTGCTATTATCTTTTATCTGACTAAAAAAGATACTTTTTCAAAAATGGAGAATATGCTAGTTTATGGTATTCTGACCTTGCCTCATACTCTGATTCACTTTAGTTTGGAAAAATTTGATATAGGAAGCGTCGTTATTCTTAGTCTTGTTTTCGGCTTGCCTTTTGCTTTTTTGCTTCGGAAACAGGGGCTCTACAGCGCCATAACAGCCCATGCTGTAGTTGATTTGCTTAGATTCGTTTTTTTAGGAATTTGAAAAATTTTAACTTAAAATATAAATGGTAACCCTTTGACTATTTTTGGAAATTAGCGTAAAATAGTAAGGAAAGACAAAAAAGGAGAAAAGCCTTGGAATTAGAAGTATTTGCTGGACAAGAAAAAAGTGAGCTTTCTATGATTGAAGTGGCGCGTGCCATTTTGGAAGCCCGCGGCCGCGACCATGAGATGTATTTTAATGATCTGGTCAATGAAATTCAAAACTATCTGGAAAAATCAAACAGTGAGATTCGTGATGCTCTGCCTTTATTCTACACAGAACTCAATGTAGACGGCAGCTTTATTCCGCTGGGGGATAATAAATGGGGCCTGCGTTCATGGTATGCTATCGACGAAGTGGATGAAGAAATCATCGCCTTGGAAGAGACTGATGAGGACGACGCACCTAAGAAACGCAAGAAGAAACGCGTCAATGCCTTTATGGATGGCGACGAGGATGCCATTGACTACAGCGATGACGATCCAGAAGATGAGGACGGCTACGAAGCAGATCCAGCTCTCTCATACGATGAGGAAAATCCAGACGATGAGAAGAATGAAGTGGAAGCTTACGATGCTGAAATCAACGAAATCGCTCCAGATGATCTAGGTGAAGAAGTCGAACTCAACGAAGAAGATGACGACTACTCTGACGAAGACACGGAGACCGAAGAGGAAGAATAAATCAACCAAAAGAAACAAGGGACGAAATCCTTTGTTTCTTTTAATATTCCTTGAAATATAAGTTCGGAAGGTGTAGAATACTAATAAAATTTAATAAAGAAAAGATGGAGGAAGGCTGCTATGAAATTTGTCATTGATAAGAGTCTGAGTGATTTAGGCATTAAGAGTGTTGTTATCGGGATTGCTAAGAATGTCAATCCTCATGCAGAACTGTCTCCCTCATTTCTAAAAAAGAAAAAGGAAATGGAAGACTGGGCTCTGGCTTGCGACTTGGATGAGGTGCTTGAGTCGCCAGTGGTTCAAGGTTATATAGAAATACTCCAGCGCGTAGGTCGCAGTGTCAAGAAAAATCCTCCGACGGTTCCCGCTTTGATTCGCAATATCCAGCACCGAGGCTCGCTCCCTCATATTAATAGCATTATTGATATTTATAATGTCGAAGCCCTGCATTCTCTACTGGCTATTGGTGGGCATGATTTTGATAAGATTGAAGGTCAGATAGAATTCACCGTAAGCCAAAAGGAAGATGTTTTTCAGCCTATTTTGTCCAAGGAGAAGCATGTTGCCAAGACGGACTATGTCTATCGGGATGCCAAAGGCATTTTGGCTTGGCTGGATGTTCGTGACAGCGAGTATTATAAGTTTGATGAAGAGACCAAGGATGCCATTTTCATCATTCAGGGGAATGCCAATACCTCTGTCGAAATGCGTCTGGAAGCCTTGGAGCGAATCCGACGCGATTTAGCGGAGTCCATGCCCGATGTAGAATTTGAAACACATGTCATTAGTATTGAGGAAAATTAACTGGAAGAGGCTTTCCAATTTTGATTTTTATAGACTATCAGCTTCCTGTTTTTAGGGAGCTTTTTTGAATGCTTTTCGATTTCTTTTGTCAGAGTCGCGGTTGAAAGAATGAGAAATGAGTACACTTAGCTTTTCTCAAAACAGGAGACATTACTCAATAAAAAATGGTATAATAAACAAAGAAAAGGAGCGTGCTATGACAGAAACACTATTAGAAGCTAAATCAATCAGCAAAAAATATGAGGATGAGTATGTCCTGCAGAATACGGATCTAAAAATTGATCAGGGGCAGTTTGTAGCAATCTTGGGTCACAGCGGCTCAGGAAAGTCAACGATGCTGAATATCCTATCTTCTCTACTGAAACCAAGTTCTGGACAGGTCTTATATAAAGGAAAGGAGATAGGTCAGCTGAGCAAATCGGCAGTGGCTAAGTTTAGGAGAGAAGACATTGGTTTGGTCTTTCAGCACTATATGCTAATTCCTAATCTGACAGTTGAGGAGAATATTCAGCTGGGCAGCAAGTATGCCGCAGAGGCAGCGGACCTAGAAGAATTGGCTTCGCTATTGGGGATTGAGAAGCTTTTAAACAAATATCCTCATCAGCTGTCGGGTGGTGAGCAGCAGAGGGTCTGCATTGCCAGAGCTGTTATAAAGAAACCAACTATTTTGTTTTGTGATGAGGCGACGGGTGCTCTGGACAGCGAAAACAGTAAGAACATTATTGTTTTATTGCATGCTATCAAGCAAACCTACGGAACCAGTATCCTTTTTACGGCACATAATCGAGAAATTGCCAGAACAGCTGACCGAATACTGCTCTTAGAAGATGGCCGTATTGTTAGGGACGACATGAATATGGAGAAGCTGTCGCCGGATCAAATGAGTTGGGAGATTTAATATGGATTTGCTGTTTAAATATCTATCCAAAGACTTTTTTGCTAAGAAGACCATAGTGTCTATTCTATCTCTGATTATAATCTTCACTTCCTTTATGTACTTCTTCGTTCATTTCGCGATTGATGCCAATTTACTTCGTTTAGGTGGAGAGCAATTATCAGGCAATGAGGCTAATTATTTCACAGCTTTGAAAAGTAATCAACTCTTAATCAGAAACATTACTGTCGCCATGGTAGCCATTTTCTCCCTCATTTTATCCTTATTCATCAGAGGGACGCTCCAAAGAAATAGAGTACAGCTGGCCCAGCTGATGTCCCTTGGCTTTTCTTCCTCCAGTGTGCTGGCAAGCTATGCACTATTAATCAGCGGATTATCCGTGGTCAGTTCCTTGATTGGCTTAGCCTTAGGCTTCTGGGGTTCCGATATCCTCCTTTCTGCTAATAGTCAGACTTATCTCGTACAAGGATTGAGTAAAGGACTTTCTCTGCAGTCGGTTATGACGGGAACCCTCTTCCTAAGTCTTTTCCTAGGAGCTCTTACTTATCTGGCAGGACTGACAGTGAGAAAGACGGATCTGGCTCTAATGATGAAACAGACAGACGGAAAAAGCATCCGTCCCGGTTTGATAGAGAAGCTGATTCAAAAGCTGCCGATGAAGCATAAATTCAAATTTAAGCTAACTCTAAATCATTTCAGCACCTTAGGTCTCTTGTTGATTGCTATCGTTACGTTTAGCATCATGTTTGTCTTAAGCCTGTCTCTTACTTTTAGCTCCTCTAAAATCCTTGAATCTCAGAAGGCCGGCCGGCACTATTCTTATGATATCAGCTATGATAACTACCGAAAGGAGGAGGCTGAGTCAGCTTCAGATTCTGTAACCTATCTGAGATACGATGTTGATCTAATGATAAAAGGCGAAACTATAGCCTATCAGGCCCTTTCGCTTACAAGCCAAAATGACTTGTTTCAGCTGATTGGCAGTAAGGGAGAAATTCTAGATCCCACACAAGGTGTCTTTGTAAATCCTGAATTGCGAGAGAATTATGGTCTTAAAGTTGGGGATACTCTAGAGTTAAGAGTAAAGGGAAAGCGGCATCAGATAAAGATAGCTGGATTTGCGGAGAATGCTGATTTAAAGACGATATATATTCCAAGAGACCAAGCATCCGCTATGGTAAATGAAGCTGATGATCGTTTTAATGGCAGATTGACCAATAACGTTCAAGAAAAAGGTAGGGGAAAAACTCGCTCCCTAGAGGAAAAATTATCAGCTGTACAAAGAAGTCAAACTTCTAACAAAGCAAGTGCTATTATCAACCAAAGTATTGGTGTCATAACGGGATGTTTATTGATTTACCTAGCAGTGTTTATCGGTTTGAATGGTAATATGAAGACTCTATTGATGTTTGATTTACTAGGATATGAGGAGAGAGAGGTTTATCGTATCCTGCTTAACCCCTACATTGTGATCAGCAATCTACTTTTCTTGCTCACTCTGCCTGTGGCCATCTATGCTGCAAGGAATATCCAGATTATGACTTCTCTTCAGACAGGGGACTATATGCCATTCCAGCTCAACTGGATTACCTTTGTTTATATGTTTGTTATCTTGAATGCCCTGTGCTTTATTATTAGATTTTTATTTATTCAAAAGGTTAAAAAAATCAGGGATGATAATCGGCAGGCAGAATTCTTATCAGAATGGTGAGAAACAGCATGAAGATTTTTAAGATAAGAAGTTGGAAAGCTTGAAAGGAATCCGACACGATTTAGCAGAGTGCACGCCCGATGTAGAATTCGAAACACATGTTATTAGTATTAGTGAAAATGGATGAAAACCGAATGAAATCATTTGACAATTTTTTAGGTTTGCGATATCATACTGTTCGGGCACCTCTTTTAGAGGTCAGAGCTTCCTGT
>ERZ772807.873-NODE-873-length-17689-cov-4.244754_pt1 | contig 17689 bp, 16 predicted proteins | sample MGYA00511472_ERZ772807 | MGnify/ENA primary metagenome ERZ772807 (study PRJEB29015, sample SAMEA2737947) | human oral metagenome | biome: human oral; feature: human-associated habitat; material: dental | place: China | collected 2039 ...
ATAGATTGAAAGTTGTCAAGTTATTAATTTGCATTTTGACACACCCTCTTTCTTTTTTCAACTATGCAAATCAAACTTTGAAACAAAAATCAGTTTAAATTAGCTATATCTCTGAAACAAACAAATAGTAAGGCACCATGATTTATACAGAAATAGACATATAAGAAGACTAATATAAAATTAGGCTGGGTTCTATTAATTAGCATTGTCATATTTTGAGACTATCTTTGAAGGCAAAGTGATAGTAAACGAAGACATTATGCGGGCATAACGAATGAGTAAACTGGTAATTTGAGCCGAATGGAGTCTGAAAGATGACAAAACGTAATCCATAATTTAATAATTTGAGTTCGGTGGTAATTAATAGAACCCACCTTAGATAAATGCTGAATTCTAATAAATAAATTGAAGCTATGACAAAGTTTTATAAATGAAAGAGAGCAGGCTTTGTAAATAATTTTCCAACACTTGTTTTCTAACTAATGCTTAAAAGCAATTGAATTAAGGCTTACTTGATCTCCAAAAGATGCCCTTTTGGCTTGTTACTAACGCCCTTTAAGACCCTTACTAACGCCCTTTTTAAATATTGTTTTCCAACTGTCTGATTATTAGCAACTTGCATTGTTTCTAAAAAAGCTCTTTTTTTGATGATTTTAAGGCATTTGATGTGATTGTTTTGTAATAATATTTCATGATATTTGAATGATTTTTCAAGCATAAGAAAGAAAAGTTTTTATTCTTTTATACCTAACGAGTACCCATGTGTTTTGGGATAACCATATTCTTTTTCCTCTTTTAATATTACTTCTACTCGTAATCATTTGCAACATATAAAAAATCCTCACTTACCTGAAAAACATATACCAGCCGATGATGGTTGTGAAAGTGAAAAAGCATAAACTGATAGCTAAGAAGGTTAGTCCTGATTCTCCAAATGCTATTCTAAATGCCTCTTGAGTGATAGCAACAGATTGTAAGCTGTCATCTTTATAAGCTCCTGTAACCATGATAATCAAAGCCGTTGATGTATGAATTTGCATTTATTACATTTGAATTATCAAACTTCAGATGAACTGAGCAACAGTTTTATCTAATCGTTCTAATATGAATTGAAGTTAGTCAAATAGTATATGTAAAAGCAGGTAGAGCTATGATTTTGTTAGTGACCTACCTGTATCCCACAACAAACGTTTTGCCCAGCGGAGTACGACCAATGCACTGACTACAGCTACCGCTGAATCAATCCATGTAATGTTCCAAAACATAGCACAAAGTATCCCTATGATAGCACCAATCTCTGTTAAGGCATCAGAAAGGACGTGTAAATAGGCGGCATGGCTATTGTAATCTGTTGTTCCATGATGACCATGAAGAACTGAAGCACTGATAGTATTAGCAATCAAACCTATTCCTGCTGTTGTCAAAGCAAGTTCATAGTTAAGGATTTCTCCATGATTTGCGAAACGCTCTACTGCTTCTACAATAATAAAGATAGCTGTGAGTATCAAAAAGATACCACTTGTAAAAGCTGCTAAGTTTAATATCTTTTCACTGTCGTAATGCGTTGTACCCTTGCTCTGCAAGTAACGAACCAATACGTAGGCACCCCAGTTAAGTCCGATAACCAATACGTGTGAACCCATGTGGACGCCATCAGCGAAGAGTGCCATCGAATGAGAAGATAGTCCCACGATAATCTCGGATAGCATTACAAAGAATGCAAAGATAACCACAAAGGCTGTACGCTTTTCTTGTGAAGAACGTTCTATATTATTTGACATTATTTCTTTAATTCCTAATTGATGATTTCGTCCTGTCTTGAATTAAGTTTCAAAGGTTATAACCTTTAATCATCAGTTGTTGATAATTCCAAAATGAATGAAAGCATTGCGTATGCCATCATCGTCTACACTTGAAGTTACATAATCGGCTACAGCCTTTACGCCTTCATAAGCATTTCCCATAGCTACGCCAATACCAGCTGTTTGGAGAATTGACATGTCATTTCCGCCATCACCAAAAGCTATACACTCATCTAAACTGATGCTAAGATACTTTGTTAACTGACGTAAGGCGTTCCCTTTATCAGCTCCTTGTACGGTGATATCGGTAAAACATGGATTCCATCGTGCAGATATGCAATGTGGCATTAAAGGAACAATCTCTTGCTCTGCCGCTTCACTAAAAAATGGAGTAAGTTGGAGGACTGGTTGGCTGAGCAATGGTTCTATGGGGTTGTTTATATCGATATTGTTAACGCCCAGATTATGGACGAAGATCTCATCAAAAATGGGTTTATGATTGTGAAGTGCAACATCGTCTCTACCACAAACTAAAACGGCATAGTCGCGACGGCTGGCATCATCAATCATTGCTCGGACTTCGTTTTCGGGAATAGGCATCAAAGTGATATCTTTGTCGTCAATAAAGGTACGAGCACCATTAAATGTGATATATCCATCAACGAGATAACGGATGGCGTCAATGTTGTTGATGATGGCAACAGGGCGTCCCGTGGAGATAAAAATCTTCACTCCTTGTTCTTTAGCCTGTTCGATAGCCTTTATTGTAGATGCAGGAATCTGGTGTGTCTGAAAGGAAACCAAAGTTCCGTCTATGTCGAAGAATGCAGCTTTAATTGCCATGATAAATCTCTTTTAGAGTACAAAGGTACAAAAATATCTTGTAATCAGGTAAAAATATAGTTATCCAGTCTGTCTAAATAAATTAAATACTACTCTTTACAGCTTGTTCCTTATTTTGTTGTACCTTTGCACTATGAGTAAAGGTAAGTTACAGAAATTCGCAGAGATGGAGACGTTTAAAAACGTCTTTCAGTATCCTTACGGTGTAATCAGTGAAGTTCCGTTTGAGATGAAGGGACATTGGCGTGAACAGTATTTCCATAATAATAACCCCATCGTACTTGAATTGGGCTGTGGTAAGGGTGAATATACTGTTGGTTTGGCACGTGTTTATCCGAATATTAACTTTATTGGCGTTGACATTAAGGGTGCTCGTATCTATACAGGAGCTAAGCAGGCTTTGGAAGAAGGATTGGAGAATGTAGCTTTTTTGCGTACAAGTATTGAGATTATCGACCGCTTTTTTAGTGAAGATGAAGTGCAGGAGATATGGCTTACTTTCTCAGATCCACAGATGAAGAACGTTCATAAGCGTTTGACTTCTACCTTTTTCATGAATCGTTATCGTCGTTTCTTGATAGATGGTGGTGTTGTACATCTTAAAACGGATTCAAACTTCCTCTTTACATACACCACGTATATGGTTAATGTGAATAAATTGCCAGTACTTTTCCGCACAGAAGACCTTTATGGTAATGAGTTAGGAGAGGGGTGTGTTGCAGAGGCTCAGATGGATGATAAGACACATGAGATTCTTAGTATTCATACTTATTATGAGAATCAATGGATAGAACGTGGTTTGAATATCAAATACATGAAGTTCCAGTTGCCAAGAGCTGGTGAGTTAGCAGAGCCAGACATTGAGATAGAACTCGATGACTATCGTTCATTTAAGCGCACGAAGCGTAGTGGACTGACTACAAGTAAGTAGTCCGATATAAGGTTAATGCATAAAAAGACACTAACTTCTATTTCTTTTAAAGATAAGAAGTTAGTGTCTTTAATATTTTATCTGGATTATAATCAAACTTATAGCGTATGACCATCAAGGTAATCTTGAAGAACAGTCTTATAACTATCTGAAATAGGGAGTATTGCATCACCGATGACAATACGGAAACGATCAATTCCCTCAATCTTCTTCATGTGCACGATATAGGAACGATGAATACGCATGAATTCAGGTTTCGGAAGTGATTCTTCAATCTTTTTCATGTTCATCAGACTCATGACAGGGTTATGGTCGTTAGCAAGATAAATCTTAACATAGTCCTTTAATCCTTCAATGTAGAGGATGTCATCAAACATGATTTTAACCAGTTTGTACTCGCTCTTGACAAAGATAAAGCGATCGTTTGATGCATTCTCTGTCTGACGTGTACTTTGAAACCAGTCTAATGCTCTGTTTGCACCAGCTAAGAAGTCATCGTAGCTGATAGGCTTCATAAGGTAATCAATTGCATTTGCCTTATAACCATCAATAGCATACTGACTGAATGCTGTTGTGAAAATAATCTTAGTTTCTTTTGGTAAGATCTTAGCAAATTCCAATCCGCTAAGTTCAGGCATCTGTATATCTAAGAATATGAGGTCAACCCTATTCTCACGGATGGCTTTTATGCCTTCAACAGCACTATTGAAAACACCGATTAGATTTAAAAAGAGTGTTTTCTTTGCGTAACTTGCAAGCAAGTCTGCTGCCAAAGGCTCATCGTCAATGATTATACAGTTTAGTGTCATAAATGATTATTTTTGTTGAATATGTGTTTCTATTACTATCAAATCCTTTCTCCCACTTGTACTTACCTGGATAAGCAAGTTCAAGACGACGCTCTACTTGTTTGAGACCTATTCCATGACCATTCCTTTTAGCTTCTCCCTTAGGGTAGTTGCTGTTCTGAATGGAGAAGACAATGTTCTCACTGTTTGCATCTAACTTTATGTGTATAAAGTTTTTTTGCTCTGGGCTAATACCATGTTTAAAGGCATTTTCCAGCAATGAGATAAATATCATTGGAGCAACATGGATGTCGCAATTAGATGGGATGTTACACTCGCGTTTGATTTCCACATTCTCGGGTATGCGTATCATCATCAAGTCGACATAGTTGTGTAAGAACTCTACTTCTTCCTTCAGGCACACGTAAGGTTGCTGGTTGTCATAGAGGATATGACGTAACATCTTTGATAGGTCTATAATTGCTTTCTGTGCCTTTTCGGTGTCAAATGCCGTGAGTGCATAGATGTTATTCATGGTGTTGAGTAGGAAGTGAGGGTTGACTTGCTGACGTAAGTTTACTAACTCAGCTTTCGTCATTGCAGTTTCTGCCTCTCGCTTCTCCTTCTCAGCCTTTGACCATCGTTGCGCCATCAGTATGGATGTTGCAACGCCAGCACAGATGCTGAGATTAAAGATATTACGAACAATGAAAAAGACATGTGGGTATAGGTACTTATTCCCTGCAAATATTTGATAAGGATAAGTCATTAGATTTTGCTCAGCTGATATATAATACAACCATTCGTGTTGTATAACAGATAAAAAGATGATGAGCAATGTGTTTATTCCCCAAAACTCTTTCTTACTTCCCTTAAGCAACATGGGTGCAAGTATAAAATAATTTATATATGCAACAGCCATCATTGACAGTGGAATAATATATATAGACAAGTCATTTTTCCATGATGTATGTCCATGGGGAGCATACAAAATGGGTATGAGGAAGAGTGGAAGCCAAATGATAATTTGGTTCCAAAACCCTTTAAGAATGTTTGCTTGTTTCCTCATTTATTACTTTTATTTGTCTGTACAATATATATCTGCAAACAAAGGTAATAAAACTTTCTGTAAAATAAAATGTATTGACTAATTATGTGAGATTTTTTTACATTAACCCACTGTTATGTCTATACAAAATATTTATATTTAACTTATTTTTGTAATAAAACAACCCTAAAAGGCACCGAAAAGGCTTTCTAACCCGTTTTGATGCCGTTTAAGGTTATTTGTTATTTTGATAATAAATATTTACAATGCTATTGCACTAAACTATTCAAACGTGCAATGTATTTGCCTAAAATATCAAACTCGAGGTTCACAATCGTACCAACATTTATGTCAGCAAAATTAGTATTCTCTCGTGTGTAAGGAATAATAGCTACCTTAAAGCTATTATCAGTTGGTTCGCAAACTGTCAACGACACGCCATTGACGGTAACTGAACCTTTATCAACAGTAAAATAGCCACGTTGTACCATCTCACGGTTATATGGATATTCAAAGGTGAAATAGGTACTACCATCTCCATCTTCCGTGTTGACGCATTTTGCTGTTTGATCAACGTGACCTTGTACGATGTGACCATCCAATCTACCATTCATAATCATCGAGCGTTCTATATTTACACGGTCCCCTACCTTAAGCAAACCTAAGTTAGATCGTTCAAGGGTTTCTTTCATAGCTGTTACCGTATAGGTATCATCTTGGAAGCGAACTACCGTTAAGCATACGCCATTGTGAGCAATACTTTGGTCAATCTTCAATTCTTTTGTGAATGAGCATTGGAAAGTGAAGTGGATATTCTCCTGTTCATGCTCAATCCCTTTAAGGATTGCCATCTCTTCTACAATTCCTGAGAACATTTTTAATCTCCTTTTATTATCCTCTTTTAAGAAAGCTTGGGTGTCCTGTTATAAATATGAATATGTAAACTTTTAGAACTTCACAGGCTACTTATAGGAGGTTTAGTTTCACATAATTTCTATACATTTTTATAATTGAAAAAGGTGGGGTATCACTTTGGAAACCCCACCTCAATCCCTCTTCTTATACGAAATGGGAAATAGAAAAGTCGTATCGACGATGTGATGAAAAGTCCGAGTATCAATGATAAGAGAGCTCCTCGTCTTTGTAATCCACTGACCTTGCGGCTTAGTCGCTGAAATGCGATTTATGTGGCCCGCCATTAACAAAAGAAGTCATCTCGGGTTTTCTAATTTATTTGATGACTATCCCGATCGAATCGATACGACTAAATTTGCATCCTTTCTGTTTGCAAAGTTAGTATAAAGATTTTTATCCCCCAAATATTTTATACTTAAAGTAATGTTTCTTTGGTGAATGTTTCCTCTACGAATTAGTTATTACAGTATTGTTATTATATTTAATGAGTCATATTTACGCTTTTCTTTAGATGTGTTGTTGCTCAACACATGTGGTATTGATGGTAAACACAAATGGTGTTGTTGGTATACACCAATGGTGTTGGGCATCATTTACATTCTAATATATTGTCGAGATGCGAGCAACTTATTGTAAGTAAAGCGTCGTTCTGCACAAATCACTTAATATAATGTTCTATAATAACTTAAAGGAGTGCATCTTGCAGAATCTCACTCAGCGTTGGATGGATATGAATGATGTCGCATATCTTATCCAATTTAGCATCACAATTCATTAAAGCTGCAACTTCTTGAATAAGATCAGCAGAATGTGCACCATAGGAATGTGCACCCAGTATTGAACCGTCTTCAGCTATCAGTACCTTTATCATACCATCCGTTTCTTCCATACTTAGAGCCTTACCATTGGCACGATAGAAACCTTTTCGAGTAGAGTACTTGATTTCCTCGGCTTTACACTGGTCTTCAGTCTTACCTACGCAGGCTGCTTCTGGATATGTAAAGATAGCAGAAGGCATAATGTCAAGACGAATATTATCTTTCTTTCCGAGAATATGATTTACAGCACGGAAGCCTTGGAAGGTTGCTGCATGAGCTAACATTTGACGAGCATTGACATCACCGATAGCATAGACTCCCTTGACATTGGTTTCCATGTTGTCATCAACTACAATGCCTTTAGATGTTGTTTCTATACCAGTTTTTTCAAGACCGATATTGTCGAAGTTGGCTTGTCTACCAGTTGCAATCAACACAAGGTCGGTTTCAATACTTTCTTCTTTACCCTTTTTGTCGAATATTACCGTTGTAAACTCTTGTCCACTCTCAGCAGGTGATACAATTTGTTTGACAGCACTCTGCATGTAGAAAGTCACACCTCTTTTCTCTAATGTCTTTCTTAATCGCTTGGCGATGTCACTATCAATAGGAGGGAGACATTCTTTCATAAACTCGATTACAGTCACTTCACTGCCAAAAGCAGAGAAAGCAGAGGCAAACTCCATTCCAATAACTCCTGCACCAATAATCGTGAGGCGTTGAGGAACTTTCTCGATAGAAAGTAATTCAGTTGATGTAACAATGTTTTGTGCTGTTTTAGACTGATTTACGAAGTCTTCTTCGCTCATGAAAGGTGGCATCTTTGAACGTGAACCAGTAGCAATAATGATATATTCTGCTTCTATCTGTTCGCCATTCACCTCAATGACATGGTCTGAAATAAATCGAGCCTCACCTATTATAAAGTTTATATTAGGTTGACTCAGCAAAGAACTTACACCCTCTCTAAGTTGATTGATAACCCCTTCCTTTCTCTCCATTACCTTAGTAAAATCGAGTGTGGGAGTTGTTTCATATAGAGAGGAGGTCGTAAGGCGTAGCTCTGCATCATGTGCAAGGCATTTTGTAGGGATACAGCCCGCATTCAGACAAGTACCACCAGGTTGTGCTTTCTCAACAATTGTAACCTCCAAGCCATTCTGAGCAGCATAGGAAGCGGTTCGGTAACCGCCAGGTCCCGAACCGATTATTAATAGATTTGTTTTTTTCATATTCAAACTCTATTATTATTTTACAGTGTAAAGTATTGATATGCTATACATTTTCTTGCTTATCGTTAACAAGCTGTCGATAAGTAAGGATTGGATGCTTAGCAGCAAGCACGTCATCAACGCGCCCAATAGGTGTGTTGTATGGTGCTCCCTTAACAAGTTCCGGATTTTCTTGAGCCTCTTTAGCAATAATATGCATAACCTCAACGAAGCCATCAATCGTGTCCTTACTTTCTGTTTCAGTAGGCTCAATCATCATTGCCTCATGGAAGAGAAGCGGGAAGTATATTGTTGGAGCATGATAACCATAATCAAGTAAGCGTTTAGCGACATCCATCGTTGTCACACCTGTACTCTTATCTTTCAAACCGTCAAACACAAATTCATGCTTACAAAGCGTGTCAATAGGAAGTTCATAATCATCCTTCAGACATTCCTTGATATAATTAGCATTTAAAGTTGCAAATGGTCCAACCTCCTTGAGGTGCTCCTTGCCAAGTGTGAGAATATAGGTATACGCACGAAGAATAACAAGGAAGTTGCCGAGATAACTACTAATGCGGATATTTGTACTTGAAAACTCTCCTGTTGTATCTGGATTATCAATCACAAATCCATCCTTCGTTTTGCATACATGAGGCTTTGGTAAGAATGGTATCAACTTCTCGCAGACACCCACTGGACCAGAGCCAGGACCGCCTCCACCATGAGGTGTTGAGAATGTCTTGTGAAGGTTGAGGTGAATAACATCAAATCCCATATCGCCGGGGCGTGCTGCTCCTAACAATGGGTTGAGGTTCGCACCATCATAATACAGCAGACCACCACAATCATGTATGAGTTTTGCAATCTCCGGAATATCTTTCTCAAAGAGCCCTAAGGTGTTAGGATTTGTCATCATCATGCCAGCAATGTCGTCGCCTAAGAGAGGTTTTAAGTCTTTAACATCAACAAGACCGTCAGCTGTACTTTTTACTTCCACAATCTCAAATCCACATACTGCAGCAGAGGCGGGGTTAGTACCATGAGCCGAGTCTGGTACGATAACCTTTGTACGTTTCGTGTCACCACGCTGTTGATGATAAGATGCGATAAGCATCAAGCCAGTTAACTCACCATGAGCACCTGCGTATGGGTTGAGTGTAACATCCACCATACCTGTAATAGATGCAAGTGCACGTTGGATATTGTATTCCACTTCCAATGCGCCCTGAACAGTTTCAGCTGGCTGTTGTGGATGAAGAGATGTAAAAGATGGCATTGATGCTATCTCTTCATTAATGACAGGGTTATACTTCATCGTACAAGAACCCAAAGGATAAAAGCCATTATCAACGCCAAAGTTATTTTCACTATGGTTTGTATAATGCCGTATAACCGTCAATTCGTCACATTCAGGTAGTTCTGCATTTTTCTCTCGTTTGCAGAAGTCGGGTAAAGAATGATGTCCAAAACGATTCTCTGGGAGACTGTAAGCTCTTCTTCCCGGATGTGACAATTCAAATATCAGATTGCCATATAGTTTATTATTCATTGTTGTTTAGATTTAGAAAAACGTTGTTTGACTATAATAATCCGACGAGTGTATCAATCTCCTCCTTCGTTCGTTTCTCTGTAACGGCAATAAGGAGTTTGTCATCATCAACCTTGATTCCTGGAAGAATACCCTGCTTAATTGCTTTATCAAAGAAGGTGTTGCAGTCTTCTAATTGGATAAGGAATTCATTAAAGAAAGGCTTATCGTAAACAAGTTTAACTTTACCTGTGCCAAGTAGTTGCTCACAAAGGTAATGTGCGCCGTCATAACTTATCTGTGCAGCTTCTATTACACCTTCTTTACCCATTATACTCATGTAGATTGTAGCGTAAAGTGCCATCAGACTCTGGTTAGAGCAGATGTTTGATGTTGCTTTTTGGCGACGGATATGTTGCTCACGTGCTTGGAGTGTTAGGGCGAATACACGTTGTCCACGGCTATCGTATGTCTTACCAACGATACGTCCTGGGAGTTTACGCATTAGCTTTTCAGTTGAACACATATAGCCTGCATATGGTCCACCAAATGCCATTGGCAAACCAAGACTCTGTATGTCACCTACTGCAATGTCGGCACCCCATTCTCCCGGTGTCTTTAACAACGCAAGGTCAGCAGCAACGCTATTAATAATGAACAAAGCTTTTTCATCATGACAGGTATCAGCAAAGCCCGTGAAGTCTTCAATAATACCATGGCAATTAGGCTGTTGTACGATAACACCCGCTATACCTCCAGCCTTCATTTGGCTCCTTAAGTTGTCATGTGATGTTACACCATCAACGGCTTTAATAGCTTTGAGTTTGATACCATGGAAATGTGCGTAGGTCTTCAACACACCAATGATGTTTTTGCACAAGGTCTCTGAGTATAATACAGTGTCAGCCTTCTTTGCATTATCAAAAGCTACCATCATTGCCTCAGCAGTGGCAGTCGCTCCTTCGTACATAGAAGCATTGGAAATGTCCATGCCTGTAAGCTCAGCCATCATACTTTGAAACTCAAAGATGTAATGGAGTGTACCTTGTGATATTTCAGCTTGATAAGGAGTGTAGGACGTTAGAAATTCCGAGCGGCTAATAAGATTTTGAATAGCACTTGGTGCATAGTGGTCATAAACTCCACCACCAGCAAAGCAGATGAGCGTATTATTCTTTTGTCCAAGTTTCTCAAAGAAAGAACGTATTTCTAACTCGCTCATTGATTCTGGGATGTCATAATCTCCCTTAAAACGGATGCTCTCAGGAACCTCTGCGTAAAGGTCATTAAGGTTCCTTATACCAATACGCTCAAGCATCTGTTGTATATCCTCGTTTGTATGAGGTAAAAACTTATGAATCATTTGTTTAAGAATGTTTAGGTTAGTTGTCTTTATATAGACACAAGCAAGCGTTTATAAATGATGATAGGCTTTTTCATCATCACCTATTAGCATTTATAAACGCCTACATAATTAATTCCTTAGAACTCTAATCTGCACAGAAAGCCTCGTAACCCTTGGCATCCATAAGATTCTTTAGTTCAGAAGTATCTGTAAGTTCAACTTTTATAATCCAGTTTTCGTATGCATCCTTATTAAGGAGGTCTGGTTCATCTTCTAAAGCCTCATTGACTTCAATGACCTTGCCTGATACAGGAGCCTTGAGGTCGGAAGCGGCTTTAACACTCTCAATAGCACCGAAATCTTCGTCTACTTCAATGTCATCATCCACCTCTGGCATATCAACATAGACAATGTTTCCTAATGCATGTTGTGCATAATCGGTAATACCGATATATCCAGCTCCGCCTACTACTTTAACATACTCATGTGACTCTGAATAGTAGAGTCCTTCAATTACTTTTGCCATAATATTATTTCTTTGAATGTTTATTAGCTTTATAGATTCAATGTAATTCTTATTTCTTATAGTGATTTTCGTAGAACTTCTTTTTAACAACAGTTCCAGGGAAAGTCTTCTTGCGAATTTGAATCTCAACTCTATCACCCATTTGAACGGAAGCGTCAACCAAAGCGACAGCACAACTCTTATCAACCGAGATGAGGTGGTATCCTGTTGTTACTTCACCTACTTCTACACCGTCTTTCAACACCTTGTATCCGTGGCGTGGGATGGCATTGTTATCCAATTCAATACCACGTAGTCTCTTGCTAACACCTTCTGTCTTTTGCTTCAAGAGGGCTTCCTTACCGATAAACTCGTCTTTGTCAAACTTCACGAACATTGACAAGCCTGCCATAACTGGGGTTATCTTGTCTGAGAGTTCATTACCATAGAGTGGCATACCAACTTCAAAGCGCAATGTATCACGGCAACCCAAACCACAAGGTTTTACTCCTGCTTCAATGAGTTTATCCCATATCTTAACAATATATTCTGGTGAACCATAGACTTCAAAGCCATCTTCGCCAGTGTAACCTGTGCGTGAAACGATAACTTCATATCCATCTTTTTGAAGCTGTTTTACCTCATAAAACTTCAATTCTTTGCAATCAAGACCAAGCACTTCCTCTAACATTTTTTCTGCCTTTGGACCTTGAATAGCCAATTGTCCGTAGTCTTCGCTTTTATTCTCAATAACAACATCAAAACCCTCAGCATTCTGTTTAATCCATGTAACGTCCTTATCAATGTTGGAAGCATTAATAGTCATGAGGTATAGCTTGTCGTCAAGTTTACAAATACACGTGTCGTCTACAACTCCGCCATCAGGATAGCAAAGCATACCATAGAGTACTTTACCCGCAGCGAGTCCGTTTACGTCATTTGTAAAGATATGATTAATGAATCTGTCTGCCTCAGGACCAGACACAATCACCTCTCCCATGTGTGAAACATCAAATACTCCACAATTCTCTCTTACAGCATTGTGTTCTTCGATAATTCCTGTATACTGGATTGGCATGTCAAATCCTGCAAAAGGAGTAATTTGTGCGCCTAATGCAACGTGTTTGTCATATAGGCAAGTTCTTTTATTTGTCATTATTATTTAGGTTTATAAGTTTTGTTCTTCTTCTTGTAGCCTACTTAGTATATGTTTAGGTGACCTAATAACTAGGCTTGGTGCAAATGTAACGAAAAAGCATGAAGATACAAAATAATATCAAAGAAAACATGTTAATAAAGTTAAAGTGTAAAAAGCTGAAGAGATATGCCTCTTGTATTAGGTTAATATTGATATTTATAAGTAATTTTGCAACTACCAGAGTATAAAGAGGTAATGGTTTAATGAATAAATTACAACAGATATTTTTACTATTTGCTTGCATATTAGTTTTGGCAGTAGCAGCAGTACAACGAGATGGAAAATTGTTGGGTAATCGTGTTTTCAGTAGTGATAAGAAAGACGTAAAGAATAAGATTGATACCCTACGAACATTGGAGGATGGTACTGTCGTTATTAATACTACTTATTTAGCAAAGAATATAAAAGGTTTTGGAGGTACTGTTCCTTTGGAGATTTATTTGAAAAAAGGAAAAGTTCAACAAGTGAAAGCTTTACATAATTCTGAGACACCAGAATTCTTTCACGAAGTTAGTGGATTGTTAGAACGTTGGAATGGTAAAACAACAGAGCAGGCTTTGGCAATGAAAGTGGATGGTGTGACGGGCGCTACCTACTCCTCAAATGCCATTATTGTTAACATGAAATTGGGTTTGCAGTATGCTTCCAAGAATGTGAAAGAAACCTCTCTCTTTGATAAATTGGATTTACGAGCAAAAACAATTATAGGTTTTATAGTTGTTCTTATGGCAGCTATTATCCCTTTGCTTGTTAAAGATAGGCGTTATCGTATTTTCCAACTCTTGTTAAACTTTGTTGTTTTGGGACTATGGGGTGGAACGTTCCTATCTTGGTCTGTCCTTGTTGGTTTTATGTCAGGTGGTATCAATGTATGGATTTCGCTGATTCCAATTATTATGATGATAACGGCCTTTGTTTATCCACTCTTTGGTAAGAAGAAATACTATTGCAGATATATCTGTCCTTTGGGCTCCGTGCAGGAGTTGGCTGGTATGGTCAATCACAATAAGTGGAAAATGAGCAAGCGGATGGCACAGAATCTTGAGCATTTTCGAAAGATACTGTTTTGGATATTGATGCTCTTAATGCTTGCTGGTGTATGGTCGCAGTGGATGGATTATGAGTTATTTGTAGCCTTTGTTTTTAATTCTGCAACTTGGGTAACTCTTCTACTGGCTGTCACTTTTATTTTACTTTCATTCTTTGTTCCACGTCCTTACTGCCGCTTTGTTTGTCCAATGGGAAGTCTCTTAAAACTACCTACAACAAAGATTTCAAAGTGGATATAAGGATAGAATATATAGTCGTTAATCTCAATCGCTCATTTGCAAGTACAAGAGAGTAGGTCCTCATTTATCTGCATCCAGATAGATAAGACGTGTTTCGTGTGCTGAATTTCCTTTACATTTAGTCTCTGTTTTTTAGATAAAAAGGTGCAATAAAATGCTTTTTTGCGGACTCTTGTAACTACCTAATCATTAAACAGTTATGAGCTTGTGTAAGAAAAGGTGCTTAGTTGGACTTCAAAAGAGCATTAGTAATAAGCCAAAAGGGCATCTTTTGCAAGCCAATTGGGCGTCTTTACAAAGTCAAAAGACCATATATAGTTTTCAAGGCGCATAAAAATAATTTACAAACATCTGCAAACAAAGGGACAAGTTGATTGTTGGAGGCAGGATACATTGCTATGAATGAACACATGGCACAATTTACCTTTTCGGTCCTGTCATCTTGTGCTTCATCCCTTTTTCTATGTCTATTTGACATTGTATTGTCACACAATATAAGTCCGCGTTTTCAATCTACACATTTAACGGAAGAAACATAAAGAAAGGATATAAACCTGCTTTTATCTAAAGTAGCATAAAGATGCTGGATAAAAGCAGATTTATATCCTCACTATTGTAATATATAAGAAAATTATTCCGTGTATAAGAATCGCTTGATAGACTTCTTTGGCGTTTTCTCAAACTCATCTTCTTGAATACGTATCTCAGAAACCTTACAGTAAGCTGGGACTATCGTATTCAACTGAATGCGGTTTTCATCCATAATTTTTTGTAGATCTTCTGCATTAAGCCCTAAGTTCTGAGCTTCATCATAATCAGGATGCACCAAAGCAATAAGCTTTTCCCCGCTCTGAATAACCAAACACTCAGCTACGAGAGGCATAGAATTAAGCTTATCTTCTATCTCCTCTGGGTAGATATTCTGTCCGTTGCTACCCAAAAGCATATTTTTAGAACGACCCTTGATAAAGACATTACCATCCTCATCCATCAAACCGAGGTCACCCGTATGAAACCAACCATCAGCATCAATCGTCTGACCTGTGTCCGCCTCATTCTTATAGTAACCCAAAAGGACGTTAGGACCTTTTGTCAAAATCTCCCCTGGTATGTTCACCGGATCAGAACTATTGATTCGAACTTCTTGATGCAAAGCAGCCTGACCACAAGAACCCTGCTTAAAGGTATGCCAATCTCGATAACAGATAATCGGACCACATTCTGTAGCACCATAACCTACTGTATATGGAAAATCAATACGACGTAGGAATGACTCTATCTCACCATTGAGTGCAGCTCCACCAATAATAATCTCATAGAGGTTACCCCCAAATGCTTGATATACCTGCTCACGAATCTTTGCACGTACCTTCTTGCTGATAACTGGCATATTCAACAAGAGACGCATACGGTTGTTCTGAATCTTTGGGAACACCTTCTTACGAATAATCTTTTCAATAACCAAAGGTACAGCAATCATAATGACAGGCTTTACCTCTTGAAGTGCTTGAGAGATAATAGCAGGAGAAGGGATACGTGTCAGATAGTAAATGTGAACACCTGAGAGGAACTCATAGATAAACTCGAAAGACATTCCATACATGTGAGCCATTGGAAGAATACTAATAACGTTATCTCCTGGCTTGATAACATGACCTAAAACGTGCTTAGCAAAATCGGCATTACTCCATAAAGAACGATATGGAAGCATTACACCCTTAGACCGACCAGTCGTTCCACTGGTATAATTAATCAAAGCAAGTTCGTCTGGACTCTGCTCACGATAGTAGTGGATATGCTCTGGACGGAAATACTTTGGATAACGACGTCCGAATTCCTCATTGAGATGTTCGCGTGCGTAAGTCAACTTTTCTGTACGACTTACCACCAAAGAATAATCAGGTATATAAATAATTCCCTCCAAATTAGGCATCTTCATTGCGTCAACCTGTGTCACCACAACATCACCTACAAAGAGGAGCTTTGCGTCTGAGTGATTGACAATATTATGAATCTGCTCTGGCATGAACTCATGTAAGATAGGCACAGCAACAGCACCATATGTGAGTACTGCAAGGAATGCAGCAGCCCATGCAGAAGAATTTCTTCCACAGAGTGCTATCTTATCACCACGTTGCACACCACTTGCCTCAAACATAATGTGCAGTTTTTCAATCTTTCTTGCAACATCATGATATTGAAGGGTCTTGCCCTTATAATCGGTTAGAGCATCAAGGTCCCAATATTCTATAATGCTCTTTTCTATCAATTCGTTAAAACTCGGAATCTTTTCCATTGCACAATATTTCTGTCTATGTGCAAAGGTACATATTTATAAGCACATTTCAAAATATTATGTGCAGAAATCTATTATAATGGCTCTATAACGAATCGTGTGGGTTGTTTGCTCCGATTAGAATAATATCTGTTGTATTATAGAAAGAAGTTATTTTTCAGTTTAGTTTTAGCGTTTTACCCTTTAGCCAACGGAATAGGATGTTTTATGGTCTTAATTCATACTATGTTTGTGAATGTTTACCATCATTTGCTGTTGTGCGGATACTCTGCACATGTTGTGCTGATACTCAGCACATATGGTGCGGAGGGTTAAATTCATTATGATATATGAATGACAGGGAATGAATTGTGGGCAAAACGTAGTAATACTAAGAGTAAAAAGGAGGTGTGTAGAAACTTGTTTAGTTCAAACTTCTTTATCTTTGTAGATAAATCCGTCATTAGCTGTGAAGCTCTAAGACGTACATATCTGCCCACACTGTCACATCTGCGACAAGCGAACTGCCCACACGCTGAAAACGGAGAACGTTGTTCGCTGGCTTTACAGGCTGCAGCTGATAGCCATGTGAATGAAGATCCGCCGCAAAAGTACGATAATAACGCTTATCCCAAAATATAATCTGCAACGTGCCTCCCCTATCGTCAATGATGACAATACTTGAATTATCCTTCTTGGCAAAGAGCCTGTAAAATGGTTGTTTGGATGGGTCAAAATCCGTGTTAGGACTGACGTGCCACCCCCAAAGTTGTCGACTGCCATCGACCACCAACTCTGCCGGTATTTGCTTAAGTCCGTACTTACTGAAAAGATAAGGTGCAACGGTCCGCTTCCCTTTCTGTACCTGATATTGCAGGAGTTCGAGCACAGGTATTTGGAGTAAAGGCAGATTCCCCTGCGCACGCAGGCACAGAGGAATCGACAGAAGTATATAAAATATGATTTTTCGCATCATGACAGTCCTTCCAACTCATTGAGCCAGTTGGTTGACATTGCATCTGAAGGCATTCTCCAATCGCCTCGTGGCGATAGACTGACGCTGCCCACCTTTGGACCGTCAGGTAAGCAAGAACGCTTAAACTGCTGCGCGAAGAATCTACGGAAGAAGAGGCGCATCCAATGAAGTATTGTCTCATCAGAATAAACCCCACGGAAAGCATTTTGCG
>ERZ772807.878-NODE-878-length-17629-cov-4.153693_pt1 | contig 17629 bp, 18 predicted proteins | sample MGYA00511472_ERZ772807 | MGnify/ENA primary metagenome ERZ772807 (study PRJEB29015, sample SAMEA2737947) | human oral metagenome | biome: human oral; feature: human-associated habitat; material: dental | place: China | collected 2039 ...
CCAAAGGTCAGCAATGATGCTGAAGAAGTTTTTGAAGCAGCACGTGATGGAATCAAAAAACAGGACAATCTAGTCTTGCTCAATCACATGGCTTATCAAAATACTTATGCCATTGCTGTACCTAAGAGTGTTGCAAAAGAATACAATCTTAAAACCATCTCTGATCTTAAAGCAGTCCAAGACAAGCTCAAGGCAGGGTTTACCTTGGAATTTAACGACCGTGAAGATGGGAACAAGGGACTTCAATCTATCTATGGACTGAATCTCAATGTGTCAACCATGGAGCCAGCTCTTCGCTATGATGCGATTAAATCAGGCGCTATTCAGATTATGGAAGTCTATTCAACTGACCCTGAAATTGAGCGCTATCAACTTCAGATTTTAGAAGACGATAAACATCTTTTCCCTCCTTATCAAGGTGCGCCTCTCATGAAGGCTGAACTGCTAGAAAACCACCCTGAGTTGGAAGGTATTCTCAATAAGCTGGCTGGTAAAATTACAGAAAGCCAGATGAGCCAGATGAATTATCAAGTCGGCATTGAAGGCAAAAAAGCGGAAGCTGTCGCGCGTGATTATCTGGTCAAGGAAGGACTTTTAAAAAAATAAGAAGTAAAAGAGTTAGACTTGTTAGGTCTAGCTTTTTTGCTTACCCGAGGATAGACAGACTACGGATTGAAGAAGATACATCAGCAATCTTCATCCATTTTTGGTATAATAAAGTATCAATGCATAGAGGTGTTCCGATGGTATCTAGTCAAGAATATTTGGATTTTATCCTGAAGCAGCTGCAAGGCTTAGGCCAAGAAATCAGCTTTCGCAAGATGATGGGGGAATATTTGCTCTATTATCGGGGGCGCTTATTTGGCGGGATTTATGACAATCGCTTGCTGCTCAAGCCGGTCCAGCCAGCCCTGGATTTTTTTGAAAATCCGGTTTATGAGTCTCCTTATCCAGGTGCAAAGTCGATGCTTCGTATAGAAGAAGTAGAAGATGCTGCCTTTCTCTGTAATCTGATTGAAGCAGCCTATCCTGCCTTACCAGCACCAAAAAAGAAAAAATAGTCTTTCCTTTACAATGGATATTCTAAAAAGTTGCCGTTTAAATAGACATTTTTAAAATTTTCCTTTATAATGGACTTAAAGGAGGTTTGGTATGCTTTATATTGCTCTTATTGGAGATTTAATAGAATCCAAACAGCTGAAAAATCGTAAGCAAGCCCAGAAGGACCTGCAGGACATGATGGCAGTGCTAAATCAGGATTATCGGGATTGTCTGGTGTCACCCTTTACAGTAACAACTGGAGATGAGTTTCAGGCTTTGCTGCGACCTAATCCAGAGATCATGCAGCTCCTTGATCAGATTGCCTTGGGCTTTCCTCATCCGATTCGCTTTGGGCTTGGTCTGGGGGAGATTGTGACGGACATCAATCGAGAGCAGAGTATTGGTGCGGACGGTCCAGCCTACTGGAGGGCACGCGCAGCTATTAACGCGGTCCACGAAAAAAATGATTATGGCAGCAGTCGCATAGCTGTATCCTTAGGAGATGAAGAGCTCAGTCAGGCGGTCAATACGGTGCTGGCGGCTGCGTCCTTTATCCAGAGCAAGTGGAATACTAGCCAGAGAGAGGTGCTCGAGCGGATGCTCACAGAATACATCTATGATGAGAATTTTTCTCACGGGGAAATAGCAGAGCAGCTGCAGATTAGTCCCAGTGCGCTTAGTAAGCGGCTCAAGTCGTCTGGTTTAAAGGTTTATCTAAGAAATCGCCGTTTAGCTATGAAAATGATTTTACAGGCAGCAAAGGAGGCTGAACAATGACAAATTTTATGGGATTTTCAGAATTTTTCATGCAGAATCCGATTCTTGTATTGACTTTGCTGGCTCATGTACTAGCTGATTTTCAGCTTCAAAGTCAGAAAATGGCCGACCTTAAAAGTCGCCGGTTGAATTTCTTGATTCTCCACTTGGGAATTGTTCTCTTGCTTCTGTTGTTATTAGGGCTAGTCTTACCTAATTATCTGCTATATTTCGCCTTGGTCTGGCTCAGTCATGCGCTTATTGACTTCTTGAAGTATAGGCTGAATTCATTGATTGTCCGGCAGCATGCTCAAAAGTCAGCCTTTTTACTGGATCAGCTCTTACATCTGATGAGCATTTTTGCTCTTTATTTTCTCTTGCAACAGCAGCAAATTCCAGCTCCTAATTGGCTGTCTGATCGTTATCTCATGCTGCAGGCTCTCTTTTTCTTCGCCCTTACTGGTAAGCCGGTTAATATCCTCTTTAAACTCTTCTTCAGCAAGTATCAGGCAGGAGAAGACAGTGGGGAGACTATTGCGGGGGCTGGTGCCATGATTGGGATTTTGGAGCGCTTGATTATGGGACTTTCCCTTATTTTCGGGCAATTTACAGCGATTGGGCTAGTCTTTACGGCTAAGTCTATTGCCCGCTATAATAAAATTTCTGAAAGCCAATCCTTTGCAGAATACTATTTGATTGGCTCACTATTTAGCATGATCAGCATTTTACTGACTTATGGCTTGCTTTATTGGTAATAAAAACGAGACTGGGATAGGATTCCCGGTCTTTACTCTAATTCTCGTTTGATACAAGGTAAGGAGAAGTCACATGGCAAAATCCCTAGAAGATATGTCTTTAGAAGAATTATGGCAGTTGTTCCCGATTTTCTTAGAGGAGCACAATAAGGATTGGGCAGCTTGGTATAAGGAGGAAAGCAGAAGAATACAAAGTTTTTTGCCAGTAAATCAGTTGTATGAAATGCATCATATTGGCTCCACATCTGTTGATGGAATCTGGGCTAAGCCGATTATTGATATTCTTTTAGAAATTCCTCGAAGTGAAGATATGGGTAGCATCAAGAGAAAATTGCTGGAGTATGGCTACCTGCTTATGTCAGAGTCAGAAGGCCGAATGACTTTTAACAAGGGCTATACACTGCAAGGTTTTGCTGAACGAGTTTTTCACTTGCATTTGCGCTACTACGGAGACCATGATGAACTCTATTTCCGAGACTATCTGAAAGATCATCCAGCTGTCGCTAAAGACTACGAGCAGTTAAAATTAATCTTATGGAAAAAGTACGAGTACAATCGAGATGCATACACAGAAGTTAAAACTGATTTCATCAGACGGTACACACAAAAAGCTAAAAAGCTTTATAAGAGAAGGTATGACTATAAAATTGAATAGCATGATAGTTCTTGGTGCGATGATTGTCTATTCAAGTTAATACGAATAAAAACAAAATAGATCCGATTTAATACAAATTAGGTTCCTTTGAATTCTTTTTAAATAGAACACTGTCTTCTTTAGTTGTTTAAGGCTATTAGAAATGTTATAATACGATCCATACAAGATAGGAGGTGGAAAATGAGTAAACGGTCTATCATAGCACTATCATCTTTTCTGTTCATTGCTCTTGTTAGCTTATTTCTAATCTACAATCGGCAAACCAAAGGATTAAATAGTAGAGACTATATTCAGTCAAGCACACCTACCTTGTTTTTCCACGGTTATGGATCGAGTGCCAATGCTGAAAAGCATATGACAGAAGCAGCCCGACAAGCTGGAGTCACTCAAACAATCATCACAGCTACAGTTGATCGTCACGCTCAAGTAACTCTTAAAGGAGATATTCCGAAAGATGCTGTTAATCCAATTGTCATGGTTGAGTTCGAGGACAATCGGAATGCCAACTATGCTCAGGATGGAGAGTATGCAGCAGCAGTTGTTAGAGAGTTGCAAGCAAGATATGGTTTTAAAAAGATGAATTTTGTTGCACATTCTATGGGAAATATGTCTATCCTATTTTACCTATTAGAACATGGTCAAAATGAAGAACTTCCACAACTACAAAAGCAGGTAAATATCGCCAATCATGTCAATGGTTTGGAGGGCATGGATTTGCCGGCTAATTTGACCATTCTAGATTCCAAAACGGGGAAACCTAGTGCCATGAGTGATAGCTATCAAAAACTTCTGGGCTTGCGCGAAATTTATCCGCAAGATCAAGTGGATGTGCTTAATATCTATGGAGATTTTAAAAATCAATCGGATGGTTCTGTTTTAAACGTTTCTTCTCGCAGTCTCAAGTATCTTGTAATTGACAATGCCAAGTCCTATCAGGAAAAACGAGTGACCGGCCCTCTGGCTCAGCATAGCCAGCTGCATGAAAATCCAGAAGTCGATAGATTATTGATTGATTTTCTTTGGGGCAAATGATTTTAAGAATTGCAAGCTATTCTTTGTCTATAAGAAAACTTTAAGCATTTTATACTATTTTGTTCTATGGAAAGTTTTCCTTTCCTATTTGATGTGACAGCGCAATCCGCTGATTATAATCGAAGCTTCTATAAAACCTTATTGGTTAGAGATAGATTGAGGGGTAAAATGAAATTCAAGAAAACATTACTGACAGCAGGAGCTCTAGTAGCTACGCTATTTACCGTATCCACAGTAACTGCTGACACAAACGTTCAAAAAGTCATTGACGAAACCTATGTTCAGCCTGAGTATGTCTTGGGCTATTCCTTGGATGACAGTCAAAAAGAGCAAACGCTTCAGCTCTTAGGCTACAATGCATCGAGTGATTCTAAACCTCTGAAGACAATGACACCTGATGTCTATTCAAAGATTATGAATGTGGCAAATGATCCTAGTTTACAGCTATATTCTTCTGTTAAGATTAAGAAGTTGGGTAACAAGAAACCACTTCAAGTTAAGATTGTTACGCCGCAAAACATCACCAAGGTTACAGAGGATATGTATCGCAATGCGGCAGTCACCTTGGGCGTACAGCATGCAGAAATCACAGTAGCAGCACCTATCCCTGTGACTGGAGAAAGCGCCCTGGCTGGTATTTATTACTCGCTGGAGGAAAATGGAGCAAGCGTTCCCCAGGAAAATAAAGATCTGGCTCAGGAAGAATTATCCGCACTTTCAAATATCAATGCTGAGAACCAGGGCAAGGAAGGTTACGATGCTGATAAGCTGAATGTGGCTCTGACAGATATTAAAACAGCTGTTGCTAATGCTAAAAAGAATAATAGCAACTTGACAGAAGCTGATGTCCGTAAAATCGTTGAAGAAACACTGAAAAACTACGGTCTCAGTAGTTCAGTCACAGCTGACCAAATCAATCTGATTATTAACTTTGCGCTTAATCTTTCAAATAGCGGGGTCATCACAAACTCTGATTTCACAAAGACGCTCACCGACCTGAAAAATAGTATTGTCTCAAAGGCTGGTAATACATTCAATAATATCAACCTTAACTTTGATGCAAACGGACTTCTTGAAGATGGCGGAAATTTCTTTAGCAATATCTGGAATGCAATCGTCAATTTCTTTAAGGGACTGCTAGGTCAATAAGACTGTCTTTAAAAATATAACTAAAAAACCAGCTAGAATCTAGCTGGTTTTTCATATTTCTTATTCCCACTCGATAATTATAAAGACGTTCCATGTGGTTGATTTACTAATAAGTATTACAGAGTCTAGCAGGGAACTTGGCAGGGAATTTTAAAAGGAGGACAAGTGCTTCATGGATCAAAAATTAATAGCGATAGATTATCTATCTAAGCATGTTGAAGAGAATATTGAATTTGACAATATCAGTTACGAGAGCAATGTTTTTGACTATATAGAATTAGATGAAGAACTACTTCCTAGTGAGTATCAAAAAGTCTTTAAAGGAAACATGGTCAAAGTAGATATCTACATGTATGATGCAGTATATATTTACTTCATAAGTTTAGTAGATTCTCCTCAAATAGGAAGTTTACTGGGAGTGGCAAAGGAACGCCAGTTGTTAGAATATAAATTTCTTAAAGAAAGGTAAGTGAGATGTTTGGTTTAATCTTAGTTTTAGAAGTAATAGCTTTAGTAGCTAAATCTGTTTCGAATGAGTTAAAGAGAAAAAAGTAATCTGTCTAAAATAGGTGTATCTATAATTGACTATGACAAGTAGGATGAGTTACTTATCTGCGTTGTAAAAAATACATGACAAAAAAAAAGGGGTAAGCGATGAAAATAGGATACATTAGAGCATCAACTAAAGATCAAAACCTAGCTAGGCAGATTGAAATGATGAAACAAGAGGGCGTTAATAAGGTATTCAGTGAAAAAGTAAGCGGTAAAGATATGAACCGTAAAGAACTGAAAGCTCTATTAAAGTTTGCAAGGGAAGGAGATGAAATTATAGTATCTTCTCTCGATAGATTAGGTAGAGACTATCAAGATATAAAAGAGATTGTGAGGCAATTACAACAAAGGTGCATCAAGCTAACTATAATTGATGCGCCTTTTTTAAATTTTAATACAGGAAACAATACACTGGACACTGCTATGTTTGATATGTTTCTATCATTGTTAGGTTATATAGCGCAAAATGAACGTGAAAAAATCTTAGAAAGACAGCGCCAAGGTATCAAGTTAGCTAAACAGCGTGGTGTTTATAAAGGGCGTCCTATACAGTATCATGAACACGCTAAAAATGCTAAAGACAGATTAATCTATCACAATGTTAAACGAATGCTTGAAGAACATCTTCCAGTTACACAAATTGCCAAGGAAAACGGGATCTCTAGACAGACGGTATATATTATTCGAAAAAGGCTTGAATGACGGAATGCTTCCGAATTGTGAAGTCCAGACTAGTTCTCTGATTTTGTCTAGGTCATTTGACAGTTGATTTGTCCTGAAAAGGATAGTTAAATTTATTGTAGAGGAGAATATTAATAATGGCGTTAGAACAAACACAACCTAGTGATTGGAATAAGATTTATATGGAGTTAGCTACATTGATTGGAAAAGAAAATGCTATGCTTTTGTACACCCATTATAGAGGAGCATATATTAATTTCCCCATGAGATTGTTATCAAAGGAGGGATTACAGAGAATAGTATGTGCAGAATTCAACGGAAGTAATTCAGGAGAAATTGCAAAAAAATATGGCTATTCAGTTAGACATATTAATAGAGTGGCACAAGAAAAAAATCACATTAAATAAGTTAAGGAGATTAATAAATGTATTGTAGAACATGCGGAAAAGAAGTAAATCAAAATGCTGAATTTTGTTTAAACTGTGGAGTAAATCCACAGAGCGGAAATGCTCACTGTCATAACTGTGGAGTAAATACAAATCCAGAACAAGTTGTTTGTTTAGCATGCGGAGTCAATCTTGAACAAAGGAATGTATCAAATGGATACAACAGTGCAGAAAGCTCTAAAGCCTTCTGTAAAAGTTGTGGAAGTAAAGTTAATGAGAAAGCTGAGATATGTATGACTTGTGGTATTAATCCATTAAATGGTCATAATTATTGTCAAAATTGTGGAGCTCCAACCAAAGCTGAGCAAGAAATTTGTACTTCATGTGGTGTAAGAGTTAGTGGTGTGAGAATTAATAGTAGAGCAAGAGGTAGAGAATCATTTGGCTCTACTATGGGAAGTTTCTCATATGGATCATACTCCGAATACTATCAAAATGAATTTTCTGCTATAGAAAGAAGTAATGAAGAATATCAAGGAAAGTTTAATTGGTTGGCATTTTTGTTCACACCAATTTGGTTACTTACAAAAGGTATGTGGCAACTAGTGTTAATAGTTTCTGTCATTTATTTCTTTCCCCTTGTTGGAGTCCTGGTTGCTCTAGTTTTCTGTTTCTTAATTGGACGTAAGGCGAACTATCTATACTATAGAAAAGAGAAATATGGGGAGCAATTACCGAAAGATTGGAGTATATTCTTCGATTTTATTAATCAGAAATAGTAGAACTCAATTCTAACAATATAAAAAAGACACAGTACTCTTTTTGAAAGGTGTTGTGTCTTTTTTATATAATGAGTTACTCTGTAAGTGATATTTTGTCGTGACAATACGCCAAAAAAATTATGTTAATATATAATTAAATTGAGATAGATGAAGATGGGCAGAGAAAGCACCATATTGATAACCTATCGATATTTAAACTCTTAAAATTAAGTTAAAAAGTGGAGGAATTCAATGGTCAAAAAACAGTCAAATGTTTGTATCAAAATAGAGATTATAGAATCTAGTAATAGACACCATCGCTATGTTCTCTCCAAACAATGGAGTAATAAACCTATGGTAACAGTTCTAACTCTGTACCCCAGTTCTAGTAATTTAGTAGAGGATGATATGACTATGATGTTGATTACAAACAATGTCTATAAATTAGGGTATGGTGGTTTCTATAGTGTTAATTTGTTTTCTAAATATGAGATTGATAGAAAAAACTATTTGAAAGCAACCAATGTTGACAATGACGACCACATATTGGAATGTGCGAAAAAATCATGTAAAATAATATTTGCTTATGGTTCATTGCCTCTAAAAAATAAACAAGTGGCACACCGTCTTAATGAATTATATCATTTGCTTTTAAATAATCAATTAGATGATAAAATAACATACTTAACAGATGAACAGAAAGAATTATGTTTTCATCCATTGGCCAGTCAAGTAAGGAAAAAGTGGTATAATATTAGTAAAAAAAGGAGTGTTCCTAACGATGAAAAATAATGAAAGCGTTACGATAAGAGATATAAAAGAAAATATTTTCTATGTATTTAAATATCAAAGCAAGCTTAAGGATGGTCATTATGGAGAAAAGCAAGTGAGAAAGGTACGAGTAGGTATATTTGATAAGAAAAGCGATTATTTTTATAAAAGGCTACTTGCTTGTATAATCATTTTAAAACATTCTCGAGAATTCCAAAAATTCCATTCAGATATTTTTGAAGATATAATTAAGGAGATTGATTTCCCCGACTCTTTAAATAATTTACAAAACATAGACAACTATATGGAATTTACTAGAAATAATATAGATGATATAGAAATATCTAGTAAGCCAATAGTTTATCTTTTATTTATCCTTATTTCATTCTATAACCTAAATGATTTATTAAATGATTTTTATTTGATTTTTAATCGTACTTTTACATATGAAAAACAACAATTAGAAATCCAAAGTTGGGATAGTTTAATAAAAGACGATTTCTTATTAAATATGCTTATTTTTGGTCTAGATGAATTGAAATCAAGCGCAACATCCCAAGAATACTTTGAATCACTTCAAGATAAGTATATAGAGAAGCAAATGTTGTACCATCAAACGATTAATGACCGAGAGCTAAGTGTTTCCTCTCAGTTATATAGGAGTATTGATGTGGAAAAGTTCCTGATTAAAGAGGAAGATAAAATAATATTAGAAAATAACAAATTATTCGATTACTTAAATAAAATGACAGATGAAGAGAGAGAGGATACCGAGAAATTAATATTAAGTTTATTTGTATTTGAAGTTTCAGATAAGTTGAAACAAGCAATTGCCAACAGGTCAATTCAATGGAAATGGATCACTGATAAGAAAATTTCTTTACGTGAAGCTCTTGATGAATCAAGGAAAGCTGGTTTTAATCACCTAAATGAATATCAAACGCTTCAGCCTCTAGAACAGATATACCGCTATATAGACGAAGATATTGCGACTACCTTCGCCGATAAAAACATATCTTGTAAATTAGAACCTTTATTCCAATAACATAAAACTTTGAAAATGTCAACCCCATCTCTATTTTGAGTTGGGGATTTTTTTATTTAAGATACGTCATATAATATAACCATCTCCTGCGCAAGAGAAATTATATATATAAATGAAAAGGTATCTAAATATGAAAAATATCTTTATTAATGATTTAGTGTGGCAAGTGTGTCAAAATGAAATATCAAATGATGCAATTGTTTCAGAAGTAGGACGAACTTTAAGAGTATTATACAATTATGGTATTCAAAAAATTAATCTGCGTTTTTTAGGTAAAGAAGCACCTAAAAACCAAGTGTGCCAAATTTCTGATTTTGATGTATCTACGGGTGTCTCAAGTGATGCAAATTATGCTTACTATACTACCTTTAATGAGATTCATGATCATTGTGAAGCTGGAAATAGGGCTATTAAAGATAGCGACATCTCTGCCTACCGCTTTATGCTAATAGATATTGACCCTGAGCGTCCAAGTGGGACTTGTGCTACAGAAGCAGAAAAACAATCTGCAGTTTCGTTGGCTGATGACATACTAGACTGGTTCATTACCTATGAGATATTAAACAAAGACAGAGTAATTATTGCGGATTCAGGAAATGGTATCCATTTCCTAGTACCTTTAGACTTTCTGCCAGCCAATACAACAAAAGGTAAAATCAAAGAAATCTTAGGCTTGCTAGATAAGAAATTTTCCAATCAGCAGGCTAAAATTGATGTTACAGTTTTCAATCCAAGTCGAATAACTCGATTATATGGTACATTGAACTGTAAAGGGGTAAATACTCCTGAGCGACCATACCGTCAAAGCAGACTTCTATATGTACCAATTGAGAAAGTAACTGGTTTGACAGAAGAAAATCTAAACTCGCTTATTACGCAGTTACAGACAGCAATTGTAAATTATGCAGATGAAGCTGTCAAGCAAAAAACCGAAGTGAGTGATGTGAATCCGTATATCCAAGCAAAAGGAGAAGAATGGCTAAAACATTATAATTTAGAGTTTCATCCATATAAAGAAGATGAACATGGCACTAAATTATACCCATTCAAAACTTGCCCAATGAAAGAGCATTCAAACACTGATAGTGGAGCATGTTTCATCATAACAAAATATGGACGATGTAAGTTTAAGTGTCTCCATGCTAGTTGCTCAAGTAAAACTATTAATGATTTCATATCTAAATATCCATGCCCCGAGGAATTCTTATTAAAAGTACCCTCGACAAGTAGGAAAGAGCTACCAACACTAGAGGATTTAATAAATGGGAAGAAATACAACTTTGGAGATTACGAAGTTAGTAAATCTGGTATATATAAATTCTCTGATAAAAAGATTGAAATCATATCATCCACTCCATTCTTTATTTCTAAAAGCTTTTTCAATATTGACACAAATCACTTTCAGTATGAGTTGCAGTATCTAATTCAAGGTAAAAAAAATACCCAAAAAATATTAGGTATCACTCTATCACCTTATAAGATTTCTGATTTAACAAAATTCGGTATTATTTTAGCATCAGCACCTCAGAGAGTAATTGAATATCTGAATTATCAGTTAAAAACAGTACCTATTCAGAATATCCATTCATATGTAGGGTGGAAAACAAGCGATTCAGACACATTAACTTTCAGGTTGGGTAGAAATTATGGAGACACAGAAGTAAGTCTACTAGTAGATAACTCTCTCTTTAATTTGTCGTCACGAGGAACATTTGAAGAATGGAGACAAATGGTCCTTGATAATGTACTTGATAGCAATATGGAGATTGCATTATGTGTGGGTTTTAGCTCAATCATTCTGGGATATTTAGCAATAAACTATAAACCAGATATTGGAAGTTTAATTATTAATTTCTTTGGCCAATCTACGAGTGGTAAAACAACGGCTCTCCATTTAATTAATAGTATTTATTCTAATCCAGCAAATACTATGTATTCTTTTAGTGCCACGCAGAATGCTCTACTTGCTATATTAAATGGAAATATGGGAGTAGCAACGACAATAGATGAGTTATCTGCCTCAAGAAGTACCGACCTCTCCGAATTGTTGTATCAGATAGGACAAGGTCAAAGTAGATTGAGGTTGAATTCCGATTCCACTTTTAAAGAGCAATTTAAATTTAATACTGTAATCGCCACAACATCAGAAGTACCCATGGCAAATTATCTCAATTCCAACCAAGGACTACATATGCGCTATATAGAATTAACATCAGAAAACGGATGGACTAAAGATGCACCTACTGCTGATCAGATAAAACGAAAATGTTTAAAGTGTTATGGTGTAGCTAGTGAATATTTCATGGAAAAAATATTTAATCACGAAAAAAGCGTTAAATATATAAATGAAGTCTATAAAACAGCATACCATGATCTAGTTCAGAAACTTCCAGAAACTAGATTTAAAACACGTATCGGTGCATTGTATGCAACGATCTACAGCTCAGCATTTCTGATTAAAGAATTGCTAGATATAGATATAAGTACAGAAAGGGTATGTGATTTCTTAGTATCTACAGAAAAAAGATTGCTAGATAAACGAAATGAAATCCCTACTAATCTATACACTAGCTTAGTGGAATATACTTTGTCACATGCTGGATTATTCCATATCAAAGACAGTTACACTAGGACTGGAAATAAGATAGGAGTGATTAAATTGTATAAAGAAACATATCGAGCCTTTTTCTTCAGAGATGAGTTTGAGAAGTTATTGAAAAAGGAATTTTCTATATCAAATATAGAAAAAGCACTTCAGCTATTAAACATGCAACATAAGCTAATAAAAGACAAAAGACGACTCGTCAAATATATGACCATTGAAAAAAACAGAATTCCTATGTATTGTATTGAGTTGCCATTAGAGTGGAAACAAGCTGCAATCGAGTTAGGGATATTTGGGGAGGAATAATACTGATGAAAACAATTGACTACAGGGTATTAATAGACTTAGGTTATAAACAGCATACAGCCAAAAATATCATTAGACAAGCTAAATGCTGGCTCGTTGAAAATGGATATGAATTTTATCTAAATAAACGTTGCGGTATTGTTCCAGCCTATGCTGTAGAAAAAATAATAGGAATTAAAATAGAGAGGTGAGTTATAATGAGTAAGACAAAATATCCTTGTGTATTCAAAAATGATAAAACAGGTTTCTACTACTACAGTGTTGAATTAGGCGTAGATAGAATTACAGGGAAACGAATTCAGAAAAAATCTTCTAAATCGAAAAAAGGGAACCCGTTTCGTACAGCCAAAGAAGCTTACGAGGAAGTTACCAAAATCAAATTAGAATATCATAAAGTGAAAAATTACAGCGATTATGATATAACCTATGAACGATTTATGGAAGGACACTATTTGCCAATGTATGAGAAAAGTGTTGAAAAAGGGACATGGATTTCTAAACAGCCGGCCTTAAAAATGTTAATTCAGAGATTTGGAAAAATTAGGCTACGGGACATCACACTAACAAACTGCGAGAAATTTAGAGTCTATCTCTTGACTAATGACCAATATTCTCAAAACTATGCTTCCATGATTTATGGAGCATTTAGAAAAACTTTGGACTATGCAGTCAAGATACAATACCTTGAAGTAAATGTATCCAAACAAACGGATGCAATTTCTAAAGGACGAGTAACTGTAGCTTATTGGACTAAGGAAGAATTTGAAAAGGTACTATCAAGCTTCTATATTGATGACCTCTATGAACACATGTCTTTTATTGCAGTTTGGTTATACTACATGACTGGAATAAGAGTTTCTGAAGGGTTAGCACTAAAGTGGACGGATGTAGACTTAGAAAATAAAAAGTTGCGGATACACGGTACTCTGGAGAGAAGAGGAAGAGCAGAATATGAAGTAAAGAACTATACGAAGACCATAAGCAGTCAACGTATTATCTCTTTAGATGATACAACTGTCCAACTGTTGACGAAATGGAAACAGAGACAGGAAAAACAGCACATAGCTCCTTTCATCCTCAGTTATTCAAAAACACCGCTACACCGTTCAACAATTAATAGAATTATCAAACGCCATGCCAATATTAGCGGTGTCCATCCAATACAGGCAAAGGGGCTAAGGCATAGTCATGCAAGCTATCTCATTAATGAGCATAACATTGATGTCCTAGTGATTTCTAGAAGATTGGGACACTCAAGTCCTGAGATAACGCTAAAACATTACGCTCATCTATGGTCTAGAAATGACGAAAGCGTAGCACAGGCTATAGAGGATGACATTACTATTAAGCATAGTATAGAAAGTAAAGTGAAGTTTAAAGGAAACCAAAGTATAAAGAAAAAATAAACAAATAACCCCCAACGCATAAAGGTTAGCGTTGGGGGTTAAAAGCAGGGAGAGAGGCAGGGAATAAGTTAACTAAAAGTTGCGATAAGTGGGGTAACTTATTGATAAATCCTTATAAAATCAATTGAAAAAAGGTTAGGATAGAGGTCGACTTATTCCCACTCAACGGTTGCAGGTGGTTTGCTGGTAATATCGTAGACGATACGGTTAACATGGTCAACTTCATTGACGATACGAACAGAGATTTTTTGCAGAACATCCCAAGGTATCTTGGCAAAGTCAGCTGTCATACCATCGATAGAAGTGATAGCACGAATGGCAATTGTGTAGTCGTAAGTCCGACCGTCGCCCATAACACCTACTGAGCGAACACCAGTGTTGACAGTGAAGTATTGCCAGATATCGCGGTCAAGACCAGCCTTGGCGATTTCTTCGCGGAGAATAGCGTCTGATTCGCGGACAGTTTCCAATTTTTCTTCTGTGATTTCACCCATGACACGGATAGCAAGCCCAGGACCTGGGAATGGCTGGCGCCAGACAATTTCATCAGGCATACCAAGCTCTGTACCCAAAGCGCGCACTTCATCCTTGTAAAGTGTATTTAGAGGTTCAATCAGCTCAAACTGCATATCTTCAGGCAGACCACCAACATTATGGTGAGACTTGATAGTTTGAGCAGTGTCAGTACCAGATTCGATAACGTCAGTATAAAGTGTACCTTGAGCCAAGAATTTCACATCTTTCAGCTTGCTAGCTTCATCGTCAAAGACATAAACAAACTCGTTTCCAATGATTTTACGTTTTTGCTCTGGATCAGATACGCCAGCAAGTTTGTCAAGGAAACGCTTAGCTGCGTCCGCTTTGACGATATTAAGACCAAACTTGCCACCTAGCATCTCCATAACCTGATCAGCTTCGCCTTTACGCAAAAGACCGTGATCTACAAAGATACAGATCAATTGATCGCCGATAGCTTTCTGCAAGAGGACACCTACGACAGAAGAGTCAACACCACCTGATAGACCAAGCAGGACACGCTTGTCACCGACTGTTTTACGGATTTTTTGAATCTGCATATCGATGAAGTTATCCATAGACCAGTCGCCCTTAGCGCCACAGATATTGAGAGCAAAATTGCGCAGAATATCGTAACCGTACTCAGAATGACGAACCTCAGGGTGGAATTGAATTCCGTAGATTTTCTTGTCAGGATTTTCAATAGATGCAAAAGGACAGTCTACAGATGTACCAGTGCGGACAAAGTCTGCAGGAATCTCCGTCACCGCATCACCGTGGCTCATCAGGACAAGCTGCTCTTCTGGTGTGCTTTCAAAGAGAGGGGAAGTAGTACGTGTTAGTTTTGATTGTCCATATTCACGATTACCGGCATCACCTGCTGGCACCACCTTCCCGCCCAATTTATGAGTCAAAAGCTGCATACCATAGCAAATCCCCAAAATTGGGATCCCCAACTCAAAAATCTCTGGGTCAATATCAAATGAATCTTCTTCATAAACTGAGTTAGGTCCACCTGAAAGGATAATCCCGACAGGACGGATAGCACGAACTTCATCCGCTGTGATCTTGTGGCTCTTGAGTTCAGAAAATACACCAATTTCACGGATACGGCGTGAAATCAGCTGGTTGTACTGGCTGCCGTAATCAAGCACGATGATTTTTTCAACATCTTGCAATTCAGTTGTAGTTGTCATCTTTTCCCTTTCTTAAAAGAAGTAATCTTTTCCCCTCATTTTATCACAAAAATCGAATTTTTCCAAGGTAATAGGATTAGCCGCAAGTAAAAATAACTGAAAAATGAGAGTATTTTTGTCTAAAAAATGATAAACAAATAGGATTTCCCTACATTGATTGATATTTAGTTTGACTTTTAAACTAATTGATAATACAATAAATGTATAAAAAAGCTGCTTAAAATCAGAAAAGAGGGCTATTGATGTTACCTGCTTATGTGAAAATACATGATCAAATAAAAAAAGATATTGACGAGGGGATTTGGGAGATTGGCGAGCGTTTGCCAAGCGAACGTGATCTTGCTGAAACTTTCGAGGTCAGCAGAATGACCCTGCGCCAAGCTATCACGCTTCTGGTGGAGGAAGGGGTGCTAGAGCGTCGAGTCGGCAGCGGGACTTATGTCGCTAGCACACGCGTTCAGGAAAAAATGCGTGGAACAACTAGTTTTACAGAAATTATGAAGTCTCAAGGAAAAATACCGTCCAGCCAGCTGATTTCATACCGTCGGACGCTGCCTAGCGAGCGAGAAGTTGAAAAGCTTGGCATCCATAAGACAGAGAATATCATCCGCATGGAACGGGTTCGCTATGCTGACGATATCCCAGTTGTCTATGAAGTTGCCTCGATTCCAGAGAAATTTATAAAGAATTTCAAAAAAGAAGAAGTGACTAGTCATTTCTTCCAAACTCTACAAGAGCACGGCTATAAAATTGGCAAGTCTCAACAGACTATTTACGCCCGTTTGGCCAAGGAAAAAATCGCTAAATACCTAGGAATTCCCCGTGGTCACGCTATTTTAGGCCTAACACAGGTTTCTTATTTTGATGATGGAACGGCCTTTGAGTATGTGAGAAGCCAGTATGTCGGCGAACGATTTGAGTTTTATTTAGAAAATAATTGATTACATAATTTAAATTACGTTACACAAAACTGCCAGTCGGCAGTTTTTTATAATTCTCCATTTTCAAACATACCGAAAGAGTGGAGTTTAAAGGGATTATTTGGTATAATATTCTTTATGGAAATTGAAAAAACAAATCGAATGAATGCTCTGTTTGAGTTTTACGCGGCTTTGCTGACTGACAAGCAGATGAACTATATTGAGCTCTACTATGCGGATGACTACAGCCTTGCTGAGATTGCTGAGGAGTTTAATGTGAGCCGCCAAGCTGTCTATGACAATATCAAGCGGACAGAGAAAATTCTGGAAGACTACGAAATGAAACTGCACATGTACTCTGACTATATCGTCCGAAATCAGATTTTCGACCAGATTATGGAGAAATACCCTGATGATCCCTATTTACAGGAGCAACTTGCGGTTTTGTCCAGCATTGATAACCGAGAATAAAACGGATAGAAACCTGTCCATTTCCATCATTCGATAATTAAGAGGAGAAATATTTATGGCTTTTGAAAATTTAACTGAACGCTTACAGAACGTCTTTAAAAACCTACGCAGAAAGGGGAAAATTTCTGAGAGTGATATCCAGGAAGCGACCAAGGAGATCCGTCTTGCTCTCTTGGAGGCTGACGTTGCCCTGCCTGTTGTTAAAGACTTTATTAAAAAGATTCGTGAACGAGCTATTGGACACGAAGTTATTGACACGCTCAATCCAGCTCAACAAATCATCAAAATCGTAGATGAAGAGCTAACAGCCATTCTAGGTTCTGATACTGCCGAGATTATCAAGTCACCAAAGATTCCGACTGTTATCATGATGGTCGGTTTGCAAGGGGCTGGTAAGACAACCTTTGCAGGTAAATTGGCCAATAAACTCAAGAAAGAAGAAAATGCTCGTCCTTTGATGATTGCGGCGGATATCTACCGTCCAGCGGCTATTGATCAGCTGAAAACACTGGGCCAACAGATTGATGTACCAGTCTTTGCCTTGGGTACCGAGTTTCCAGCAGTAGAGATTGTCCGTCAAGGTTTGGAGCAAGCCAAGGCTAATCACAATGACTATGTCTTGATT
>ERZ772807.881-NODE-881-length-17591-cov-3.209512_pt1 | contig 17591 bp, 12 predicted proteins | sample MGYA00511472_ERZ772807 | MGnify/ENA primary metagenome ERZ772807 (study PRJEB29015, sample SAMEA2737947) | human oral metagenome | biome: human oral; feature: human-associated habitat; material: dental | place: China | collected 2039 ...
ACCACGACCTGGACTACCCCCGACTCGGCGGCGTCAGTTTTCGACGCGGGTCGCTTACTGATAATCAGGCCGCCCGCTGGGACGAGTATTGGCCCACGCTCGGCACCACGCTCGCCGATCGGATTATCGACATCGACGACTGGTTTGGGCGTAGTGGGGCGAAAACCATTGTGGAAATCGGCTCCGGCACCGGAACCTCGACCGCGGCCATGGCGCCGCACGAGGCCGACACCAATATCATTGCCGTAGAGCTATATAAGTCTGGGCTGGCGAAACTCCTCGGCGCCATCGTGCGGGAGAACATCACCAACATTCGCATGATTAGCGGCGACGGCGTAGAAGTACTCACTCGCATGTTCGAACCGGGTACTGTGGATGGTGTCCGTATTTTCTTCCCAGACCCGTGGCCCAAGGCTCGACACCACAAACGTCGCATCATTCAATCCGGCGTATTAAACCTCATCGCTAACAGGCTCAAACCCGGTGGGGTATTGCACGTTGCCACCGATCATGCCGATTATGCTGCATGGATTGCCGAACTCGCCGAGGTAGAACCACAGCTGGAATACATGGGGTGGCCCTGGCCGGACTGCCCACAATTAACCGACCGGCAGGTCATCACCAAGTTTGAGGGCAAAGGTTTAGACCAAGACCACACCATCACCGAATTCCTATGGAGGCGTACATGAGTTCGAATGAATTTTATCCCGGGAACCCCGCCCACGCGGCACGATCCACAGCCGAAACCCCCGAGCCAATGGGCGACGACACGCTCCTATTGGTGTGGGACGCCCCCAATATCGACATGGGGTTGGGCGCCATTTTGGGTGCCCGGCCCACCGCAGCCCACCGGCCCCGGTTTGACGCCATCGGCAGGTGGGTGCTGGGCCGCGCGGGCGAATTAGCCCACCACACCGGGGTTCGGATCGCCGCCGAAGCCACCGTGTTCACCAATGTGGCCCCAAACGGCACCGACGCCATCCGGCCGTGGGTGGAGGCGCTGCGCAATGTCGGGTTCGCGGTGTTCGCCAAGCCCAAGCTCACCGAAGACACCGACGTCGACCCGGACATGGTGGCACACATTCGTCACCGTCACGCCGAAGGCGTGCTGCGCGGCGTCATTGTGGCCAGCGCGGATGGGCAAAACTTCCGGGAACTCCTCACCGAGCTTGCCGACGAAGGCATCCCGGTCACTATCTTGGGATTCCACGAACACACCAGTTGGGCGGTGAACTCCGAAATCTTCACATTCGTGGACCTGGAGGAAATCCCCGGCGTGTTCCGGGAGCCGCTGCCGCGCAAGCCCTTGACGGCGATGTCATGGAAGGCGTAGCCCGCTTCCGGCACTTTTTTGCCTTCAAACCCGGCGGCGTTGCCGAGCCAGTGTACCGTCGCGCCCGCCTCCGTTGCCGCACGCGCGACTGCCAGCGCCGGATAGACGTGTCCGCCGGTACCGCCTGCCATCATCAAAACCGTTTTGCCTTGTAGTTTGCTCATGGTGCATTCCTTTTATTTGATAATTCCTTCCCGTTTCGCCAGATAGCGGCTTTCTGCATCAATGCGGGCGAGGATGCCAAGCGAGATGCAGACAATGACCACCGAGCTGCCGCCGTAGCTGACAAACGGCAGTGTAATCCCCGTGAGCGGCAGGAGTTTCGTCACGCCCGCCGTGATGATAAACGCCTGCAGCAGGAGACTTGCAGCACATCCCGCCGCAAGCAGCGACTCCTGCGCCCGCGGCAGTCCCATCGCAATGCGGCTGCCGCGCCAGAAGAGCAGCGCATAGCCCATGAGGACAAGAACCGCCCCGAGCAGGCCGAACTCCTCGGCAATCGCCGCAAAGATGAAGTCCGTATGCACCTCGGGAATAAGATGCGGATGTCCCTCCGCAAATCCCGTTCCCCAAACGTCGCCTGTGCCGATGGCAAAGAGTGACTGTACAACCTGGTAAGACATCCCGTTCGGGTCAGCCCACGGATGCAGCCAGATATCAAAGCGCACGCGGACGTGTCCGAAGAGCGCATAGCTCGCTGCCGCCGCGATGAGGATAAAGAGCCCCGCGAGGAACACATAGGATTTGCGCCCCGTCCCCATATAGGTCATGAGCACCGCCATCCCGAAAAAGAGAAGTGCCGATCCGAGATCGCGCGCAATGACAAACATCAATACGGAGAGTCCCCAGAGCGCGATGAGAGGAGCGATGAAACGCACCGGCGGCAGATGCAGGAAGAGTACGCGCCGCGCCGGCAGCGTCAGCACGGCAAGGTGATCGGCAAGGTATGCCGCAAGAAAGAAGATGAGCAAAATCTTGCCGAACTCCGAAGGCTGCATGGAAAAAGAACCGAATACAAGCCAGTTCTTATTCCCCCCGATACTCACTCCAAAGAGAAGCGGCAGGAGGAGAATGACCGTCGTCGCAATGCCCAGCACATAGGGATAGTCGAGGAGACGCCGCAGACGCTCCCACAGGAGCACCACAGCTCCCCAGAGGACGATGCCGACACACGCCCAGCGCAGCTGCGCGGCGAACAGCTCCGGCTTCAGGCGCGCGATCTCCGCAAGGCCCACGGCAAGCAGCACGTAGGAGAGGCCGAGCGGAACACAGTCAAGCTTTCGCTGCAGCGCGATCACATAGCTGGCGGCAGCGCATGCGAGGAGGAGAAGGAGCCACGGCAGATACGGCGTATCCGTGTGCCAGTCAAACAGCCAGCCGGGCTGTCCGGCCCCTTTCTTCAGCAGGAGAACGCCAAGTGCGCAGAAGAGGAAGCAGACAGGCGCGATTTTCAGTCCCTGTGTCATGATGCTTCATAGGCAAGGGCAATCGCTGTGATATTGTCTTTGCCGCCCTCCGCGAGCGCCCGCTCCACCATACGATCAGCAACGCCCGCAAACCTGTTGTCTCCGAGCAGTACCGAGAGATCCTCATCTGAGACCATATTGGTCAGCCCGTCTGTGGCGAGCAAAAGGCGGTCGCCATTCTCGAGAGAAAAGGAATCCCCGTCGACATGAAGACGTTCCTCTATCCCGACGGCACGCAGGAGAAGATTCTTGCGCGGATGGTGCTGCGCCTCCGCCTCACTCAGCTCACCGCGGGAGACCAGCTCCTCCACATAGGAGTGATCCCGCGAGACCTGCCGAAAAACGCCGCGCCGCAAAAGATAGAGGCGGCTGTCCCCGACATGGGCATAATGCGCTGTCCGCGCCTGTTCGTCAATATGGAGAACCGTAGCTGTGGACCCCATCCCCTCATAGGAAGGATTTTCCTCAGAGGCCTCCAGTACCTGCTGGTTTGCGCGCAGAACGGCGCTCTGCAGCGTCGCCGCATCAATTGCTTCTGCCGCATTTGCCATATCGCGTACTGCAGCGACCACCATACGGCTCGCCACCTCGCCCGCCGCATGCCCGCCAAGCCCGTCCGCTACCACATAAACGGATGGAGAGAACACACCGTAGCTGTCCTCATTCGATGTCCGCACATGTCCGATATCCGATGCGCTCGAAACCTCTATCATGTAATTACCTCTCAAACCGCAGGACAACCCCACCGATGCGCAGAACATCGCCCGGACGCAGATACGCCCGCCCCGCTAAAAGTCCGTCATTTAGATAGGTGTGATTGCGGCTGCCCAAATCCTCCGCAATATATGCATTCTCTCTCTGATAGATTAATACATGATGATGTGATACAAAATTATCCGCCAGGACAATATCGTTGTCCTCGCTCCGCCCGATCGAAAGCTCCTGCCCCACAGGAAATCGTCGGCCCGCAATCCCCTCTCCCGCTACAACAAGCAGGGATGCTGCGCCTGCAGGCTGTTCCTGCGGCTGCGCTGCCTCTTTTAGATCGCTGCGCAGCGTGCGAAACATCATGCTGCCAAGGCGTACGACCGCATAGGCGAGCCAGAGGAGGGCGCCGTATTCGAGCGCAACGCGCAGCACCTTAAGTGTGATCGCCGGCATCACAGCACCTCATAGCGCAGCGCTGTCGTGCCGAACCGTATTTCGTCTCCGTCGCACAGGCGCTGCACTTCTACGCGGACGCCGTTCACGAAGCTGCCATTGCGGCTCTGAGCATCATAAAGTGTATGCCGATGCGACTCGTAGGAGATCCATGCCTGCACACGAGAGATATTCGAGTCCGTGAGGATGAACTCGTTGCGCGGCATCCGCCCCATATAGATTTTGCGCTCACCAAGATGCACAGAAACGCCTTCATCTGCTCCGTTGAGAACCGTAAGCGCAGCAAGTTCGTGCTCCGGCGGGAGATTCAAACAGCGGGCCTCCGTCAGCGAGGGCCGCTCGAGGACGATCGTCTGCGCCGTCGCGTCACAGGATGCGTCCGCATCATGCTCGGATACAGATTCCCGCTGGATATGCACAGTGAGCTGATAGGTACCTGCGCGCAGAGCGGTATCGTGCGCAAAACAGATGCTGAGCTTTCCTTCCATCGTGAGATCGGCACGTATGATATACTTCTTGAGCGCCGTTCCGAGTTCGTCTGCCACGCGGTGCGAACAGAGGCGCTGATAGTCCTCCGTTCCGAGGGAGATGACATAGGCGTTTGCGAGACTGCTGTCCGCACTCTGCTTCTTTGCCTCCTTCTCGAGGCCTTTGACAAGTTCGACAGGCTCCAAGTGACTGCTGAACTTTCGATTGAAAAACCCCTCGATATGCTCTCCCAGAAAAGATTCCACGCGATCGATCATCGTGTAATGCTCTCCTTTGGTTGTGGGAATCACTGATTATCCGTGATTCCTATGAATCAGACTTAACAATTCCTATATCATAGCATAAAAGCATGAAAATTTACAGTCCTGCTTCCATGAGACGATTGCGAAGCTGCCCGCATGCGGCCTGAATGTCCGTTCCCATCTCACGGCGCAGGGTCGCCGTAATGTGCCGCTGCGCAAGAATTTTTTGAAAGCGCCGGATCGCAGCTTTATCCGGACGGAAAAGGCTGCGTTCCGCCACTGGGTTGATCGGAATGAGGTTCACGCTTGCCAGCTGTCCCCTGAGGAGCTTCGCCAGCTGTTCCGCCTCGCGCGGTCCGTCGTTTACATCACGAATCAAAATATACTCATAGGTCACGCGCCGCTTCGTCCTCTCTGCATAAAAGCAAGCTGCACGCAGGACATCAGCAAGTGGATACATGCGGTTGACCGGCATAATCTCAGAGCGCAGTTCCTCCGTCGGCGCATGAAGGGAAATCGAGAGCGAGATGGGAATGCCCTCTTCCGCCAGACGTTCAATACCGGGAACAATCCCTGAAGTCGAGAGTGTAATTCCGCGATAGCTGAGCCCGATCGTATAGTCCTCATGCAGGAGCCGCAGCGCCGCAACCACATTATCATAGTTCTCCAGCGGCTCACCGGAACCCATGACGACAATCGTATCGACATGCCCCCCCTCCGCACGCAGAAAATCCGCAATGCCGATCACCTGCGCCGCAATCTCCCCCGCAGTCAGATTGCGCTGCAGCCCGTTCAGCGTAGACGCACAGAACGCGCAGCCCATCCGACAGCCTGCCTGCGTCGAGACGCAGACACTGTTGCCGTACGCATGCCGCATGAGCACCGTCTCCGCCGTCTGCCCGTCGGCAAATTCGTAGAGCAGCTTGATCGTCGCTCCGTCGGCGGAGTGCAGACGCGAGATCACCGCGGGGCGCTCGATGGAAAAAATCTCAGCCAGCCGCGCGCGCAGTTCCTTGGGCAGATTATCCATGGCATGCAAAGAGACCGCTCCGCGCTGATATATCCATCGGACAATCTGATCTGCGCGAAAGCGGGGAATCTGATGTTCCCGAAGCGAGGCGGCAAGCGCCTCCTTTGTCCAGCCGAAAATATTCATAGGCGCCTCATACGAGCGATGAAGAACCCGTCCGGACCATCCGTCTCCGGCATAATCTGAACCATCTGCTCCGAGCGTTTTTTACCGGGAAGAAAGGCGCCTGTCTCCTCAAGGGAAAAGTCCGGATGCGTCTTTAGAAAATGCTCAACCACCGCTGTATTCTCACAGTCCTCCATCGTACAGGTGCTGTATACCAGAACGCCGCCCTTTCTGACCGTCTGCGCCGCGCTCGCAAGGATCTCGCGTTGGAGCGGCGGCAGTGTCTTGCGGTCCGAGGCGCTCTTGCGCCAGCGTGCATCAGGCTTGCGGCGCAGAACGCCGAGTCCGGAGCACGGTGCATCAACGAGCACGCGGTCGGCCTGCTCCTTGTAATGCACGCCGATCTCCCGCGCATCGAGCACGGCGGTCTCAATGATCGAGACGCTGAGCCGCTTTGCGTTGCGTTCGATGCGTCGGATTTTCTCCTCATAGATGTCAAATGCCAAGATGCGCCCGCGATTCTCCATCCGCTGCGCAATGTGCGTCGTCTTTCCGCCCGGTGCGGCACAGGCATCAATCACGGTCATGCCCGGCTCAGGCGCGAGCACATGCGCCACAAGCATGGAACTCTCATCCTGTACCTGCGCAAGGCCCTCGTGCAGAGGCGCGAGCACGTTCAGTGCTCCATGCGCGCGCAGGATGACGCCTTCGGGCACCCATGCAGATGTACGTGCCTTCACGCCCGCCGCCTCAAATTTTTCAATCAGCTGCGTACGCGAAATGCGCAGCGTATTCGTCCGCACGGAGAGCGGCGCGCTCGTATTATTGCAGCGGCAGAGTGCCTCTGCGCGCTCATATCCATAAGCGCGCACCCAACGCTCCGTCATCCACAGAGGATGCTGCTCGCGCAGCGCCAGTGACCGCGCATCGCGCCCCTTTGGGAGCGCCGCACGCTCCGGCTCGCGCAGAGCCGTTCGAAGCACGCCGTTGACGAATGAGGCTGCCCCTCTGTGCCCGTATTTTTTTGCAAGTTCCACCGCCGTATTGCACGCAGCGGATACGGGAATTTTATCCATAAAAAAGGTCTGATAGAAGCCCAGCCGCAGGAGCGTACGAATAGCCGGCTGAGCTTTCCTCAGATCCGATACGTACTTTCCGATCATGTAGTCAATCGTATCGCCCGCCTTGACGACACCGTAGACCAGTTCTGTCAGGAATCGGCGGTCCCGCTCCATCGGCTGTGCCGCACGCAGTGTCTCCGCAAGTGCGACATTGGCATAGGCGCCCGCACCGTGCACCCGCAGAATCGTCTGCATGGCCAGCTCGCGTACACGGTCGATTTTATCCTCACGATAGTTCTGCATTATGCGCCCTTCTCCGCCACACGAGGCAGGGGTTCGATAATCTCCTCCAGCTGACGGCGCACCTCGTTCATATCTACGCTCGTATTGTAGCATGGGCCGTTAGGGCGTATATTCAGCACGCCGACCGCCGGCAGCGGGAACACATCCTGTATGCCGCTCATCAGATCACGCTCACAGGCGATTGCCAGCACTGCCTTCGGACGCATATTATAGATGATCTGTCGCGCAAGCGTGCCTCCCGTCGCCACGAAGAAATGAAACCCCATCTCCTCCGCAAGCGCAACGAGATCGCCGATGTTGCATCCGCCGCAGCGCTTGCAGTTGTTCGGATCGCGCGTCACCTTATGCGGGCAGCTTGCGAGCTGTAGGCAGTGCGGCGTCACGACGAGCAGACGGTCGGCCGGCACGCGGATATGCATCCGATGAAAGAGCAGATTACTCACGGCAATAAAGGATCCCTCGAGCTTTCGCCTCTTTACGCCGAAGATGGCGCCGAGGCGCACCGCCGCAGGAAAGAGCAGATTGATGAGTTCATAGGTCTGACGCTTCATCCACGGCAAATACGGCAGCCCCGCAATCGCCAGCACCATATTGAAGATGCCGAAAAACGAGAGCAGAACCGCGCCGGAAAGCACAGCACCGATCGCCCACGGCAGGAGCGGCTGAATGCGTTCGAGCCCCGGCACGCCGATATACCATATGACAAATAGAATCGCCGCCGCGAGCATCGTCACCAACGACAACATCCCGATAAAAAGTCGTTTTTTCGGCCGTGAGGGAAGCAGGATCGTCTTTTTCGCGCCTGCCGTCTTCCCATTGACCGTCAATGTCTGTTCGCTCATGATGAAAACCTTGTACCGACGGTCAGTGCGCATCCATTCAAAAATGCGGACGCCGCCATCATCTTCTTGCCGGGCGCTTGGATCTCCGTGATCTCTACATCCTCATCCCCCGCCGCAATGCAGAGCCCCGCCCTGCGGTCGGCAGAGACGAGTGTTCCCGCGGGTGCACTTGCCGCATGTCCCGTACGGCGCAGACCGCCGATCTTATAGACGGCACCGTCGAGACTCGTCTGCGCATACGGGGTCGGATTCAGCCCGCGCACCAGCGCATCGAGTTCGTGTGCCGGCTTCGACCAGTCCATCGCCGCTGTCTCGCGCGTGATGCGTGCAGCATACGAACTCGCCCCCGTCTGCGGCACAGGCGCAAGCGTCCCTGCGGCAAGCCGTTCTAACGTCTCAATGAGGAGCTCCGCCCCCGTCTCCATCAGCACATCGTGCAGCGTTCCGTAGGTCGTATCCGCATGGATGGGAACCTCGCGCCGCAGGAGCATATCGCCCGTATCAAGGCCTGCATTCATCTGCATCGTCGTGATCCCCGTCACCGTCTCTCCGTCCATGATCGCATGCTGGATCGGCGCTGCGCCGCGATACTTCGGCAGCAGCGACGCATGTACATTGATGCAGCCATGCACGGGAATATCGAGCACTTCCTGCGAGAGGATCTGGCCGAACGCCGCTACCACCGCTACATCTGGTGCCAGCGCGCGCAGTTGGAGGATAAAGGATGCATCACGCGCGCGTTCCGGCTGAAGCACGGGAATATCGTGCGCAGCCGCCCAAGACTTAACCGGCGATGGGACGAGTCTCTGCCCACGGCCGCGCGGGCGATCAGGCTGCGTAACGACAGCAGCGACCTCCGCAAGATCTGTACGCGCGTCAATTGCCGCGAGCACAGGCACCGCGAAATCCGGCGTTCCCATGAAGACGACACGCATACGCGTCACTCCTTTTCCTCCTCCTTGCGAAGGTTGATGGCAATATCAATGAAGAGTCTGCCGTCGAGATGGTCGCACTCATGCTGAATACAGCGTGCAAGGAGCCCGTCTGCCGTCAGTGTACGCCGTCGGCTGCGCCGATCCGTATACTCCACCGTCACACGCTCCGCGCGTTCCACCGTAGACCTTCGGTATGGAGAGGCAGCCCTCCGAGTCCACGACGCTGCCCTCGCGCATCGTGATGACCGGATTCACCAGCTCGAGAAGCCCGTGCTCATCCTCCACATCAATGACGACCAGGCGCAGCGACTTTCCGATCTGCGGAGCGGCAAGCCCCACGCCGTTGGCCGCGTACATCGTCTCTGCCATATCGTCGAGCATCTGCCGATGCCGCTTCGTCAGGCGCTCGATCGGCTCTGCTTTCTGTTTCAGGACGGGGTCTCCCGCCTTTTTGATCTCTAAAATTGCCATAGATTTTCCCTTATCCCTCGTTATAAGTGCAGATGATAGATCCGCACCGCATTGTCATAGAATACCGCATCCCAATGTTCCTCCGGGATGATCAGCTTTGTAAACGCAATATAGTCGCCGAGATTTGCGAGCGGCCAGTCCGTCCCGAACATCAGACGATCGTATGCAGCCAGATACGCCAGCCATCCCCGCAGATGCTCGATGTAGAACTTCTTCTGCGTGCAGAATAACTCAAAATCCTGAATTTTTCCCGCAAGCATCCCGGAGAGATCAGCCGTCACATTGGCGTTCTTCTCCATCACGGCAGCCGCATCCGTAAAATACGGCTCGCCGAAATGGCACATAACGAAATTCACATCGCGGAACTTCGTCGCCGCCTCGTCCATGACGCTCGGATGCGCATACTTGAGCAGCGCTTTCTCCGTTGCCGTCAGCCCCGTATGCACGGCGACCGGCTTCTCGTATTTCGCCGCAAGCGCATAGACAGGTGCCAGAAAATCCTCATATATATAGAAGTAATTATAACCCGGATAGAGTTTGATGCCGACGCAGCGCTCGCTCTGCAGATGTTTTTCCAATGCGGGCAGGAGCTGCTCAATGCGCTCCGCCGCCATCTCGGTCACACCGTCGCCCGCAATCCCCACGCAGTAGTGAAAGAGCTGGGGATACTCCGGTTCCGTCTCCTCGACCGGCAGATTGCCCATAATGACGCCGTGCACAATCCCCGCCGCCGCATAGTCGCGGCGCATCGCCTCCTGCGTATTCTCATGTCCCGCTGCATGCGCGACGGTATCAAAATACTCCCCTCTGCCAAAATGCAGATGAGCATCAATGATCTTCATGTATTTTCTTTCTCCACAGCAAACTGTTATCGCTATCCGTTTAGTTTATCATATGCGTCAATACTTTTCCTGTAACAAGAGAAACATTTTTTTCGATTGCATTCAAGCTCAAATTACAGGCAAATTAATATATGGAAATTTTAGAAAAAGTGCCGGATATTTATTGTTTTTTAATGAATCTATATTATATTTATTACAGACGTTTCAGATCTATCATATACCAAGGAGGAAAACATAATGAGAAAGCAAGAATTGGCACGGCGGATCACAGCATGGCTAACGCTTGGGATCTTCACGGTGCAGCCGGTTCTTGTTTTTGCGGAGGAGATCGTCGCTGATCCTTCTGCCCCCGATGCCCAGCGCCCCCTCGTCACCGAGGCGGGCAGCAGCGGCATTCCTCTTGTTCAGATCACCGCGCCCTCCGGTGAGGTCTCCCTCAACCGCTACGACGCCTTCAGCGTCCCGGAGCGCGGCGCCATCCTCAACAACGCCTTCCTCTTCGCCAATACACAGCTCGCCGGGTACATCGAGGGCAATCCAAACCTCATCGGCGGGCCGGCGCGCATCATCGTCAACGAGGTAACAAGCAAAAATCCCTCCGAACTCCGCGGCTTCCTCGAAGTCGCCGGAGCCAAAGCCAGCGTCGTCATTGCGAATCCGAACGGAATCCTCGCAGACGGCGCTGGTTTTTTAAATACCTCCCGTGCCATCCTTGCCACCGGACGCAGTCAGACCGATGCTGCAGGAAACTTCACCGGGATTCGCGTGGAGGATGGGCACGCCCTCATCACCGGGAAAGGACTCGACGCGCGCGGTGCAGATTCCGCCGAGATCTATGCGCGTGCCATTGAGGTCAACGCAGGTATTTGGGCGAACCATGCAAAGATCGTCGCAGGAATAAACGACGTCGGCAGAGATGGTTCTGTAACGCCCATTACTTCCTCAGACAGCGCACTGCGCTCTGCCCCCTCCTACGCCATTGACCTTGCAGACATCGGCGGCATGTATGCAAGCCGTGTCGAACTCGTCGGCACCGAGAAAGGACTCGGCGTCAACCTCGGGGGAACGGTCAGCGCCACGCGCGCCGTCTCCCTCGATGTAAACGGCAATCTCAAAACCTCCGGCAATCTCTACAGCGACGGGACCGCCTCCGTCCGCGCCGAGGATATCGAGAACCACGGCCTCATCTACGGCGGCAAAGACACCTCTATCACAGCGGCAGCACTCACGAACAGCGCAGACGGCAGAATCTACGGCGACACGATCCGCATCCAGGCAAAGACCATTACCAACGAAACCGATGCAGCCCTTGAGGAGCGCCTTGCAAAAGAAATGAAAGTCCTCAAGGAAAGAGAAGCTGCGGTCGAAGAAGCACACCAGAGCATCCTAATGCACGAGCCGGCCAGAAGAAAGTTTGGAGGGAGAAACCTCCATTCCATTGTTGCCCGCTACAACGAAGAGATCAGTGCAGCACAGGATGCCTACGACGTGCAGCAGGCCATCGTCGAGAAGACCAAGACTGCCCTTGCGGAAAAACCCGCGGGCGTTATTGCCGCACGAAAAGAACTCACGCTCAGTGCAGAGAGTATCAAGAACAGCGGCAGCGCCCTCCTCTACTCCGGCGGAGCTCTCTCTCTTACGGCAAACGAAGAACTAAAGAACCACGGCGCGCGCATCGAAGCACAGGGAAATATGACCATCACCGCGCCCGTCGTGAGGAACGAGAACGCTGCCTTTGCGGCAAAGCGCGTGGTCACCGAGAGCCACTACAACCCCACCAAGATTCTTATCAATGAGCAGGGACACAAAGAAGAGGGAAAGGTATTTCCCGCCAGCGAATTCAGCGATCTCGGCAGCGGCTACGGTGCGTATCACAGCCAGGTGGCTCTTAAACCCATCTATGAACCTGCGGCCTACGAAAAGATCCGGCCGCTCACGCCCGAGGAGATCGCAAACGGCGAGGCCCCTGTCCCCGAGGAACTCATCGGCACCCTTGCGCCGAACTACGACTACGACGATCCCATCTTCAAGGAGCTCGGCGTCACGTCCATGAACACGCCGCGCCCCAAAAACGGAGATCCTGCACAGGCAGCCTGGGACACACAGTACCAAGGCATCCTTGCTGAGCTCAACGAAAAGATCGCTGCCCACAACGAAGCGGCGAAGAAATACAATGCGCCCATTGAGGAGGCCGCCGGACAAAAGATCGATCTCCTCACCGTCATCGAGACCTATGCGCAGACCTCAGAGGAACAGGTCACCTCATCCATGCCCGGCAACATCCGTGCCGGCGGCAGCATCGAGCTGCACGGCGATACCGTAAACAAAGACAGCAACATCATCGCGGGCGGAACGCTCCATACAACAGGCGCCCTCACACAGGAGGCAAAGAAACAGCAGGCACAGACCATCGCACTCGGTACCACACAGTTCAGCTACACGAGGAGACCGCCCTGGCCGCGCAAAGGACGTCAGCGCCGCTACAAGTCCCCTGTCTTTATGACGCCCGAAGTTGCCCGCAGCGAACCTTCCCCCATCGGTGTCGGTCTCTATGAGGGCGGCATCGCCCGCGAGAATCTCACCGACGAGCAGAGAAGGCGCATCCATAACGCCCTCTCCCCCTTCGGTCTTGCACCGGACGGTTTTGCCAAAGGGAGCGGCGGCGAGGGTCCCGAGCATCTCCTCGTCAGCGCCCTCTACCGCGTGCACCCGGAGAGCACGGCCAAATATCTCATCGAGACCGATCCTGCCTTCACCGACCGGCGCAAATTCCTCTCCTCCGACTACATGTACCAGCGCCTTCGGTGGGATCCTGACAAAGTCCCCAAGAGAATCGGCGACGGCTTCTACGAGCAGCAGCTTCTCGCTGAGCAAATCCTCCGTCAGACCGGCAAACGGCACCTCGACGGCTATACCGACGATGAAGCCGCATTCCAGGCACTCATGGATGCGGGTATTTCGTATGCCGAGGAGATGAACATCGCCCCCGGCGTTGCTCTTACCAAAGAGCAGATCGAGGCGCTCACCTCCGACATGATCTGGCTCGAGGAGCGCGAGGTCTATGTCCGCGGCAAAAAAGAACGCGCCGTCTATCCCGTTCTCTATATGAAAAACACAAACGGTCTGAGACTCACCGCAGGCGGCAGTCTCATCTCCGCGAAAAACATCAGCGTCGAAACAACAAAAGCACTCAAAAATGCCGGCACCCTCTACGCCGAGAACATCCGCGCACATGCAGGAGACATCGAAAACGAAGGGCTGATTCTTGCCAAAGATATAGCCCTTACCTCAGATACCGACATAAAGACCACCGGCACCATTCGGGGAGAGTCCTCTGTTCTCCTTGATGCGAAGGATAATATCTACGCACAGAGCACCACAGAGAAACTGCCCCATCAGGACGTCCTTGATCAGACGGCGGACATTTCCGTCCGCGGAGATGCGGGCACTCTTTTGATGCGCGCAGGAAAGAACATTGCGCTCACGGGAGCAAATCTTTCCGCACAGGGCAAAAACGGCAGCATTCAGCTCACGGCAGGAAACGACATTGTCCTGGGTACCAAGAGACTCCAAAGCGAAAAGGACATGACCCTCGACTCTTCGAACTATCTGCGGACAAAGCGCGGCACCGAGTTTGTGACAGAGATCCAAGCAGACGGCAATGTAAGTCTTGCCGCAGGAAATGACCTAAGCGCAAGAGCGGCGAATGTTGCAAGCAAGAATGCAGACGTCTCCCTTACCGCCGGAAACGATGTGAACATCACTGCAGGTACCGAGACCGCCGAAGACCACTACGCCATACGGTACAAAGAGCGCGGCCTATTCTCCAGCAAGACCACCGCCATCCGCACCGACAGCGAGGAGCGTTCGGCACTCTCTGCCAATATCTCCGGAAAGAACATCCATATCTCCGCGGCAAAAGATGCAGAGCTCCAGGCGGCAAACGTCATCGCAGACGGCAATGCAAACGTCTCTGCAACGCGGAACCTGACCTTAAGCTCCGCTGAGAACTATGCACGGCTCGATCACTACAAGGAGGTCAAGAAATCCGGCATCTTCGGTTCGGGCGGACTTGGCTTTACCATCGGCACACAGCGCACGAAGACCGATCATAACAGAGAAGCGACAACCCAGCAGGGAACAAATATTGCTGCCCTTGGCGGAAATGTCTCCCTCACTGCAGGAGAGACGGCGCATCTGACCTCAGCGAACGTCCTCGCCGGAAAAGAAGCATCCGTCACCGCAAAGGAGACCACCATCGACGGCAGGGAGAACGTCTACCGCGAGAGCTACACCAAGGAGGTGAAGACCTCCGGTCTTACTGTCAGCTTCGGACACGGTCTCATCGATCTCGGACAGGAGTTCTATGCCCCCTTAAAGCGCATGGGCGAGGTTGAGGATGATCGCCTGAAAGCCGCCTACGCATGGAGAACCGGACGCCTCATCCACGACTACTTCGGGAAGAATGCCCTTGCCCTCCACAAATCCTATACTCCCTCGCTCAATCTCAGCCTTGGCACGAGCAGATCCTACAATCGGAGCGAGAACGTCACAAAAGAATATGCGGGCAGCATGATCCGCGCAGGAGAGCTTGCAAATCTCACTGCTGCAGAGCGCGACCTCACCGTCAAGGGTTCGACCATAGAGAGCAAGGACGTCTCCCTCGCGGCCAAGGGGAACGTGCGCCTTGCGGCAGGAGAAAACACGAGCGTTACCACCACCGCGAATAAATACAGCTCGGCAAGCGTCGGGGCATCCTTTGGCATAAACGGACTCAGCGACATCAGCGTCAATGTAAACAGAGCCAAAGGCAACAGCAAGGAGACCTACACCTCCTACTCCCCTGCCCTCATCCGTGCTGAGGAGAATGCGGTCATCACCTCCGGCAAGGATACGGATATCCTTGGGAGCAAGGTGCAGGGTGACAAGGTCACGGCAAGAGTCGGCGGGAACCTCAATATTGAGACGCTCCAGGAGAAAGAGACCTATGAGGAGCAGAATACCTCTGCGGGCTTTGGGATCTCTTGGAATGTCAATTCCTTTGATAAAAAGACCAATAAACTTGTTGCACCGGGCTCTGAGAATTCCTATCGTAAATTCTCCATGCCCAATATCGGCGGGTCCTTCAGCAAGGGAAATATCTCCTCCCACTACAGGAGTGCAAGAGACCAGGCGGGCATCTTTGCCGGAACCGGCGGCTTTGATCTCTTGGTCGGGAAGAATACCGATCTGAAGGGCGCCCTCATTGCAAGTAAGGCAACAGCGGACAAGAACAAACTCTCTACCGGCACACTTTCCTTCAGCGATCTGGAGAATGAGGCAGATTACAGTGCAAAGAGCATCGGTGCCGCCTACCATAAGTACGGCAACTACGAAAATATGACGAAGGCCGAGAAAGATAAAGTCTATAACACCAAAGGCCTTGCGCCGAACATCTCCATGCCCGTCAAAGGTAATGCGAGCAGCAGGACAACATCTGCCGTTGCAGAGGGAACGATCGACATCAGGGAGAATCCGACGCAGGATATCTCGGCGCTGAGCCGTAACACAGAGAATGCCCTCAACGAGCTCGGCAGAATCTTTGACAAGAAGAAGATCGAGGAGCAGCAGGAACTTGCCGCGGTCTTTGGTGAGGAGGCATTCCGTCTCGCCCACAACATGAAGGACGACGGAAGCGGACGAAAGATTGCCGTGCACGCGATCATCGGCGGCATCATGAGCCAGATCACAGGTGCCGGCTTTGCCTCGGGTGCTGTCGGCGCAGGACTCAACGAAGCGCTGATTAACGCCGTCAAGGGCAAAGACCCCGGCACCGCCCAGATCGTCAGCGCTATCATCGGTGCCGCCGCCGCGAAAGTCGCGGGAGGAAGTGCCGCTGCAGGTGCATCTGCTGCGGCAGCAGGAACGAAGTGGAATAGTGTACTTACAGAAAATGCTTTTGTAAGAGAAGCTATTAGAGATAATTATTTAGTTCATAGACTCCCCGAAGGTTATTGTAATTTTATAAAAGTATCTGGAGGTGAAGGTCATGCTGAAGATGCCATGATAATGGTATTCAATGTGGAAGGCACCCCTGTGTACTCTACCTATTCTTTCGGAGCTGCGGCATCCGTATTCCCTTTGGGATACACTATGGGGCGTGGTTATTTGGAAGACCCAAATGGAAATATTGTTACAGATCCAAATGTACTAAAAGAACAACTAACAGAATTTTCCAACGGGTGGTCTGTCAATCTTTTTATAGAATATACTCGTTCTTATAACTTAAATGGGTATACTTTTGTGTCCTATGGAGTGTCTACAACACCTTCGGCAGGATTATCTGCCAGCTGGACTTATTATGAAGGAGAGCAAAAGGATTTTTAATTATGAAAAAGATAAATATTATATCAATTGGATGTAGCATAGCTATTATCGGAAGCTCCCTGTTTTCACTATATACTAGTGCAACAAACAAACAGTCCCATTGGGACGATTTTACAAAAGTTTTTCAAGAGCTATCCTTACCGGATCAAGAGAAAGTAATCGACGCTGAAATCTTTGATGTCCTTGGAAAGCCTTTCAAAATAAAAATAGAGTATATAAGTTCTGACCCAATTGATAGGGATTTAATTTCTTATCGTAAGGTCCTGGAAAAACATGACTTAAAAGAAGATCCCACTGATCCTATGCATTTTCACACAGCAGATGGGTTACTTCATTTTTATTTAACTGAGACAAAAAATCGAACGCATAAAATAGTGCTTTCAAATGGAGTCTGGTGACTATGAAGATAACTAAATTAAGATATTTGCTCGCTGTCATACTGTTGATATCATGCATTTGGATTGCCAATTATTACCCTTTGCATCACAGTGATAATTCTCCTAAAAATGAATTAGAGCTCATTTATGCCTTGAATGAATTGAAAGAGCTTCAGTCAATGCAGGTGCATAGAATAGAAGAAAAGGATTATTTAGGAGGTAAAAGAAGTTTACGAATTTCTGCAGAAGGTGATGTAGACAAAATTTTTAACGAGGATAGCTTGGAGCAACAAGGGTGGAAGAATATAAAAATTGAGGGACAAAATATTTCTGCATGCAGAAAAAATTATTGGATAGATGTACGAAAAGAAAATCGCAGACTATGTAATATTTCTATTGTTATTGATACGAGTGAGGGCTACGCACATTGAACTGCTAGAATCCCATTCCAATATTTTTGAAACAATAGGGACTTATGGCCCCAAAGATATTGCACCGAACATCTCCATGCCCGTCAAGGGCAATGCGAGCAGCAGGACAACGTCTGCCGTTGCAGAGGGAACCATCG
>ERZ772807.882-NODE-882-length-17588-cov-8.805281_pt1 | contig 17588 bp, 9 predicted proteins | sample MGYA00511472_ERZ772807 | MGnify/ENA primary metagenome ERZ772807 (study PRJEB29015, sample SAMEA2737947) | human oral metagenome | biome: human oral; feature: human-associated habitat; material: dental | place: China | collected 2039 ...
CATCCCGTACCCGGCCAACTTCCCCGGCCTCGGTAGAGGCCTTGATCTTCTTTTGTCTTCTTTTCTTCCATCAAGGGAAGGGCGGCTGCGGCCGCCGGCGAAGTTTGCCTCGACACGTTTCGGATTCATCCCGTACCCGGCCAACTTCCCCGGCCTCGGTAGAGGCCTTGATCTTCTTTTGCCTTCTTTTCTTCCATCAAGGGAAGGGCGGCTGCGGCCGCCGGCGAAGTTTGTCCCGACACGTTTTTCGATCACCCCCAATCAACCATAAGAAAAAACGCCTCCTGCCGGTAGGCTGTAGGGGCGTATTGCATACGCCCCTCTAATGACCCCGAAGGGGGCGTCTTGCACCTACCCCGATAGACCCATTCGCCCACGGTGTGGGCGTTCGGAGGGCGTATTCAATACGCCCCTACCCTGCCGGCAGGAAAAAGAATCAGCGCCCCTCAGACCTTCCCATCCCCATTAGTTTTAAGAAAACATACACCTCCCACCAACCCATCCCCATCAAAAAAAAGAATCAGTGCCCCTCAGGCCTTCCCCTCCCTATCCATTTTTCGAATTTAGCTCATCACACCCTATGCTTCTCGTTCAAATAAACCATGTAACGGTCGGTTACGACTCTAAAAAAGACGTGCTAATCGATGTCTCTCTCCAGATTGCAGAGCGCGACTTCCTCTGCATCGTAGGCCCCAACGGCGGCGGCAAAACAACCCTCCTACGCGTCCTGCTCGGGCTGCTCAAGCCACGCATCGGCGCCGTGAATTTCTATCGCGACGGCCAACCCATTCCCAAACTCCCCGTGGGCTACCTGCCTCAGGTCAACGCTATCGATCGCCGATTCCCGATCTCAGTCGCCGAGGTCGTCGCCTCCGGATTCCTGGCCGAGACACGTGGGCGGCGCTGTTCGGCCGAGCAACGCCAACGCGTGGAGGCAGTCATCGACCGTATGGGACTCAACGACTTAGCCCGCCGACCTATCGGCGAGCTTTCCGGCGGCGAACTCCAACGCACGATGCTTGGGCGCGCCATTGTGGCCCACCCGCGCTTGCTCGTTTTGGATGAGCCGAACACGTATATGGACCGTCGCTTTGGCGATACGTTAGGCGACCTGCTGTCGGAGATCAATCGCGAGGCGGCTGTCGTACTCGTCTCGCACGACCCCGGCGCCCTCCGGCCACTGATCAAAAACATGGCCTTCGTACGTCGCCAACTCCGCTACGTTCCGGGTAACGACCTCTCCGCCGTTAGCCTTGACAGCGAAGAATCTGAATCCGCGGATTAAGACCCCTCGAAAATTTTCCCGGTTTGTGGAACACGTAAGCCGGACGAATCCCATCCCCACCAAGGACAGGATTCGCCCGGCTTTCTTATATCCCGCCCTCGATAAGTATATGGAAAATACGCACTTCATCTTTTCCTTACCTGCCAAGGAAGAGAAAGCTGTGGCTATATTTATCCCATCCTCGGCGAGTTTTCGATAGCTGTGGCTATATTTATCCCATCCCCGCCGGGTTTTTGGTAGATATGACCATATTCATCCCATCCTCGGCGGGTTTTCTGTGAATATGGCTATATTCGTCCAATCCTCGGCGGGTTTCACGTAAATATGGCCATATTCGTCCAATCCCCGCCGGGTTTTTGGCGAATATGACCATATCCGTCCAATCCTCGCCGGGTTTTCGGTGAATATGGCCATATTCATCCCATCCCCGCCGGGTTTTCGATGAATATGGCCATATTCATCCCATCCTCGCCGGGTTTTCAGCGAATATGGCCATATCCGTCCAATCCTCGCCGGGTTTTCGGTGAAAATGGCCATATCTGTCCAATCCTCGCCGGGTTTCGCGTAAATATGGCCATATCCATCCAATCCCCGCCGGGTTTCGTGTGAATATGACCATATTCATCCGATCCTCGGCGGGTTTTCGGTTAAAATAGCCATATCCGTCCAATCCTCGGCGGGTTTTCAGCGAATATGGCCATATCCATCCAATCCTCGGCGGGTTTTCGGTGAATATGGCCATATCCGTCCAATACCCGCCGGGTTTTCGGTGAAAATGGCCATATCTATACTATCCTCGGCGGGTTTTACGTGCATCCATACAATTTTTAAGAGTTACTTGTCGAGGTTTGCGTGGCATTGGTCATATCCATCCAATCCTCGGCGGGTTTTACGTGTTCACCTACAAATTTTAATAGTTTCCGGCTGAGATGGAGTTGGTCGCAAAGACATACATCCCAAAACCTGTCAAGTTTGAGATTCATCCGATAAATAGGAATCAAATTTTTGATCCATATGGGTAGGGGCGTATTGAATACGCTCACAGACGTATTGAGCGGATCTATCATTTGCCAATGATCATGGGTATTCGTGTGGCGTATGCAATACGCTACTACATGGACAATTCAATTCTTGCTGGGAATAAGATTCAATAAATACGTATTTATCAGGTATTTATCCCGTATAGGTAGGGGTGTATTGAATACGCCCCAGCACGTACCGGACGGATCAATCATTAGCCTATAATCATGGGCATTTGTGGGGCGTATGCAATACGCCCCTACACGGACAATCTAATTTTTGCTGGGAATTTGATTCAATAAATACATATTTATCAGGTATTTATCCCGTATATGTAAGGGTGTATTGCATACGCCCCAGCACGTACCGAGTTTGAGATTCATCGTCCAAAGTGGAATCAAATTTTTATCCCGTATAGATAGGGTTGTATTGCATACGCTCCGAAACGTATCGGGCGGATCAATCATTTGCCTATAATCATGGGCATTTGTGGGGCGTATGCAATACGTCCCTACATGGGCAATCTAATCCTTGCCGGGGATAGGATTTAATAAATACGTATTTATTAGGTATTTATCCCGTATCAGTAGTGGCGTATTGCATACGACCTGAAACGTATAGGGCGGATCAATCATTTGCCCACGATCATTGAAATTTGTGAGGCGTATGTAATACACCCCTACACAGATCATCTAATCGCTTACGGGAATAAGATTCAATAAATACATATTTATCGGGTATTTATCCCGTATAGGTAGGGGCGTATTGCATACGCCCCAGAACGTATTAGGCAGATCAATCATTTGACTATGGTCATGGGCATTCGTAGGGCGCATGCAATACGCCCCTATGCGCACCATCCAATCCTTTCCGGGAATAGGATTTAACAAATACGTATTTATCAGGTATTTATCCGGTATAGATCGGGGCGTATTGCATACGCCCTAGCACGTACCGGGTTTGATGGGCATTATGATCCATACAATCTAATCTTTTCCGGGAATAGGATTCAATAAATACGTATTTAAGACGTACTTATCCCGAATGGGAACCACCGAAGCTATATGTTACCGATCTTTGCCGCGTTTCTGATTCATCTCCTTGACTGCATCAGGCTACACGTTTCGATTATGAGCTTAGACGAACAAAACATCATGTATCTGCCAGGCGTCGGGCCGCGGCGCGCTGAGATCCTCAAAAAGGAGATCGACGTGACAACCTACGACGACCTGCTCCATTATTTCCCTTATCGGTATGTGGATCGCAGTCGCATCTACACCGTGAGCGAGCTCGAGCGTATCGTGTCCGGACACAGCGACCGGGTGCCCTTCGTCCAGCTTCGGGGGCGCATCACGGGTTACCAAGCCTCCGAGGAGGGGCGAGCGAAGCGACTCGTGGCCCGCTTTGCCGACAGTACCGGCGCGGTGGATCTGGTTTGGTTCCACGGCCAAAAATTTATCCTCGATAAGTATCCGCCGGGGCGGGAGTATCTCATTTTTGGTCAGCCGAAGGAGTACATGCATGAGTTCTCATTCATCCATCCCGAGATCGACCCGGCCGACCGTGCCGCGCGGGTCTCCGGCGGCCTCGTTCCGATGTACCACACCACCGAGCTTATGAAACGTGCCACGCTTCACTCGCGTGCGATCCGTGATCTCATCTACACGCTCTTGAACACAGTCAGTGGGGGCCTGCCCGAGACGCTCCCGGCGTGGATCCTTGAGGAGCGCGCGCTGGCACCGCTCACTGAGTCTATGCGGCAGATCCACTTCCCCGAATCAGCCGAAAAGCTCCGAGCGGCACAGCACAGGCTCAAATTTGAAGAGCTTTTTTACATCCAACTCAATATCCTGCGCACGGCGACTCTCCGCCGCAACAAGTTGCGGGGAATCCCTTGTCCACGCGTAGGCAAAGCCTTCAATGCGTTCTATGCCAACCGCCTACCCTTTGCCTTAACCGGCGCGCAAAAGCGGGTCGTGCACGAGATCCACGACGACATGAGGAGCGGAAGGCAGATGAATCGCCTGCTCCAAGGCGACGTGGGTAGCGGGAAGACGCTCGTCGCCCTCATGGCTATGCTCCTGGCCGTGGACAACGGTTGCCAGGCCTGCCTCATGGCGCCCACGGAAATTTTGGCGGGGCAGCACTTTGCCACTTTGCAAGAATTGCTCGGCGACATAGGCGTGCGGGTGGAGCTTCTCACCGGCTCGACGACGAAGCGACGGCGATCGGCGCTGCTTCCGGCCGTGGCCTCAGGCGAGGTGGACATCCTCATCGGCACTCACGCACTCATCGAGGACGCCGTAGTCTTCCACCGGCTTGGTCTCTCCGTCATCGATGAGCAGCATCGTTTTGGCGTCGAGCAACGTTCCAAGCTCTGGGTGAAGAGCACCGACGTGCCGCACGTACTCATCATGACCGCGACGCCCATACCGCGCACCCTGGCCATGACCGTCTACGGCGATCTCGACGTGTCCGTCATCGACGAGCTACCGCCCGGCCGCAAGCCTGTCAAGACCGTCCACCGCTACGACGCCAAAAAGGCCGAGCTGTACACCTTCCTCCGCACCGAGATTGGTCGCGGGCGTCAGGTTTACGTGGTCTACCCCCTGATCGAGGAAAACGAAACGATGGATTACAAGGCCCTCGAGCAGGGCTACGAAACTTTTCGCGAGGTTTTCCCGGAGTGCACCGTCTGCATGGTGCACGGGAAGATGAAAGCGAAGGAGAAGGAGGCCGAGATGCAAAAATTTATCCGCGGAGAGGCGCAGATCCTCGTCGCCACAACCGTCATCGAAGTGGGCGTGAATGTACCGAACGCATCTGTCATGGTTATCGAGAGTGCGGAACGGTTTGGGCTATCGCAACTCCATCAGCTCCGGGGACGCGTAGGCCGGGGTGCCGAACAGTCGTATTGCATCCTGGTGACGGGTTACAAACTGAGCGAGGTTACGCGTAAACGGCTCGGAATCATTGTCTCCACGTCCGATGGTTTCCGCATCGCCGAGGAAGACCTGAAGCTCCGCGGCGCGGGTGATATGGAGGGCACGCAGCAGAGTGGCGACGGCCTATCGCTTCGCATCGCCGATCTGGCTCAGGATGGCGGTATCCTCCGCACAGCCCGCAACGTCGCTTCTCGCATTCTCGACGCCGACCCGAATCTCTCCTCGCCCGAGAACGCCCTGCTCAACGCCCGCCTGAATGCCCTCTTTCGTCGGCGCATGAATTGGGGCCTCATCTCCTAAGCCATTCGTGGCAAGGATCGGATTCATCCTCCGCCCATGAATCCTTTTCTGATCCGTTTTCTTGAGATCAGACAAACGAAGTCTCTTTTTCGGAGATATTTTTTTGAGAGTGTGGTGAAGGGGAATCCTTTTCGGGGATATTTTTTTGGTAGTAAGGCGAAGGGGAATCTTTTTCGGGGGTATTTTTTCGAGGGAGATTAAATGGGAAATCTTTTTCCCGGATACTTTTTGGGGAGGTGTCAAATGGGGAATCCTTTTTGGGGGTATTTTTTCGAGGGCTGGGAAAAGGGGAATCCTTTTTGGAGATACTTTTTTGAGGACGAGTTGAGGGGGAATGCTTTTCGGGGGTATTTTTCCGAGGAGGAGTCAAGGGAGAATCCTTTTCGGGGGTACTTTTTCGAGGAGGATTCAAGAGGGAATCCTTCTCTGGGGTATTTTTTCGAGGGGATGGCAAGGGGAAATCCTTTTCGGGGGTATTTTTTCGAGGAGGATCTAAGGAGGAATGTTATTCGGGAATACTTTTTTGAGGATGGGGCGAAGGGGAATCCTTTACGGGGGTGTTTTTTCGAGGAGGATCAAAAGGGGAATCCTTTTCGGGGATATTTTCTCGAGAAGAAATCAAGGGGGAATCCTTTTTGGAGGTGTTTTTTCAAGGAGGATCAGAAGGAGAATCTTATTCAGGAATACTTTTTTGAGGAGGAGGAAAGGGGAGTCCTTTCCGGAGATACTTTTTTGATGAGGAGTCAAGGGGGAATCCTTTTTGGAGGTGTTTTCTCAAGGAGTAGTTAAGGAGGAATGCTTTTTCTGGATACTTTTTTGGGGGTGAGGCAAAGAGGAGTCCTTTTTGGAGATACTTTTTCGAGGGTGAGGTAAAGGGGAATCTTTTTCGGGGATACTTTTTCGAGGATAGGACAAAGAGGAGTCCTTTTTGGGGATACTTTTTTGGAGATGAGGTGAAGGGGATTTCTTTTTGGAGATGTTTTCTTGAGGAGGAGTTTAGGAGGAATCCCTTTCGGAAGTACTTTTTTGAGGGCTGGTCAAAGGGGAATCCTTTTCGGAGATGTTTTTTCGAGGATGAGATAAAATGGAATCCTTCTCTGGGATATTTTTTCGATAGATGTTCAAGGGAGAAACTTCTTCCCGGATACTTTTTTGGAGGAGAGGCGATGGGGATTTCTTTTTTGAGATGTTTTTTTGAGGAGTGTCAAATAAGGAATGTTTTTCGCGGATACTTTTTTGAGGGTGGAGGAAAGGGGGATCCTTTCCGTGGATACTTTTTTGATGAGGAGGTAAAGAGGAATGTTTTTTGTGGATACTTTTTCGAGGGCAGGGCGAAGGGGAATCACTTTCCCGGACACTTTCTTGAGGGTGGGGGAAAGGTGGTATGTTTTTTGAATAGTCTTATCACAGAGCAATTCACGAACAATGAAAACTGAGAAGAAGACAAATGCCGCCAGACTATTGGACAAGGCGGGCGTGATCTATGAGACAGTCCCTTACGAGGTGGACGAGAACGATTTGGCGGCGACACATGTGGCCGAGCAACTGCACGAGGACATCGCGCAAGTTTTCAAGACGCTCGTCCTCCGTGGCGACCGAAACGGACTCTTTGTCTGTGTCATCCCTGGCGATGCCGAGGTAGACTTGAAAAAGGCGGCACGCGTGTCGGGCAATAAGCACGTATCCATGCTACCAATGAAAGAGTTGCTCCCCGCCACGGGCTATATCCGCGGCGGATGCTCGCCCATCGGCATGAAGAAACCCCTCCCGACCTACATTCACGAGTCCTGCACCCAGCACCCACACATCTACGTCAGTGCGGGCCGTCGCGGCCTGCAACTCAAGCTCTCCCCCAACGATCTTACGACCTTCGTCGGCGCCACCCTGGCCGATCTCGTCGAGGATCGGTAACCGCCCAAACGCAACAAAGGCAGCCGAGGGACATCGCTGTCTCTCTGCTGCCTTTCGATTGCTTCAAGCGGAGCCGATGCAACGCATCAGCCCTTGCCGAATGGCTTCCGGTCAATAGCCGGGATTCTGCTTGATATCGGCATTGGCATCCGTCTCAGCTTCGGGAATGGGTAAAACGATACGGAAGTAAGTCCGATCGAATTTGCGAGACTGGGGCATCGTCAGCGTGTAGTGATAGCCCTTTTTCGCCTCGTCCGTATAGCGTACAATCGTCTGATTGTTACGCATGGCGTCGAAGAAACGATGACCCTCGCCAACCAGCTCCTTACGACGCTCGATAAGGATCCTATCTACCGTCGCATCAGCCTCTGACACAGGCGTAGCCTTCGGGTTTGCACGCTGCACGATGGCGTTCAGATACTTCGCGGCCGCCGCCTTATCATTCAGCTTGGCTGAGGCCTCGGCAGCAATCAGATAAGTCTCCGAAAGACGAAGGATGGGTACGTTATTCAGACGCATTTCACCCTGACTATTCTCCGGGAACTTGTTGATCCAGACCTTGTCTTGACCGAACTTTTTCTGCATGTCCTCGTCGCGTGATGCCAGCATGGCTGTCAGGCGCACGTCGTTGGAGTCGGCTTGTAGTAGCTCGCAGAAGCTCTTCGTAGCGATGGCATCGTTGTAACCGAATTCATTGTACAGGTAGGCAATACCCTCGCGGTCGGTATAGTCGTCCGTGCTGGTGTTGAGCAGCTCAAGGAGCATCTCCTTGTTGTGCGCGCCAGAGGTTTTATCCCACACGTTGGCGGCATACTCTTCGTTCGTCCAAAGTTTATACGGCGAGTTTTCGATTACCTCCACAGCCTCTTTGCGTGCATTCGCATTGTCGCCCATATAGAGATACACCCTCGCCAAGAGGGCCTTGGCTGTCCAATGGTTGATGTAACCATTCGTCATCGTCTTGTAGAGCTTGTTGTCATCGATAGCCTTGCGTAGGTCTTTGACCACTTGCTCATAGACTTCCTTCACGGTGTTTCGCTGTGGGAGGGCGTTTGTTGCCAGTGGCTTCAAAACGATGGGCACACCGAGGCTGGCACCGCCATCCATCGTATAAGGATAGCCGTAGACACGGACCAAATCGAAGTGGATGAGGGCACGCACCACGAGGGCTTCGCTATAGATCCTATCAATATTAGCCTGTTCACTCTCCACTTTGGGCTTCACCACACTGCCTTCCACGGCAGCAATGATGTTGTTGGCACGTCGAAGCACACGGTAAGGCGTGAACCAAATATCCGGGGCATCGCCGACGGAATAGTTCATCTCATACACCGAAGAGGTGCGCTTACCAGCACTTTGCGCCTGCATGTCGTCACCACGCACATCGCCGTAATAGATCATACGAGCGGTATAGTACTGAGTATACGTGTGGTCGCCCTGCAACCCGTCATACATACCGATCCGCGCGGCATTCAGTTTCCCTAAATCCGTCAGGGCATTCTCGGTACCGATACCATCCGATGGCTCCAGATCGAGCCAGTCGCCCGAGCAAGCGTTCAACAACAGTGCGGTGGCTGCAAAGAGGGCGATATTCTTTATCGAAATCCTTTTCATGTTGGTATTCTGTTTTTACTGATTGATTAAAAGCCTAATTCTACACCGAAAGTCACTGTGCGCATGGCCGGAGCCCTAAAATAGACAACACCACTGGGCGTGTTTTCCGGATCTACATAGAGGTCCTTCGATTTGAAGGTTAGCAGATTGTTACCCGACATATAGGCGCGGATCCTGTCAAAGCCCGCCTTCTTGGCCAGTTTGGTCGGCAGGGTGAATCCTAAGGTGAGATTCTTCAGGCGGACATGATCAGAGGAGAGCAACCAGCGAGAGGAGTGAACGGCTCTGTTGGCAGTGGAGAAGAGTGGCAATTTGGCGTTATCACCCGGATTCTGCCACGTATCTTCCTTCTTGTAGTACGACGGAATGGCGCCATACATGAGGTATCTACCGCCACCATTAGAGTGGAGCCAGTTTACACCGTCATACACCTTGCCACCGAAGGAATAGGTGAAGGTGAAGTTCAAGTCGATGAACTTCCACGTCAAAGTATTCGTCAAGCCGCCCGTCACCTTCGGGTCTGCATACCCTATGATGGTCTTTCTTGCCTGACTCTCGTCTGTAGTCGTTTCGCGAGCATGCGCATCATTCGTGTTCTTGTAATACAGTTCCTTTCCCGTCTTCGGGTCTACACCGGCATATTCATAAGCGTAGAAGGCATTGTAAGGCTCACCGATACGGTGAACAACACGACCGTCAGGAATCTGATTCTGCTTTCCATCGAGCGTCAAGACCTTGTTTTTGTTATGGGCCAGTGTCAGGGTCGTGCTCCATGTGAAGTCTTTCTTCTGCACATTGGTGGAGCGCAACTCCAATTCAATACCGCTATTACGCATCGCACCGATGTTCACCAGCTCATTCGCCTCGTTATATCTGTTCACAAAGCCAACGGTTCCGGAGATGGGGCGTTCTATAAGAAGATCCTGCGTTTTACGGGTATACCACTCTACGGTCAGGGTAAAGCGATTGAAAAATGTGAGGTCGATACCAGCGTTGAAAGCATAGTTCTTCTCCCACTTCAGATTGGCATTACCTGGCGTCGATTCGCTTGTTCCGACTTGGCCGTCGTAGTTATAGCCGAAACTGTAGACGGGCAGGAAGTCGTAATAGCGCCACGGCTGCGTACCATTCACACCATACGAGGCGCGGATTTTTGTATCCGTCACCTTCTCACGGATTGACTCCATGAAAGGTTCGTTCGTCAGACGCCATGATCCCGAGAGCGACCAGAAGTCACCCCAACGGTTAGCCTTAGCCAGACGTGAAGAACCATCGCGGCGATAGCTCGCGCTCACATAATACTTGGAGTCGTAGTTGTAATCCACACGGCCGAGGTAAGACAGCATGCGGTACTCACTGATATGACTCGACGAGTTGTTGGTAGCTGCATTCTCGATTTCCGGTTTCGGATCTTCAAGGTTCGCATAGTTGCTACCTGCGGAGTAGGTATTCTCATTTTTGTACGCCTCCGTCTCATAACCGAGCAGGACGCTCAGGTTGTGTACCCGGTCGAACGAGCGATCGTAAGTCAGCTGTGTCTGCGTGTTGAGCTTGGAGGTGTTGATCATGTATTTCTGGAACACGCCGTTAGCCGTATGACCGTCCAATGACTTCGGGCTCCACCAGGCAGAGCTCGCATTCTGGTTGAAGTCGTAGCTGAGGACTTCCTTCAGCTTCAGCCCCTTGATGATGGTGTATGTACCGGAGATGGTGTTGAAGGTGCGGGTCAGCTTGTTCTTATTCCATGTGTATTTGATGGCGCGAAGTGGGTTGGCCCAACTGTCACCAATGGCGGGGAAGTAGCTGGCCAACGTCCCATCCTTGTTGTATGGATAAGATGAAGGGGAGACCATTGACGAGAAAGCCATAATCGGACTGGAGTAGCTGTAGCCCTCACTGACGGAGCTCTGGTCTGTGAAACCAAAGAGTGAGTTGACATCGATCGTCAGTTTGTCGCTGGCTTGATGCGATACGTTCACGCTACCCGTGATGCGATCCATCCCAGAGTTCTCGAAGATACCCTCCTGCTTGGAGTAGGAAATGGAGCTGTAGAACTTCGTCTTTTCATTACCGCCCTGTGCACTGACGTCGTAGTTTTGATACTTACCCGTGCGAAGCAGCTGTTTGCGCCAGTCCGTCCAGCCCGACCAGGGTTTCGGGGCATACGTGTCGATATTGGCATCTGCATAAGCCTTGGCCTCAGCGTCCGATTTGCCTTCGTTGTACTTAGCATAGTTCTGCAAGCCGAAGTGCAACATTTCACGACGTGCATCGCCGTCCAATGTTGGGCGATAATCCACAGCCATGTTAGAGAAACCCCAGTTGGCCTTTAGGTTGAAGACCGTCTTTCCAGCCTTACCCTTCTTCGTAGTGATGACGATCACACCGTTGGCGGCACGCGATCCGTAGAGCGAAGCGGCGGCAGCATCCTTGATTACGGTGATGTTCTCAATGTCGTTGCTGTTCAGCGTGGAGAGGATGCTCGTTCCGGCGTCGGCATAATTGAAACCAGACATGTCTCCTGAGAGCATTGGCACACCGTCGATGACATAGAGCGGATTGTTGCCTGCATTGATAGAGCCCATACCGCGAATGCGTATGCTCTCCGTGGCACCGGGCTGACCGGACATGGAATTGATCTGCACACCGGCTACATTACCGGCCAGCTTGTCCGACACGCTCGTCACGGGCACGTCCTTCAGCTTGTCCGTGCTCACCGTCGCTGCCGAGCCCGTGAAGGAGCTCTTCTTAAACGTACCGTAGCCGGTGACGACGACTTCGTCCAGCAGTTCGGCGTCTGATCTCAGGATCACTCGGATACGCGGACTGACAGCGACTTCCATCGTCTGCATGCCCACATACGAGATCACCAACGTTCCGTTGGACGGTGCCGACAGTGCAAACTCTCCATCGATGTTTGTCACCGTCCCTGTGGTGGTGCCTTTCACCAGCACAGAAGCGCCGATCACGGGTTCTCCCTGCTCATCCACGATAGTGCCTTGCACCTGTGTCTGAGCCATCGCAACTCCTATTCCGATCAGGAATAGAGCCATCAGCATAAATAACTTCCTTTTCATACTTCCGTTTTTAATTGATTGGTATTATCTGTTGATTAGTGCCTTGAAGGTATGGCAGGGCGTAGGCTGACGGCCCGCGTATGGTTTCGGCTCCGTCCCTTCTTGCTCTGCTTAGTCAACCTATTTTTCATTTTCACGTATTCTACATGTTTGTGCTATCGATTCTTTGCCTTTGCGCGGCCAAAGATATACGCTTTTACACATAGGCAACTTTCTGTTCGAGAAATTGAAATTTGTCAACCTCGCGCGCGGTTTTCAGCCATTTTTACCGTCTATCCAAGTGTTTTTGGCCTATCAACGACGATCCGGCCTTCGTTTAGCGAGTATTCTGCCTCGTTTCATGCCGTCGGAAGCGCATTATCCCCAGTTGACAGCCGTTCCTCTTTCGTCGAAGACTTACTGCGATGAATTACGGTCTCTCTCCTTTCGTATACCTCTTTTTATCTGCTATGAAAATCATCATACACTTGAATAACAACTTTCATAGCTTATGAAAATCATTATACACTCAAATAAGATCTTTCATAGCCTATGACGATCATTATATACTTGAATAAGAACTTTCATAGCCTATGAGGATCATTATACGCTCAAATAAAAGGCTCTATAGCCTATGAAAATCATTATACATTCGGATAAGAACTTTCATAGCCTATGAGGATCATTATACGCTCAAATAAGAGCTTTCATAGCTTATGACGATCATTATACACTCGAATAAGAGCTTTCATAGACTATGAAGATCATCATACGATTGAATAAGAGCTTTCATAGGCTATGAGTATTATTATACGCTCGAATAGAAACTTTCATAGCCTATGAAGGTCTATTTTCAATGGAAAAATTCTTGTCATAGCAGGTGTCACGCGACTTTCAGGCGGAAATCGGTCGGATTCGGACGGAGTGAACGTTTCGACGGAGAGAGAAGCCACGACGACAGGCAGCGGACCCGTTTATGGCCGCGAAAAAGCCGTCTATGGACTTTCAAATTGATTCCTACACTCCGAAGATCTCAATCAGGCTTCTACTTTTGCGGCCTATAATTCAATAATTCATAAGGAAATGCCTGAGATCTCACGATTGGGTATCAAGATGCCCGAATCGCCGATACGGAAGCTGGCGCCGTTGGCCAACGAAGCAAAAGCCAGAGGAATCAAAGTGTATCACCTAAATATCGGCCAGCCCGACATCCCGACGCCCGAGGTTGGCCTCGAGGCGCTGCGGCGGATCGACCAAAAGGTGCTTAGTTACTGTCCGAGCGATGGGCTGCCCAGCCTGCGCCAAAAGATGGCGGAGTACTACGGACGGTTTGCGATCGACGTCACGCCGGACGAGATTTTCATCACCACCGGCGCCTCCGAAGCCCTTACGCTGGTCTTCCTGGCCTGCCTCGACCCGGGTGACGAAATCCTGATCCCGGAGCCGGCTTATGCCAACTATATGTCGATGGCCATGTCGTGCGGTGCGGTGGTCAAGACGGTGCTCTCGTCCATCGACAACGGCTTCGCACTGCCCCCCATCGAAGCGTTTGAAGAGGCCATCACGCCGCGCACGAAGGCCGTCCTGCTCTGCAACCCGAACAACCCCACGGGCTATGTCTACACGCGGGAGGAGCTGGGGCACATCCGCGACTTGGTGCGCCGCCACGACCTCTTCCTCTTTTCGGACGAGGTCTACCGCGAGTTTCGCTACACGGACGCGCCCTATGTCTCGTCGTTCCACCTCGAAGGCATCGAGCCGAATGTGGTCATGTTCGACTCCATGTCGAAGCGTTACAGCGAGTGCGGTATCCGCGTCGGAGCGATCGTGACGAGGAACGCGCGGGTGCGTAAAAGCGTGATGAAATGGGCGCAGGCACGCCTCAGTCCGCCGCTTTTGGGGCAAATCGTGGCCGAGGCGTCGATCGACGCACCGGAGTCGTATCTCAAGGGCGTTTATGAGGAGTACATCCAGCGGCGCAACTTTCTGGTCAAGCGGATCAACGAGATTCCGGGTTGCTATTCGCCACTGCCGATGGGCGCGTTTTATACGGTGGCCAAGTTGCCGGTGGACGACGCCGACAAGTTCTGCGCCTGGTGCCTCCGCGACTTCTCGTACGAAGGGCAGACGGTGATGATGGCGCCTGCGTCAGGCTTTTATGTCACCCCGGGTTACGGGCGCAATGAGGTGCGCATCGCTTATGTGTTGGAACGAGACGAGCTGGCGCGCGCGCTCGACGTCTTGGAGGCCGCGCTTACGACCTATCGTGACAGATGGAACAAGCGTTGACTTTGGCCGCGCCCACACCTATTCATAAGGAAGCGTCGGGTCATGAACGTTGAGCTGTTTATCGCCCGACGCATCCACTTCGGTGGCAAAGCCGACCAGGGGAAGACGCGCATCACGCCGCCAGCGGTGCGCATCGCTGTGGCCGGCATTGCCATCGGCTTGGCTGTCATGATCCTCACCGTGGCCATCGTGGTGGGCTTCAAGCAGGAGGTGCGTGACAAGGTGATCGGCTTCGGGTCACACATCCAGATCACCAATTTCGACAGCAATTCATCTTACGAGACGGCCCCGATCCACGTGAGCGACAGTCTGCTGGACATGCTCCGCCAGACGCATGGCGTGCGACACGTCGAGGCCTTCGCCACCAAGCCGGGGCTACTCAAAACCGACACCGATTTCCAAGGTATCGTCCTGAAGGGCATTGGTTCGGATTACGATTGGGGCTTCTTCCGCAAGCACCTTGTGGAGGGCCGCCCCTTTAGCGTCACTCCTGGACGGATGACGACCGATGTGCTCATCTCACGCCACCTGGCCGACCTGCTCCGCCTACGTTGCGGCGACTCCTTCCTTGCCTACTTCGTGCAGGACGATATCAAGGCCCGCAAGTTTCGCATCAGTGGCATCTACGATACGGGCTTTTCGGACTACGACCACCTCTTCGTCCTTGCCGACATCGAACAGATTCGCACCCTGAACGACTGGCCCTCCGACGCGGTCAGTGGATTGGAGCTACTCGTCGACGACTACGATCGTCTCGACGAGACCGCCGAACGTGTCGACACCCTCCTCCTCAACCGTCGAGATAACGCAGGCAACACCTACTTCGTCCGCTCCATCCGCGAGCTGAACCCGATCATCTTCAATTGGCTCGACCTACTCGATCTGAACGTAGCCGTGATCCTCGCACTTATGATGGCAGTCTCGGGGTTCACCATGATCTCCGGCCTACTGATCATCATCCTCGAGCGCACGAACATGATTGGCATCCTCAAAGCCGTCGGCCAACCGGATCGTAGCCTACGGCGTGTCTTCCTCTACATCTCCAGCTTCTTGATCGGCCGCGGCATGCTCTGGGGTAACGTCATCGGACTCGCCTTGTGCTGGGTGCAGTGGCAATTTCGCCTGCTCACCCTCGATCCTTCGATCTACTATCTCGACGCCGTACCCATCCGTCTCAGCATCTGGTCATGGCTGCTTATCAACGTCGGTACGCTCACCGTTTCGTTGCTGATGATGTTGGCACCTTCATACCTAATCACCAAAATCAATCCCGCCCGCACCATCCGCTTCGAGTAGAAGATTTTCGTCCATGCTTTGCGCGTATAGAAATCATTTTACATTTGCGCGCTCTTCAGCGAAAGGAAAGATGCCAGAGTGGTCGAATGGGCCGCACTCGAAATGCGGTGTACGGGTGACTGTACCGGGGGTTCGAATCCCTCTCTTTCCGCTTGAGGTACTCTGAAAAAGGCATTCAGAGACTCTTTAGGAAAAATGTAAGTGCCATAACTTGAGCGAGTTATGGCACTTTTCTTTTGTGCCTACCTATCATTCCAGAGCACGTATTGAAGCGGCCGAAACGCCCAAAATGCTCCCCAACAGCTACAATTTGGCTACAACTTTTTCGGCCAAATGAAAATTGTAGCCAAGAGTCCGTAGAGAGCACGTCGGGAGCACTCATATACAGCTGTTATTCAGTCATCTATGTAGAACTTTGCAAGCGTGATCGAAGAGAAGAAGTTTACGCCAAAACACCCGTATTCGGCTACAATCGGAAGGTGCCTTGGCTACACTTCTTTTCTGAAGGTCATGGCTGCAGCCAAAAACAGTCATGTGTATGAAGACCATATTCAGAACCGCTTTCTATCTCAGAAGCAACTACGTGAACAAAGACGGGAAGGTGCCCGTCATGCTGAGAATCTATCTCAACAACGAGCGACTCTCGCTCGGCTCTACCGGTATAGCTATCCTTCGATCTCAATGGGATGGCAAGAAGGAACGTGTGAAAGGCAGAAGTACGGAAGCGCTCAGCATCAATCTCGAATTGGACAACATCCAAAACGGATTGCAAAACATCTTCAGGAGAATGGAGCTGGGCGACTACCTATCCTTGGAACGCATCAAAATGGAGTTCCTCGGGAAGAAAGAAGACATCGGTACGATCATGGAGCTTTTCGACAGGCATATTACCGATGTCAAGAAGCAGGTCGGCGTGTCGGTTTCTGCCGCGACATTGCAGAAATACAACGTGTGCAAAAAGCATTTCACGGCCTTCCTGAAAAACAAGTACAGCCGCACCGACTTAAAGCTCTCCGAGCTGACCTACGTGGTGCTCCACGACTTCGACCTTTACCTTCGGACAAAGGTCGGGCAAGCGCCCAACACGGCCACCAAGACGCTGAAGACGTTCAAGACGATTACCCTCTTCGGGGGGAAGCTCGGCGTTCTCCACCATGACCCCTTCGTCAACCTCCATTTCCATATGGAACCGGTAGATAGAGGCTTCTTGACCGACGAGGAGATTCTTCGCGTAGCCAACAAGGATTTGGGTATCCAGCGATTGGAATTAGTGCGAGACATCTTTATCTTTTCCTGCTTCACCGGACTGGCCTACATCGATGTGTCTAACCTCACGCCCGACCACATTGTGACGATGGACGACAAACAATGGATCATGACCAAGCGACAGAAAACAAGCGTGGAGACCAATGTGCTGCTTCTCGACATCCCGAGAGCAATTATCGCAAAGTACAGCCACAAGACGTATCGAGATGGTAAGCTCTTCCCCATCCTGACGAATCAGAAAACCAACTCGTACCTCAAGGAGATCGCCGACCTCTGCGGGATCAAGAAGAAGCTGACCTTCCATCTTGCCCGCCACACCTTTGCCACCATGTCGCTAAGCAAAGGCGTCCCCATTGAATCTGTTTCCAAGATGTTAGGCCATACGAACATCCGCACGACGCAGATCTACGCCCGCATCACGAACAAGAAGATCGAACACGACATGGAGCAACTGTCCGAGAAGCTCGGTAAGTTCAACTCCGCGATGGGGATCTGATACAATAGCCAAGTCACATCAAAAACAGAAACACGATATGAAAACAACAAACAAGAAGGAATTCTCCTATTACCGACTGCGATTAGAGTCCTATTTGAAAGATTATCATC
>ERZ772807.883-NODE-883-length-17584-cov-5.722517_pt1 | contig 17584 bp, 18 predicted proteins | sample MGYA00511472_ERZ772807 | MGnify/ENA primary metagenome ERZ772807 (study PRJEB29015, sample SAMEA2737947) | human oral metagenome | biome: human oral; feature: human-associated habitat; material: dental | place: China | collected 2039 ...
GAATGACAAAACAAAGGCAAAAGCATATATAAACGGACAAAAAGCGTACGGCATCTATTCAGATGATATATTAAGCGCAGTAGAATTAAATAGTTAAAAAGATAAGGAAAATAAAATTGAGGAAAATAGATTTAAGTGTTGTAAAAGAATTTCAAGAAGTACCTACAATAGATCTGAAACCTATAAAAGTGTTAAAAGACAGAGTTTATTTTGTAAAGGCTATCCAAAACTCAAAAAACGAATATTGGGTGGATGGCATATACTGTTATTATATAGAAGAAAATAAAAATGTAAGAATAGATGAAGGTACACATACACTACATCCATATAAATTTGACATATTTGTACCAAGCGATGATGAGGATGTACAAATTTATGAGGATATGAACTATATATTTTTCAGTATAGTAACAGATTCATCTGATGAAAACTTGGCACAGATAATATTGTACGCCGTAGATATAAATACACATGAACAAATAAGAATATTTGCCATAAAATATTCTCAAAGAGAGTTTTATTACATGGGATTTAGAATGTTATCTGAAAGATATATAGCAATAGACTTGGTAAATTCAATCAATGATACATTAAAAGAATATGACAAGCTATTTATATTTGATATATATACAAAACAAATGATTGAAATACAAGACGTATCAATAAAATATTCATTGGGAATTTTTCAATTATCTCAAAACAATAAATATATATATTGTGAAGAGATATATATGGACGAAGAAGATGAAGTATCCATACTTACAACCAATATGTATGAGGTAGACGATGACGATCTTGTAGAAAATAGACTCGATATTTTTAACAATGCAGTTAAATGTATGGACTTTGAAAAATTCAAAGAAGAATGTATCAATTCAAATAATCACATAGATATGAAAGATATAGATTCTATAAAAGAAGACGGCATAATACGAGTAATAGGCAGTACAAAAGAATATATCTACTATAAAAAAACTAAACATCAGAAATTTTTGGAACACAGTAAAGAGTTTAACGATAGAATAATGCTTGGAAAAGAAGAAATATATGCTATAAATAAAAATAATATGACATCAGAAAAAATAACCAATTTAGATATAGGCTCAACATTTTCTTTTGAAAATAACATATTGTATAAAATAGTAGAAGATGATAAAAACGTAAAAATAATAGATATATTAACAGGCATACAGGAATATGCTTATGAAAAATTGGAAAAAACTGAAGAATTTTTAAATTTTATTCAAATTTTTAGTTACTAATGTATCATTCCTGCTCCAACAAATGTCAAAACACCTAAGACAAGTCCATATAGTACAGAATATTTAATCGTTTTTCCTAAAAGTTCCCCGTCTTTTCCATTTAATGCTGCAGAAACTGATGTTACAATTGCGATATTTTGTGGTGAAATCATTTTACCACCTGTAGCTCCAGCGGTATTAGCCGCAATTAACAATGATTGCAATGCCGGATTTTGTGATAATCCTTTCGCTACTCCTACTTGAATTCCACCAAATAACAAGTTAGATGATAAATCACTTCCTGTAACAAACGTTCCAATTGTACCTAAGAATGGTGCAATGAATGGGAATCCTGATCCAGTCAATGTTTTAAGACCATCTGCAATGCTTGCTGTCATTCCACTGTGCTTCATAACTACTGAAAGTGCTACAATCCCCATGATTACCAACATTTTATCTAATTTATGATAAATTGTATGACCTAGTACTTCAACCATGTCTTTTACTTTTACTTTTTGAATAAATCCTGCGATAACTGTTGCTATAAATAAGGGTGCAGCTGGTGCCAAAATCCATTTAAACGCAACTCCAGCTTCTTTTGCACTTTTTGCATCTCTAAACCAAGTTGCCCAATGCCCAAATGAAAAATCAATCGTTGAAATTGTATGCTCGTGTAAAGGCTCATTTATAACTTTAACAACTGGACTTGTCCCTACAATTAAAACTACCATTAAGATATATGGAAGCCAAGCTAAAATTGCATCTTTAGTAGAAACTGCCACAGTTTCAAATCCTTCTTCCGCCTTAACAAACATTTTTGTTGCGACAATCATTAAAATCATTGCTATTAAACTTGAAATAATTGTAGGAAGTTCAGCTCCAGTCGTCATAGCTATTAATGGCTGTACCATATATCCAATAATTGATGCGATAACTACTGGTAAAATCCCTTTTCCGAAAGCTGGATTTTTTCCGCCATCTATTTCTTTATTTGCAAAAACTACTAAAATAAAAGGAATAACACAAGTTAATAGTAACAATAGCAATGATGTAAATAATGCTGTCTGTTGAGCATTTAATCCAAAGTTTGAAATCATTGTTGTAACTGGAAGTCCCACTGTTCCAAATGCTGTTGGTGTCGAATTTGCAAGTAAACAAATCATCGCCGCTGTCATAGGAGAAAATCCTAAAGAAATCATAATTGCCGCTGGAATTGCAACCGCTGTCCCATATCCTGCAATACCTTCTATAAATCCACCAAATCCCCAGGCAAGTATTAAAGCTTGTGCACGTCTATCTGATGTAATGTTTCCTAACATCGTTTTGATAATTTCAATTTTACCATTTTTTACTGATAAGTCATAAGCAAAAATAGCTGCTATTATTACAAATCCAATTGGCATCCAAGCCACTGCAAACCCTTCAAAAAGTGAAGCAATAATCCCTTGAACTGGAATTCGCCAACTTGACATGACAAAGTTCAAAATAATCGCTACAATCAAGCTCGCATAAGTACTAAACAACGCAGATTTTTTTAAAACTGCTAACAAAATTAAAAATAAAATTATTGGTATTAAACCTACTAAAAATTCCATTCTTTCTAAACCTTCTTTCTATGATTTTGTTAAAATAATTAACATTTTATAATATATCTTATCAAATTTTTTTAAAAAGTACAAATTTTTTTCTAAATTAAATTTTAGCCTATTCCAAAACTAAACAAATAAAATTAAACAATTCTAACTTTGAACAAATTAAATCTAATTTTCAAACTCTTATTTAAAGCCCCTTTCTTGTAAGTCCAACTCTTCCTCTTTCTTTATCCAGCGACAATATTTTAACTTTTATAATTTGTCCCACAGAAAGTTCCTTTGTAGCGTCTGAAACAAATTTTTCTGCTATTTCAGAAATATGAATCAAAGCATCATTTTTTAGCCCTATATCAACAAATGCCCCAAATTTTGCTACATTTCTAACAGTTCCTTCCAGAACCATCCCTTCTGTCAAATCATCCATATTCAAAATATCTGAACGTAAAAGCGGTTTTTCAAATTCATCACGGGGATCACGTCTATCCTTTAATAGTGCTTCGTAAACATCTTTCGCAGTTTCCCTTCCAAAATCATTTTCCTTAATAATTTTTTCCAAATCTATTTTCTGCAATTTTTGTCTTACAACATCCAAATCGTTCTTCAAATCCTCAACTTTACAGCCAGCTTCCTTCAAGATAATTTCTGCAATGTGATACGATTCTGGATGGATAATCGTGTTATCAAGCGGATTTTCACTATCAGGCACAACAACAAATCCTGCCATCTGCTCAAATGCCTTATCTCCAAGCCCTTTTACCTTTTTAAGCTGTTTTCTGTCTTTAAAATCACCATTTTCGTGTCTATAGTCCACAAGATTTTTTGCCACATTCTTCTTGATTCCAGAAACAAAACTTAATAATGCCCACGAAGCTGTATTAATATTGACTCCTACGTTATTTACCACATGTTCAATTGTCTGCTCCAAAGTTTCATTTAGCTTTTTCTGATTTACATCATGCTGATACATTCCCACTCCAATTGATTTTGGATCAATTTTTACAAGTTCTGCCATCGGATCCTGAATCCTTCTCGCAATGGAAATTGCTCCTCTTGCCGTAACATCCAGATCAGGAAACTCCTCAATAGCAATTTTGGAAGCAGAATAAATTGAAGCTCCAGCCTCATTTGCAATCAGATACGAAACTTTTTTCTTAGAATCCTTTATTACATCGGCAACAAAAGCCTCCGTTTCCCTCGAAGCTGTCCCATTTCCAATTGCAATAATATCCACGTCATATTTTGCTATATAATCCAATATTTTTTTCTTTGCAGCAGCAAGCTGTCTTTCGTTATGTACTCCATCTACAAGAAAAAGTACATCATTTGTTTCATAAAATCCATCTTTATTAATAATTACCATCTTGCAGCCTGTTCTATATCCTGGATCCAATCCCATAAGCGTTTTTTTGGATAAAGGTGGTTGCAATAGCAGTTTTTCCAGATTTTCAGAAAAAATATTGATTGCTTCCTCTTCCGCTTTTTCTGTATAGATATTTCTCACTTCATTTTTTATAGACGGATAAGCCAGTCTGTCCAGCGAATCTTTTATAACTTCCTTAAAAAATTCAGTTAAATTTTTATTTTCAAAAGTATTCAGAATAAAGTTTGTTATAACTTCTTCTGTTTTTTCATCAATATCAATGTCAACTTTCAATATTTTTTCCTTTTCTCCACGATTTAACGCAAGAATCCTATTTGAAGCACTTCTACCAATCTGCTCCGAATATTCATAATAATCCTGATAAACACCTTTTTCATCATTTTCTTTATTTTTCTCAATAACTTTAGAAGTCAAAATCCCAAATTTTGCAATTCTATCCCTTAAAAATTCTCTGATTTTAATATTTTCCGAAATATTCTGAGCAATTATCAAATGTACTCCTTCAATTGCAGCCTTAACATCCGCCACTTCTTCCGTAACATATTTCTTGGCTTCTTTTTCCAGTTGTTCCATTGTAGTCCCTTTGGCTAATGCAAACTCTGAAAGAGGCTCCAATCCTTGATCTTTTGCAATATCCGCCTTTGTTTTTTTCTTTTTCTTATAAGGCAGGTACAGATCTTCCACTTCCTGCAGTTTCATCGCATTTACAATACTTTTATGCAATTCCTCAGTTAGTTTTCCTTGCTCCTCAATCAGCCTTATAACTTCCTCTTTTCTCTTTTCTAAATTTCTATAATACGTAATTTTTTCAATTACATCCCGAATCTGCTCCTCATCCAGATTTCCTGTAACTTCCTTCCGATACCGAGCAATAAACGGTACAGTCGCCCCTTCATCAAAAAGTTTTATCGTATTTTCCACTTGTGGCACTTTAAAACTTAGTTCCTTTGCCACACTAGCTACAATATCCAATGTCTTTCCTCCATTTACAGTTTGATTTTTTTATTTGAATTTATCAAAATCTATTTTAGCATAATTTATAAAAAATAACCAGTTGAATAATTTTACAAATTAAAAAGCAAGTTTATATTTTGTATAAAACTTTCTTTTTCTCTAAAAAATTAAAAAATATGTATTGACTTACGGTAAATTATATTATATAATTATTTTGATTAAAAAACAGTATAAAAAATTGTTTTTCTAAAAATAAATAAAAAGGAGAATTTACCATGAAGAAAAATTTAAAAAAATTATGTCTGCTAATGGGAATATTAGCAATTGGAGCATTAGCTTATGCAAATGGAAGTGTTGTTGCTGAAAATAATACACAAAGCATTCAGCAAGATGAAGAATTTCCAGGTGGATTAGCAAAAGGAATAGATCAGAAATTTACGACAGATGGAAAATTACACGAAGAAAAATTTTTAAATAAAACATTCGGTTATACAGATACGTCAGACAGTTTCAAAATTCAAAAAGATAGTAAAGGATACTTTGTAACACAGTACATCGATGATTCAGAAGAAAAAGATGGTTCTGGACCAATAAAAGAGGAAAAGATTAGACTAAAATTAGTAAAAAATGTTTTTCTGACAGAAGTAGATGGTGATGGTTTAACTTATGCTTATGATACAAAACTTAAAAAGGTAGTACTTATAAATCCAGCCAACAACTATAGAATAATGTTCATAGTTGATTAAAAATCTGATTTTAGAGTTTATTCAGAACTTTATAACTTATATTTATTAAAAACAGGGAGAAAATTAACCTTTTCGCAAATTTATTTGTCTATTGCGGTTAGTTTTCTCTTTTTTTACTATAAATTTTAGAGTTATTTGAAATATATTTTTAACAGTATGAGTTTTACCGTTATTAAAATTGATGAAAAAATTACTTGACATTTTAAAAAAATGATATATAATTATATTATAATAAAACAGAAAATTATTTACTCGAAAAAACAAAAAAATAAAAAGGAGAATTTATCATGAAAAAGAATTTAAAAAAATTATGTGTTCTAATGGCAATTTTGGCAATAAGTGCTGTATCTTATGCAAATGAAAGTGTTATTGCTGAAAATAATACACAAAGCATTCAACAAGACGAAGAATCTCTAGGCGGATTAGCAAAAGGATTCGATCAGCAATTTACTACAGATGGAAAATTGCATCCAGAAAAGCTTTTGAACAAGAGATTTGGCTATCCAGATTCATCAGACGGTTTTAAAATTCAGAAAGACAGCAAAGGATATTTTTTAATACACTATGTTACTGAAGGTCTCTATTCTGACAATTTCAACACTCAGAAAGACTACAAATATTCTGATATACCTGACGATAAAACGATAGTAAAAGAGGAAAAAATCAGATTAAAATTGGAAAAGAATGTATTTCTTAGAGCCCTTGGCGATAATAATAATGATTACGCCTATGCCTACGATACAAAACTTAAAAAAGTGGTAATTATAAATCCATACAACAATTATAAAATAGTGTATCCTGTTAATTAATCACAATAATTTTATTTTGAATTTTTCAATTTTAAAAATAACGAGAAAATTAACTTTAGTAAACAAATTTACACCTAAATTACAGTTAGTTTTCTCTTTTTTATTGTCTTAATTATCCATAAATTTTAGAATTATTCAAAACACACTTTCAACATTATATATTTTACTGTTAACAAAAAATGCTAAAAACATAGTTGACATTTTAAAAAAAATATTATATAATTATATTGAAATAAAACGGAAATGTGTTTACTTTAAAAATAAATTTTGGAGGAATTATATATGAAAAAAATATTTCTACTTGTAACAATAATAGCTATCGGTCTGCTGTCTTGCGGAAAGAATGAAACAGCAAGCACTGAAACCTCTGTTTCTCAAAGCAGCGCACAAAACGCTTCACAGCAATCGCAGGAAAATAATGGAGATAAATCTGCTGATACCACTGATTTCCCTGATGAAAGCAATGAAGAATATCCAGGAGGAATGGTAAAAGGAATGGATCAGGAATTTGCAACAGACGGAAGCTTGCATGAAGAACAGTTTTTGAACAAAACATTTGGTTATACAGATACATCCGATTCTTTTAAAATACAAAAAGACAGCAACGGATATTTCCTAACAAAATATCTTGATGAATCAGCCGAAGCAGGAAAGGAAATGCCTGTAAAGGAACAGACAATTAGGCTAAAACTGGTAAAAAATGTATTTCTCGTAGAAGAAGACAATAAAGATGACGGAATTTTAGCTTATGCCTATGATACAAACTTGAAAAAAATGGTATTCATAAATCCATACAATAAATTCAGAATAATGCTTATAGCTGACTAAACTAGTATTTTCCCAATATATTTTTTATTAAAAAATTCAATTTTTAAAAAATTTGACAAAAGAAAAATAATATCTTATAATGATTTGTTAAAAAAATTTAGTAAAAAATAAAAAGGGAGAAAGATTATGAAAAAATTTTTGTTTATTTTAGTAATATTAGTTTTTGGCTCTGGAATTATCATTGCCAAAGAGATGTTTAGCGGAAAAGTGCCTGAAGATATTGTGTTCGTAGGGGATTCTATAATGAACAGCAGTAAGCAGTACATTGGTCCTAATTTTAAAAATCCATATTTTGATACAAAAATATCGCGTCAATTTTCTACACTTCCAGGAATTGTCACAAAATTAGTCGAAGATAACAAGTTAAAGACTATATTAGTTGTTCATCTTGGAACAAATGGAAAATTTACAGACAAGGACTTTGATTATGTTATGGAAATGGCAAATGGAAAAGATGTATTCTTTATGAATACTGCCCACAAGGATCCATGGGAACAGGAAGTAAATAGAAAGCTTAAGGAAAAAGTAGATCAATATCCAAATGCCTATCTAATAGACTGGTACTCTTACGCAAAAGGTAAAAATGAGTATTTTTACAAGGACAGAACTCATCTGAATGACAAAGGGCAAAGATATTACGCAGACTTTTTAACTAACGAAATTAAAAAACATTATCTTGGAGAAAATGACAAAGCAAAAACTCCAAAAGATAATTCTTCAAATACACAAGAGAAAATCATAAAAATGGACAAAATAATCGATTTAAGAAAACAATAATTTTTTATAAAACTACTTTAATTTCAAACTAAGAAAGTTAAGCTGTATCACAAAACATAGTATTCTATGTAATTTGAGCTGTTTGTTTTAAAGTAGTTTTTTTATTAAATTTTATATCTGAATACACTTGAACTTTTCAAAGTCAAGGTAATAAAATTAGACAATCTTCAGGTTTAAGTAAAAAAAGAAAGAGCAAATTACGTAATTAAATTATTAAACAAATATATTTTTGAAAGAAAGGAATTTTTTATTTTATGAAAAAGGAAAGAATACAGAGCCTTGACATATTAAGGACAATCGCACTTGTTCTTATCTGCGTTTATCACTGGTTTTCCTATAAGGGAACTTACATTGGCGTTGTTATATTTTTTGCATTAAGCGGATATTTAGTTACGAGCGGACTGCTTTCAAGAGATTTTTCAATATTTACAGTAATTAATAAAAGGTTGAGAAAAGTCTATCCAAGCCTTCTGGTCGTAATTTTAGCTTCAACTGTTGCATTATATTTCGTAAACAATGGGCTTGAAATGAAATATAAGTACAGCGCTTTATTTTCAGTCCTTGGACTGAATAACATCTACCAGATTTTTTCAAAAATGTCGTATTTTGACAATTTTGGAATCATCTTGCCATTAACACACATCTGGGCATTATCTTTCCTGATACAGATGTACGTATTTTTCCCCATTCTGATACAAGGCTTAAAAAAACTTAAATTAAAAAATAACACAATTGGTATCATATTTTTAGGACTGGGAACAATTTCAGCTTTGATGATGGCTTATATATTTTATACAACTTCAAAATCTTCAGAAGGAGCTGATTTTTCAAGAATATATTACGGAACTGACACAAGAGCTTTCGCTTTCTTTATTCCCGCGGGGATAGCATGTTTTTATGCAAATAGGGAAATAAAAAAAGATATTGAGAAAAAAATTATATTTATTTTAGGTATTCTAGGATTAATTGTGCTAGTTTTCTTTTGCTTCGGTATAGACTATAGAAGTGCCTACAATTATTATGGATTAATGTTCTTATCAAGTATTTTAATTGGATTTACAATTGTTTTATTTTCAAAGCCTGAATTGAGAAAGTTCAATCTTTCAAAATATCCTAAAATATTTAATCCTATTATAAGATTAGGACAGCATCAATATCAATACTATTTATGGCAATACCCAGTTATGATATTTGCACGTGAATATTTTAAATGGACAAAACTTTCAAATACACAGCAATTTTTTATGCAAATTATTGTTTTAGTAGCTATTTCGGAGCTAAGTTACCTTTTATTCGAGAAAAAAAGTATAAAATATGTAAGTTATCCTCTTTTAATTTCTATTTTTGCAATTTTAATATATTCTCCAGTCTATGAAAATAAAGACTTGGAAGAAATGAAAGCAGCACAAGCAGCAGCTACTGTAGAAGAGCCTGAACCTGCCCAATCTACAACACCAGCACCAACGACAAATACACAAAATGGCAATCTTACAATGGATGAACTTCTTAATGCTATAAATGCTCCATCAAAAGGTATCGAAGAAGAATCAAAAATACAAAATGAAATTTTGAAAAAGTATCCAAATGACGAGAGAGATATATTGTTTATCGGAGATTCTGTACTAGATATGACAAAAATTGATTTAAGGAAAAAATATCCAAATGCAATTATTGAAACAAAAGTTGGACGTCAATTTTATGAATTGCCAAATATGTTAAAAAACTATGCTCAAAATGGTAAATTAAGAAAAATTATAGTAATTGCACTTGGAACAAATGGTACAATTTACGAAAAGGATATGAAATCTGTTTTGGAAACATTGAAAGGGCATGAACTTTACTTTATAAACACAGTTATGCCTGATCCATGGCAAGACAGCGTTAATGCGGAAATTAAGAAGGCCAGCGCTGAAAATCCAAATATAAAGGTAATTGACTGGTATTCATACTCAAAAGGTAAACAGGAGTACTTCTATAAAGATGGAACACATCCAAAACCTCATGCCGCCAAAAGATACATTAATCTATTATATTCTGTTTTAAGTAAAGATATTTTAAATTCAAACAATAATAAACAACAAAAGTCGGAATAATCCGACTTTTTAACTTTGTCTAATATCTTTATTTTTCCCAAAAATTTTTACTGCACTTTCTAAATCAATGTGACAATAACCATTAGGATTTTTATCTAAGTAGTTTTGATGATACTCTTCCGCTAAAATATAATGTTTTAATGGTCTCACTTCCACTTGGATTTCTCTTGAATATTTATTTTGTTCATTTTCTATTTTTTCTTTTATTGTATGTGATTCTTCCTTATCAACATAATAAATTCCAGTTCGATATTGTCGCCCCTCATCAAGTCCCTGTCTATTGATACTTGTTGGATCAATTATCGAAAAATAATAATCAAGAAGTTGATTTAAAGAAATTATATCTTCATCATATTTTATATACACTGCTTCAACATGATCAGTCATTTTTAAAATATCATAATTAGTGTCAAGAGTTTGTCCGTTTGCATAACCAACTGATGTTTCTATAACGCCTGGAGCCATTTTAAAAAACTTTTCAACTCCCCAGAAACAGCCTCCTGCCAAATAAATTTCTTTAAAATTTCCCATAAATTACACCTCCTTTTATTTTCGCTCTTAAATTGAATTAGTAAAGTTAATTATTTAGTTCAATTTAAAAAGTTACCATATAATTTATTATGTCATTATACAAGTTGATAAATAGAAATTATTTAATAATATCTTTTAATTATATTATTTTTTTGTTGGTTTTTGTATAAGCAACATTGAAATGTAATTTTTTTACTTTTCCTTTGAAATAGCCTCTTTTAACTGATTAACAGCCTTTTCCAAAACTGCTCTCGGACAAGCGGCATTCAGCCTCATAAATCCTTCTAGCCCCTTCTGATAGACACGTCCTTCATTTAGTCCAAGTTTTGCTTTTGTGAGCATAAATTTTTCCAGCTGTTCTTGATTAAATCCAAATTTTTTACATAATTTTCGACAGTCTAGCCATACTAGATATGTTGCCTGTGGAATGTTTGGGGTAATTTCTGGAATATATTCCTTGAAAAAACTATTTAAAAATAAAATATTGTTTTCCAGATATTCCTTTAACTGCTTCAAATATTCTTCACCACCATCAGAATATGCAGCAATTGTGGCAACCAAATTAAAAGGATTGTTTCTATGAACTTCCAGATCTTTCCAAAATCTGTCAAATTTTGATTTTACATCTAAATTATTGAAAATAATTGTTGCACTTTGAAGTCCTGCAAGATTAAAAGCTTTTCCAGTAGAAGTGCAAGTTATTGTATTTTGTCTAATTTCTTCAGAAACACTTGCCATTGGAATGTGCTTATTATCCCATAATGTTAAATCAGCATGAATTTCATCTGAAATTACAGGAACTTTATATTTTATGCATAAATTTCCAATTGCTTCCAGTTCATTATGAGTCCATACATGCCCTAGCGGATTGTGAGGATTGCACAAAATAAATAACTTAGGATTTTCCTTTAATTTATTTTCCAAATCTTCTAAATCAAGTGAATATTCTCCGTTTTTTTCGATAAACCTGTTTTCAATGACAACTCTTGCATTGTCTTCGTTAATATCATAAAATTCTGAATAAACAGGTGTCTGAATTAATATTTTATCACCTTTTTCAGAAAAAATCTGAACCAATGCTCCAAGGCTTGGTACAATTCCAATACTAAAACTAAGCAGTTCCTTTTTTGGCTCCCACCCAAATCTTCTTTTCTGCCAATTTACAAACGACTCAAAATATTCATCTGGACGGTAAACATAACCAAAAATTCCGTGCTGAACTTTTTTTTCAAGAGCGTCAATTATAGGCTGTGCTGTCCTAAAATCCATATCCGCAATCCAAAGTGGAATAACATCATCCACTCCAAATTTTCTTAAAAGTTCATTGTATTTCACAGAATGATTATTCTTTCTATCAATAATTTCATCAAAATTGTACTTCATAAAATCACATCCTTTTATTTATTTTTTAATTATTTTTTGTTGACAATCCTCAAATTAAATTATAAAATATACCTAAAATACTATAAAGAGGTAAATTTAAATGACTAAAGAATATAATAAAAATTTTATAATACAGCAAAGTGCAAAGCTTTTTTATTATAAAGGTTATAAAAACACCGAATTAACCGATATTTTCAAGGCTTGCGAAATGCCTAACGATATTTTTTACAAGTTTTTTTCCAGCAAGGAGGAACTGCTTATTGCGGTTATAAAATACCATACTGAAAATCTTATAAATTTCTTTAACGGAAATGTAGATGACTTGTCAATCCACAAATTTCACTATTTTTTTGAAAAATATTTTGAAAATATTGTAAATAACAAGTTTCACGGTGGAAGCCCGCTTGGAAATCTGGCTCTGGAGCTAGCTGATTTAAAAAACAATATACGTGAAGAGCTTGTAAAGTCCTATAAAAAAATAGAACTGAGGTTTTCTTTTTTTATAACAACTTTAAAATATGCCTTTCCTGAAAAATATGACAATATTGTTCCTGAAACGACAGCAAGACTTTTAATAGCTCTGCTGGAAGGAACTATTCTTATGTTGAAAACTGAGAAGGAAAGCTCGGCAATCAATGACTTCTTTGTATTTTTTGACAGCCTTTTTCAGCTTAACGGCGATACTGATGAGCATCCAGAACTTGAAGAAGCGATTCCAGAAAATGAAAAAAAGACTTCCGACAATGTAACAATCAATATTCCTGATTCCATAGAAAATGAAGTTGCAGGTGGGGAAATAGACGGAGCCGCTCTCGAAGAAGCTCACAATATTGATATTTCCCAAAGTATTTCAGATAATGCCGCCGAAAAGGAAAATATTCAGAATGAAGAAGTTAACGAAATTGAAAATACTGAAAATTTCAAGACTGATGACTTCTATAACGACAGCATGTATTATGATATTGATTCTGACAGCCTTATTAATGTTTTTGACGATTTGGAGAATTCCAGAAATAAGGCTGAAGATGATTAACAGAAATTTAAATTAAAAATTCAGGGAGAATGTTAAAGCTCCCTTTTTATTTTTTTATTCTATTTGTATTCAAGCCTTTCACTTGAAACAATTTTACCATCCTCTGTCACAATTACCTGATAATATGCCTGTACCCCATACAAAATAACTTTCCAGTTCCTGAAGCCTTTTTTATACAATCCAACATGCTGAGTTCCTATTGCCTCATTAAATTTTTCCTTTACTTCTGCAATGCTGTTACTGACAACAGTGTCCCTTGACACAACTTCCGAATCCGGTACAATCCGTTTTCCAACAGATGAACAGCTTATTATCATTCCAAAACATAAAATTATTATTATTTTTTGTATTCTCTTTTCCACTAATTATTCACTACCTCTATTTTAATATCAAATTGTAAATGTTTTTTTTCCTTATCTGAATATGTATATTTTATTTTTCGTAAAACAGCGTTTGGATTGCTACCTAAAATTTCATTAATATTCTGGTTAGCTTTTTCAATGCTTTGAAAATTATTTGCAAGTTCGGTATTTGAAAGTCCCTTCATTTTCAAATAATTGAACATATTAAAAGTTTCAAACATAAAATTCCCCTTTCCATATCAGATTCCAATCCTTCTTAATGTCGAATTAATAAAATTATTTTCCCAATTCCTCATAAGTTTTTTCCAAAATTTCCTCAAAAGATAAATCTGTCTTGAATCCAGCAGCTTTTATGTGTCCACCGCCGCCAAAAATTGAAGCTATCTTATTTACATTGTACTTATCGTTTGCTCGAAAACTTCCTTTTAACAAACCGTCTTCCTGTTCCCGTACAAAAAGTGAAATCTCCATCCCTTCGATTTTTAAAAGCATTTCTGATGTACTGTTTGTATCATCCTTTTCAATGCCTAGTTCTTTCATTTTTTCTTGCGTCAGATAATAGCTGACAAATTTATATTTTTCATCAACTTTTTTATTTTTATAAACTTCACCAATAAAATCAACTTGTTTTTCACTCACTGCAAAAATAATATTAGCAATTTTGTGATTATTCATACCTGCCTCAATTAATTTGGAACATACGAGAAAAGTATGCGGCGTAACGTTATCATGCCTAAAGTTTCCAGTATCATTAATTATTCCAAGATACATATATTCAGCAATTTTCTTTGTCAGTTCAATGTCAAAAATCTTCAAAAACTGATATAAAAGCTCTCCTGTACTGCAAATATCTTCTACATAGTTAAAATCCGCATGTTCAGTATTGCTGACATGATGATCAATATTTATTGATTTTTTACTCAATTTTTTGATTTCTGCAGCTCTTTCATATCTTTCCTGATTTGCACAGTCCAGACTTATAAACAAGTCAAATTTTTCATTATTCTGAAAATTTTTCTTAAATTTTTCACAAAATTTTTCATAATCCCAGATAAGCCCTGTATCTTCAAAATGTCTCATATATTTAGGCAGTTTATCATCGACCACAATCTTTATCATTTTTTCCATATTATTTTTTTTACAATATTCGTCTATCATAAAATAAAATGCCAAAAGTGAGCCAAGAGCATCTCCATCTGGATTAATATGTGCTGTTAAAATAATGCTTTTAGACAATTTTACTTCTTTTACGATTTCTTTTGGAAGAATATTTCCTCTGTAATTTTTATTCATAATTCTTTATTTTGTTCCCATTCTTAAAATTTTATGACTATTATTTTCCGACAGAACGTATCATATAGCCGCCGCCAGCTTTTTTAGCCTGATTTTCCATTGTTTTCAAAGTATTTGGATTGTCTGTCATATTTGACATTACTACATAGACCGTTCTTCCATTCACTGAAGTCTTTTTGTAGTAGAAATTTCCGCCTAGCTTTTTAGCTATTTCTCTTGCTGAAGATTCCGAAGTTACCGAAGCTACCTGAATGTACTTTTTAGATCCGCCTTTTGCCTGATTTTTCTTGGCATCTTCCCTGGCTTTTCTTGCCGCTTCCTCTTTTGCTCTTTTTGCGGCCTCTTCCTTGGCATGCTGTTTTGCCGCTTCTGCTTTTGCCTGTTCCTTTTTAGCCGCTTCCTGATGCTGTTTTCTTATTTCAGCCTGACGCGCTTCTGCTCTTGCTTCTTCCTGTCGTTTTTGCTCAGCAAGTCTAGCCTCTTCCTGTTTTTTCTGCTCCAATTTTTTAGCTTCCTGCTTTGCCTGGCTTTGTTTCTTCTTGGCATCATCCGTAGCCTTCACATTCATTTTCGGCTGCTGTGAGGCACTCTGATTGGATGTTTCAGGAATTTGGCCAGTTGCTTCAGTATTTTGCTGTAAATTGACCGGCTGTGTACTTTTTGCCTGTTCAAGCTCCTTTACAGCCGTTTCATTATTATTTTCAATAACCTGATTTGGCAAAGTCAGATTATTTTTGTAGTCCTTGGAATTGTAAAAGTCCTTATTTCGAATCTTCATTTCCTTTGTAATGCTTTCTGTCGTAGTTACCTTTGATTTCTTGTAGCCTGTTGCAAGTACCACGCCATAAGCAATAATTGCAACAATTCCAACTGCTCTCATTACTTTAAATGGATTTAATCGAAAACTCATTTTTTCTCCCTTCTTTTCCCTATTTTATTTTTGCTGAAAAAATCTTTTGTTTATTAGCTAATTGTCAAATAATTATAACTATTTCGTTAAATAACTTGTTTTAATATTTTTTTAGAATTTTCCGCTGCCAGTTTCACAAAAGTTTCATATTCCATATCAGATTCGTCTGTAATTGAATCTGAAATCGAACGGATTATCAAAAATTTTACACCTAGCCTTGTACAGACTTGAGCCACAGCTCCACTTTCCATATCCACGCAAAGCGCTTCAAAATCTTTTCCAAGTTGAATTTTCACATCTTTTTTACTTACAAACTGATCTCCAGTCAAAATTCTTCCAAGCAAAATCTGATGCTCAAAATTTGTTATACTTCCAGTTTTTTCAATTAGATTTTTATCTGATTCAAATGCCCATTCCTTCATTTGAGGGATTTGTCCCATCTTATAGCCAAAGGCTGTAGCATCAACATCGTGCTGAACAATGTCCCGCCCAACAACAACATCTCCAACTTTCAGCCTTTCATCCAGTGATCCAGCTACTCCTGAAAAAATTACCTCACTTACACCAAATTTTTCAATTAGTAAAGTTGCTGTAATTGCGGCATTTACCTTCCCAATTCCAGATTGCACAAAAACAACATCTTTATCATTAAATTTTCCAGTAAAAAACGATATTCCGTTTATTGTGTTTTCCTTAATATCATTAATTTCCTTTTTGATTGCTTCAGCCTCTTCAATTACTGCTCCAATAATTCCTATCATTATTTCCTCCGATTTTTATTTTTCATTTTCAATATTATTAGTGTTTTCATTATTAACATTTTCAGTATTACTATCTTTATTTTCAATAGTTGTATTTATATTTCCTTCATAAATATACGTATCTTTAAGTTTACAAGTTTTCGTTTCATTTGTATTAAGAACTGCCTGAAATTCCCATTTTTCATTTTTTCCAAGCGAACTTATGTTGTCAACAGCATCTCCAATTTTTGCTCCATTTTCATCGAAACAAGGAATTTCTATTGTCAAATTTCTCTTAGTTACTCCATTATGAGTCAAAATTCCTGTAACAATAGTTTTTCCTCCAGTTATTTCCACTTCTGCATTTGCAAATTTGTATTTTGTATTTTTGGCCTTTATTTCTCCATCTTTTCCACCAATAATACCTCCTATTAATTTACCAGTTGTCCCGATAACCGCTCCAGTAATTCCACCTGCAGCCTTTATAGTTCCTCCGACGACACTTCCAACACCGCCAACAATTCCACAAGATGAAATTCCAAGCATTATTCCAATTAATAAAATCCTTTTTTTCACTTTTCTTAATTCCTATTCTTTCAATTATTATTTTTCAAAAACTTTATAAATTTCTTATTAACAAATATTTTTCTTATATCTCTTATGCCTTTTCTTTTTTAAAGCAAAGGAAAACAATCTCCATCTCTTTGCAATTCCGGCTCGTCCAAGCATTTTTAATTTAATAAACAAGCTGTTTAGTAAAAAAATATAAATGGAAAAACAATTATTAACTAAAATATACTGAAGTCAAAATCCAATATATATTTCAAGACATTATATATTATTTAACTATAAAACAATATTAGTATAACATTAGAATATCATATTCCTACTAAAAAAACAAGGCAAATCAT
>ERZ772807.886-NODE-886-length-17548-cov-3.610987_pt1 | contig 17548 bp, 14 predicted proteins | sample MGYA00511472_ERZ772807 | MGnify/ENA primary metagenome ERZ772807 (study PRJEB29015, sample SAMEA2737947) | human oral metagenome | biome: human oral; feature: human-associated habitat; material: dental | place: China | collected 2039 ...
TTGCGAGATCGATTGTGCCGCTTCAGACTTCGGTACAAGGCTTGCAAATCTCGGCACGAAGGCGATACTGTCGTCGCTCGGCGTTAAAATTTCGCGGTCGTTATCCAGGTAAAACGAGATGACGCCGCCCAGCTTCTCGCGCAGCTGCTCGCTGCTAAAAATAATGGGCTCGCCGCTTATATTGGCGCTTGTGGCGACGATCGGGCGATCAAAGTATTCAAAAAGCAGCAGATGCACGCCGGTGTTGGCTAGGAAAATGCCGATTTTATTAAGGTTCGGCGCCACGCTTGGAGCGATAAAAATCGCGCCTGCTCTAAAAATCGCCGAAAAGCTTGCGGGCAAACGCACGAAATCGCCCTCGCTATCGGAATGGGCGCCGCACGCGTCCGCCGTGCACGCCTGTGCAGAGCACGAACCTTGCAAATTTATCGTCTGTTGCGGACTCGGCTCGCTCACCGAGCGCTGCAAGTCCACCCCATCCTCAGCATGTCGCAAGCCCTGCATATTCGCCGAATTTTGCGAAATATACTCGTCCGTTGCAAGCCAAGAATCAGGCTTCTTCGCCGCGCATTGCAAGTCTTGGCTATCCGCTGCGGACTGTAAATTTAACTCATTAGCTGTATGTCGCAGCTTTAGCTCGCCTTCTGCTTGCGGTGAGCTCAAATTTTTAGCCGCGCGTTGCAAATCAGACCCATCGTATGCGCGCTCTAGCTCGTTTGTCGCGCTCTGCAAATCGTCTGCCGTTAGCATGTCGCAGGCGAAATTACGGTGCGCCGTTTTACTGAAAATTTGCGCATTCTGCAATCCGCCCTGCTCCACATAATCTTCAGCGCTTTGCGTACTAAATTTTTGCGCCACAAAATTGCGTAAATTTTGTAGCTCAGAGTCCTGCTCTTGCGCCGCCTCTTCTTGCTCGCCTGCAAATCTCGGCGATATAGAATTTTCGCCTCGCGCCTTTAAATTTTGCGTACCGAAATCCGCCGCAAAGCCCGCCTCTGTGCGCCAAACAAACTCACGCTTTTTTAAAATCACGATCGGCTTAACATTGCAATCTATCAGCGCCTCTTCCTCTGCGCTTAAGCTAGCTGCGCGCCATGCCTGCGCTGCATCGCGACACATGATCGCAAAGGGCTTACTCGGGCGCTTTTTGAGCGTTCGCAGCATGCGTACCGCGTGCTCGTTCGTCGCATCGCAAACGATATGAAAGCCGCCCATCCCCTTGATCACGCCGATCTGTCCAAGCCGCAAAAGCTCCGCCGTGCGCGCTATCGCCTCCTCGCCGCTTGATAAAATTTCGCCGCCCGCGCCGCATAAAAACAGCTGCGGGCCGCAGTGCGGGCAGGAGATCGGCTCGGCGTGATAGCGGCGCGTGAGCGGGTCCGCGTATTCACCGCGGCAGAACTCGCACATCTCAAACGCCCTCATCGTGGTGTTTGCGCGGTCGTACGGCAGCGCTGCGATGATGCTAAGGCGCGGGCCGCAATCCGTGCAGTTGATAAAAGGGTAGTGAAAGCGCGGATTTTGGGGGTCGTAAAACTCTTTTTTGCACTGATCGCAAATCGCAAAATCGGGCAGGATCGGGTTAAATTTACGCCCCTCTTTGGACTGCGTGATCTTAAAATCAGTAAAATTCTGCGTAAAATCTTGCGTATTTAGATCGGTGCGGATAATTTTATCGATACGGCAAAGCGGCGGCGCTTCGCTGCTGAGGCGCCGCTCGAAAATTTTTAAAATTTCTTCTTCGCGCAGATCTTGCTCGGCACTTTGCGAATCGTGTTTAAAGTCCTGTAAATCCCGCTTCGCGCCTTGCAAGTCGCGCTTAGTATTTTGCAAGCCTTGCGACGATTCATTCCGCGATATACCGCGCTGCTGCGACGAATTTTGCACGATGAAATTTTGATCCGACGAAGCGGGCAAAATGGAGCCCTGTTCGTTTAGATCGGTCTTGAATAGGTTTGGTAAAAATTTCTCGCTCGCTGCGGCTTGTAAATCATCCGTCAAATCATGCGGCAAACTCGTCAAATCGGGCAGGTTTGCTAAATCGTTTGCTAGATCACGTAGCGAGCCGACCGAATTATTCGGCGAGCTCGGTGCGCTTTGCGGCGAAATGGAGTCCTGGCTTAAATTTGAGCCCGTAAAATTTAGTGACGAGCTCGCGGTCTCGCTAGAATCCGCCTCGGCAGAATTTAAAGACCGAGCAGCCGATGACGATACTTTCTGCGCTTGAATTTCGTTAGAATTTGGCTCATCTAAATTTAAAGAGGCGGAATTTTTATCAATCGAGCCTTTTTGCGGCTCGGAAAGCTCTGCGCAAACGATGATTTTAACGCCCTCGCCGTCGTTATAAACTTCGCCTTTTAGCCTCAAATCCACGGCGAGTTTGTAGACGAAGGGGCGAAACCCGACCCCCTGCACTGCTCCGAAAACCTCAAATTTAGCCGCTTTCATGTATGTGCTTTCATAAATTGCGCGCCGCAGCAGCTGTTTTGCAAGCAAGTTGCGTTCGCTGCAAGCGGACAAAACATACCAGGCGGTGCAAAATATGCTCTAAATTTAATAAAATTTGTTCCTTCACGCCCGCGCCTTTTGCCGCTTTTTTGAAATCCCACGCGATCTCGTTTGCGCTAAGCTTAGCCCGTATGGCGCGGCTATCGGCGCCGCAATGTCCGCGCAACTCGCTATTTTGCGGATAAGGTTTTGAAGCTTTGCCGAAAATTCGCATATACACCCAATCTAGCGAGCTTGAAGTGCGAAGCTGTCGCTAAAGCTCGCGTCAAAATTTTTGCAAAGCTTAAGCATCAAATCCGCAAATTTGCGCCCGCTAAACATCGCTCCACCGAAAATCAAAACGTCAAAATCCTCTTTGCGCTCATCCGCCAGATCGCTTAAAAAATAGCCCAAACTATCGAAAAATCCGAACGCAAACAGCTTTTCATTGGCGCCTGCGAGCGCATAGCTCATCGCCGAACGCAAAATTTTATCCGCTTGCACGCAGCCGCGCTCGTCCGTGCAAAAATCGAGTCGCACCCCTTTGCCGCCCGCAAAATCCTCCGCGCTCGCAGTCAAAAACGCCGCATCGCGCCCCCAGATAAGCTGCGCGGCGACGCTAAAGATACCGTAAAATCCCGCATTTGTGCTTTTTAAAATTTCATCGATTTTCGCGGCGTTTACGTTAAATTTGGCGCTGAAATTTTCAAGCAGCTTCGCGCCCGTTTCGTCCGCGCAAATTTGAGCCTTAAGCTCGTCAAAACTGCGCGGCAGATTAAATTTAAGCAGAATTTTCTTAGAGCTTTCGCCATAAATTGCGATCTCATCGTCCGTGCCCACGCCCAAAAAGCAGCGCAAAACGCGTTTTTTGGAGTCGTTCAAAATCCCCTTCTCGCGGCACGTAAGCGCAAAAAGAGCGGAGTTTTTGTCCTTTGAGTTTTTCAGATAAGCGCTTGCGGCGTCGCTTAAAAAGTCCTCGTTTTGCACGATCAAAAAGCCGTTTTGCAGCGGCGCGACTTTAAAAATTTTATCTTTTTGCGCTGCGCTTTCGCATTTTGCGCTTAAAAAATAGATCCCGTCGCTTGCCAAAGCGCGCCCCAGCGCAAACACGAATATGTCGCCCGCAAGCTTTACGTCAAAAAATTTAGGCGTGTCCTCGTGATTTTTTCTAAAGATTGCATTGGTTTTTAGGCTTATGAGCGGCTTTTCGAAGGCTGCGAGCGCGATTTTGCTCTTTTCATCGCTCACAAAAATCCCATCCAGCGCGCCCACTCCCGCGGCTATCAAAAAATCGGCGCTAAAATCCACGTCCGCCTTGAGCGTGAAAGTTGCACTGCTGCGCTTAATCTGCACCTGCTGAGCATGAAATAAGTTTATGCGGCAAAACTCCAGTAAGCGGGCGAAATTCTCCCTGCTTACCGCTTCAAATTTTCCCTCATGAAGCACGTCGGTGCCGCTTATTACTCCGAATTCGTTTTGAGACGGCTCGGCGTGAGCGAGGTATTCCTTCATCACTCGCGGGGTAAAATTATTAAATTTAGCCGCGCTATGGGCGTTTGAAATTTCATCCTCTAAAAATTTGCTTAAATCGCCCAAGGAGGCACCTTCAAACATGCCGTTAAATTTCAGCGTTTTCGCTTCGGCGCCGCCCTCGTCCACCACGCGCACGGAGGATTTTGCCAAAAATATAGAGTTTGGGATCAGCGGCATCGCCTCGTCACTAAATTTTAAAATTTCATCCTCGCTGCCGCGCACGAAAAGGCTTATTAAGCTCGCCTCTTTTTTTAGGCAAAAATCAAGTGCGCTTTTGCGAGCATAAAACAGCAAGAAATGCGCTATCAGCGCGTTTTCATTAAGGTAGTTAAACTCATATGCTACTATCATCTCGCCCCCTTTTTGCAAATCGATCCGCGATGTCTTGGGCGCTAAGATCGGCGATTTTTTCATGCGCGAAGCCAAGATCCGATAGGTGCTTAAGCGCCGTTTTTTCCATGGTTTTTGAGGACTCTAATATCACGGAGCTTAGTTTAAAGCTCGCCTCTTCGATGCGCCTCGGCACGACTGCTAGAATTTTAACGTGAGGCAGATCGCCGCAAAGATCCATCATCTGCAGGGTTTGAAGCATTTCGACCTCGTGCGCCGAGCCGCTCCAGCTGATCTGCTTAGGCATCGCGTCGTAGTCGAAAAAATACACCTCGCCGCCCTTTGCGCCGTCCGCGTCTATACAATCTACGAGCAAAATTTCATCAAATTCCGCCATCGTAGGTATCAGAAAGCTAGCCAGAGTCCCGCCGTCGATAAATCGGATCTGATCCGCGCTGCTGCTCGGCGCGGCTGAATTTACGGCGATGAAGTCCGAATTGATAGAGCTTTGCGCTGCGGAATTTATAACGGAATTCTGCGAAGTAAAATTTGAAGCGAAATTCTGCTCGGCGGAATTTTGAGCGGCGAAATTTTGATCTAAATTTACCGCCTTGGAATTTTGGAGAGAATTTATTGCCGCGGAATTCCGCTCGGAGATAAAATTTTTGCCCGTAGAATTTTGCGAGGAGTCGCGCTCTGTGGAATTTTGCGTAGAATTCTGCGCCGCAAAATTCTCGCCCGCCATAGAATTTCGTGCGGCGGTTTTAGGATAAAATTTATAGTTCTGCGCGAGCGCGCGGACGAAGTGCACGCCTATGCCCTCGTCCGCGTAGATGACATTGCCGATACCCAGTACCAGCACTCTCAAGCGTGCTCTTCCTTTTTAAATTTATAGCCGCTTACGATCGCATCCATCGCGCCGTCCCTACCCTTGACGGCGTTAAAGACCGCCATATAGACGTGGATCGGTACGAAGATTATGATGATATTCATGCAAAGATGGTGAATCATTCGTACCTCGCTTAGACCGCCCATCGCAGCTTCTAGCGGGCGCAAGAGACCATATAGCGCGCCGCCGAGCCCTTCGTGATAGACATGAACATATAATATCATACCCGTTAGGCAGATTACGAACAGCACTAGATAAAAGCCCAGATAGGAGATGAACTGTAGCGGATTGTAAACGCCGCGAAGATGCGGGTGCTCGCCCAAAAAGATATAGTATTTGATCTGAGCGATCCAGACGCGCGGGCTAAAAAAATCCTTGATGCTTAAAAGCTCTTTTCTGCTCTTTTTATCGAAGAAGAAAAGATAAGTTTTAAAGATCGCCGCGCCGATCATCGCAAAGCCGAAGATCAGATGCACGAATCTAAATTTAGCCTGCATAAAAAGCACCGGCTCGGGACTCACCTCGGGCGCGGTGAAAACAAAGGCGATGTAATATCCGGTGATCACCAAAATCGTAATGCAAAGCGCACGCAGCCAGTGCGTGAGCCTAAGACCGATTGAGAACTCGTATTCCGCAAATCTTTTTTTCATCGTTTATCCTTTGCTGGGATCTACCCTATAGCAGCCAAGCTCCGCCCCTTTAGCGTCCATTACGTGCACGGCGCAGGCTATGCAAGGATCGAATGAATGGATGCGGCGGATGATCTCTAGTGGCTTGGAAAGATCGGCAAGCTTAAGTCCGATCAAACAGGATTCATAAGCGCCCATAGCGCCGTCTTTATCCTTTGGCGTGGCGTTCCAAGTAGACGGCACGACCGCCTGCCAGTTTTTGATGACGCCCTTTTCGATCCTGCACCAGTGGCTAAGTGCGCCGCGCGGCACATGACCGATATAGCGACCTTTGTACTCTTTGGAGTTATCGATTACATATTTTGCGCAGGTTTCGGTATCGCCGCTTTTGATGTTTGCGATCAAATTTTCTAGCGCGATCAGTCCGTTGTCGGCTACGACTTTAGCCTCGATCATACGGCACGCCGTTCGTCCAAGCGTCGAAAATACCGCCTCAAGCGGCAAGCCGGCGTCTTTTAGGAATTGATCCACGACCTTTACTACGCGCTCGTTTTTTTTGGCGTAATTTACTACGATATTTGCAAGAGGCCCTACCTGAAGCGGTTTGCCGTCGTATCGCGGAGCCTTGATCCAGGTGTATTTGCCCTGGGTATCGAGCACCTTCGTATGCGCTTCTTTGCCGTGCGCGTCGATGCTCTGCCCGTCCTGAAGACCCGTATAATTCGGCTCCTGCTCGCCGTCGTAAGGATGAAGCGCCGCATCGTTTTTATACCACGCATGCGTTGCCTCCTCGGTAATCTTGTTCTCATCCAGCTCCAAAACCTTGCTAATATCACCGTTCATAATCATGCCACTTTGAAATAGCCATTCGTTCTTTGAAAGCTGAAATTCTTGATGAGTCCATAAATTTGCCACGCCGATATCGTTTAGCACGCTAGGCTCGTTGCCGTAAGCCTTCGCAGCCATTACGAGATCAGGATAGTAGGCGCGATTTACGAAGTCTGCGACCTCTTTAAATTTAGACATATATTCGCCCAGTCTTGCAGGGCTTAGGATATCCATCACGCAGGTGACGCCGCCTACGGTGAGGCTTTGCGGATGAGGCTGCTTCGCACCGAATATCGCCATCATCTGAGCCGCCGTGCGCTGAATGCGCAAACACTCAAGATAGTGCGAAAGAGCGATTAAATTTTGCTCCGGGCTAAGCTTATATGTAGGATGACCAAAGTAGGCATTGGCAAAAGGCCCCAAAGCGCCCTTTTTAACGAAAGCGCCCACGCGATCTTGCACCTCTTTTAGTTTATCCGCACCGCACGCATAAGGGGTATCGCAGTATTTAAACGCCTCCTCGCTCGCCTTTTTAGGATCGGCGCTAAGAGCGCTTACTACATCTACGAAATCAAGCCCGTGGAGTTGATAAAAATGCACCGGATGATCGTGCAAAAACAGCGCATTAGCCATCAGCGTGCGCGTTAGCAAGGCATTTAGCGGCGGAGTGATGCCGAGGGCGTTTTCTACCGCGACGATGCCCGCTTTGTAATGCGAGAAGGTACAGACGCCGCAAATTCTTTGCATAAAAAATCCCGCATCGCGCGGATCTCTGTTTTTTACTATGGTCTCAAGCCCGCGCCATAGCGTCGAGCTGCTATAAGCTTCGCGGACGACGTTTTCATCATCCACTACGACCTCTATTCTTAAATGTCCCTCTATTCTGGTTATCGGATCGATTACGATTCTTTGCGACATGATTATTCCCCTTTATCTTTCTTAAATGACGCAATCGCCGCGTGTGCCGCTACCGCAACACCCGTGATCGCTAAAATTCCGACACCTATCTTATCTGCGGTAGCATCAGCGCCGAGCCCGCCGAAAACGCTTTCGTAAAGGCGATCCGCCAAAGGCTCCTCAAAAGGTCCCATATGATCCCAAAAATCAGGCTCCGAGCAGCCTATGCAGCCGTGACCGGCCTGTACCGGCCAGCTAGTGTGGGAGTTGAAGCGCTCGCGCGAGCAGTTATTAAATGTATAAGGACCCTTGCAGCCTACTTTATAAAGGCAGTATCCGTCCTTCGCGCCCGCATCGCCGAAGCTTTCTACAAACTCGCCCGCGTCGAAATGTCCGCGGCGCTCGCACAGATCGTGGATGCGCAGCCCGTAAGCCCATTTCGGTCGGTTATAAACGTCAAGGCTTGGAAGCGTGCCGAAAAGGATGAAATTTAGCACGTTGCCGACGATATTTTTTTCGCTAGGCGGACAGCCCGGGACGTTGATGACGGGTTTGTTTATGATTTTGTCCAAACCTACGGCGCCGGTCGGATTCGGAGCTGCGGCTTGGATACCGCCGAAGCTCGAACAGGTGCCGATCGCAAATATCGCCGCAGCGCCCTCGGCAGCGTCTTTGCAGTGCTGAGCTCCGCTCTTGCCCTCAGGACCCACGGTTAGGAAAAATTCATTCTCGCCGCTTGGAATTCCACCCTCTACCATCAAGATATAGCGCCCCTTGTATTTTTCGATCGCGCCCTCTAAATTTTCCTCGGCTTGCCAGCCTGCGGCAGCCATTATCGTCTCGTGGTATTCTAGGCTGATGTAATCAAATATTAGGCTGTCGATGCTAGGCGTCTCGGTGCGTAGCAAGCTCTCGCTACAGCCCGTGCACTCCGCCATATGAAGCCAGATCACAGGCAAGCGATCCGCAAGCTCCGCCGCTCGCGCCACGCTCGGCGCAAATGCGGCCGGAAGCCCTAGCATCGCGGTCATCGCTCCGCTCCATTTCATAAAATCGCGGCGCGAAAAACCCTTGCTTTTAAGCCTTTCTTGTATGCTTTCCTCCGCTTTTATTCGCGGCAAACGCTCAACGGCATCAAGTCTAGCCGAAATTTGAGCCAAATCAACCATAATGTCCTCCTGAAATTTAGGATATTTTTAAATGGCATTCTATCAAAATTTAGAATTCATGCACCTTAAATTTCGTTAGATTTAATTAAAATTTTATATTTATTCGCCGCTTAAAGTTAAAAATTTACTTAATAAATTCTTGCTTAAATTGGGCTTTTTAGACAGGCCCGGTACGGCTTGGTGCAATTAAATTTAAGTGCGTTTAAATTTATAAAATTTAAGGGGTAGATTGAAATTTAACGCTGCAAGCGAAGCATTAAATTTTATGAAGTGAGCATTAAATTTAATAAAGCGCCGAATTTTAAAGACACTCAAATTTTAATTAAAAGCGTCTTTATAATTCAGTAGGCGGTGTGTTTGATTTTATATCATTATATTGCTTAATTGTACCGCGTTAAATTCCATCTCACGGAATTTATAGGCCGCTAGCCCGAGCTTGTTAAGACTTACCGGCTTTTTCATCTTCGGTTGAAGTAGCGGAAGTATCACTATTTGTATCATATTTAGATTTTATGACGCCATCAGCCATATCTGCGATATTCTTTTTGACGCTTGAAGCGGTATCTACGATTTTTTTACTTGATGCATTGATAGCGTCTTTTAGCTTCAAACTATCATCTTTCTCAAAAAATTTATTATTTTCGCTAAAATTGTCGTCACTAATATTAAAATACGGAACTATATCAAACGATAATTTTGATGCCACGAATATCTGTGGCACGGCGTTTCTATATGAATTATAGGCATTGACGGTGGAGTTATAACTTTCGCGTTTTTCTAGAATATCTTGTTCAATAGTTTCTAATTGATGCATAAGGGTTTGATAGGTCTGATTGGCTTTAAGCTCAGGGTAGGCTTGCGATAGCGCGCCGACGCTTTGGGCGGCATTTAATGAATTGGATAAATTTATATGCGTAAAACGCTCGCTTTCATCGTATTGAGCGGCAATATCAATGACCTGCCTGGCTAGATCATTGCGTTTTTTGAGCCTGGCTTGAATATTTGAAAACTGCTCTCTAATATCTTGCATTTTGGCTTGCAAATTATTATAGATACGGACTACGAAAAATGCGATTAATCCTACGATTAAAAGCAAGAAAGAGATGAAAGAACTCATCGTTTATCCTTTGAAATAAGATTTTGTAATTCTAGTAAAATTAATCTTAAATCAGCTTTTAAATTTAACGGAATTCCATTAGATGCGGCATTAAATTCTAAAATTTAATTTAGCATGCGCTTGCAATGCGAAATTTCTTAAAATTTTAACGCAAGGCCAATTTAAATCCGCGCCGTTATTTTTCATTTTTCACTCCATTTAAAATATCCAAATCCTTGTTATACACCTTAGTATCTACTTCAAAAATTCCAAGCAGCGTGTGAAAAAGATTATCGTGCGAAAAAGCGTCGTCCTTATGCGATTTAAGCGCGCTTAGATCATATCTTTCGCGCATTTTTCCCTTACCTAACCAAACTATCGCACCGATATGCTTTTGCGCCTCGGGAGCGAAAAGATAGGGCATGCCGTGCAGATAAACGCCGCCCTCGCCGAGGCTCTCGCCGTGATCGCTCATATAGATCATCGCCGTTTCGTGCGTCTTAGAATACGGCTTTAAAAATTCTATAACCTTGTTTAAAAAATAATCCGTGTATAAAATCGCGTTATCGTAGGCATTTGAAATTTCTTGCTGCGAGCAGTTTTCAAGCTCGTTATCGCGGCAAACGGGGCTAAATTTTTCAAATTCTTTCTTATAGCGCTTAAAATACGCAGGCCCGTGATTGCCCATCTGATGCAGCACGATTAATACGTCTTTGCCCGCGTTTTCGGCGACAAATTTATCAAGCCCCACAAGCATCCCCTCGTCCCTGCACTCCACATCGCAGATCGGATTATTTTGCGGAATTTTAAAATCCTGATATTTTACGCGCAGCGCCACACCTTTGGAATCGGAATTGTTATCGCGCCACAAAATCGCCATGTCATCAGCGCGGCTTAGTATGTCTAATACGTTTTGCTCCTCTGCAGCCTTTTCGACGCTAAATTCATCGCGATTTAGCAGCGAAAACATGCACGGCACGCTTTGCGCCGTCGAAGTGCCGCAAGAATGGGTATTGCTTAGGCTTACGACGCCCTGCTCTTTGGCTAGTAGCGGATTAGTATCTCGCTCGTAGCCGTTTAGCGAAAATCTATCCGCTCTCGCCGCTTCGCCCACGACTACGACGACGAGCTTTTTTGGGCTTGTAGAATTTTCATCGATATGCGCGTCCGTAGCGATTTGCATCAGAGGCTGTGAGCCTTGTTTTTTGGACTTTGCGATAAATTTAACGCCGCTGTAGATCCAATATCCGGGATTTGCGTAGCTGCGTAAAATTTTATGCTCTCTGAAAAATGACGCGTAGTATTTGCTAAATCCAAAAAGCAGCGCCGCGATGATCACTATGCAAATGCCCGCTACTTTGAGCTTAGCTAAAATTTCAAATTTAAGCGGACGGTAGCTAACGTGCGAGCGAGCAATCAGCACGCAGGGCAAAATGCCCAGCACCAGCACGTAAATCGCTAGTCTCGGGCTAAAAAGATCCGCTGACTCGGCAAAGTTCGTCTGGGCTGCGTTACGGATCATCTCCGAATCGATTACGACGTTATAGCTATCCATGAAATACGCCGTAAACGACGAAATAAAAAAGCAGATCATCAAAATCGGCTTGGTCGTATAGCGCGAGCTAAAAATCGTAAAAAATAGCGTCAAAAAGGCGATCAAAGCTGCCATGTCGCAGACAAGATAGATAAAATTTAGCCCCGAGATTCCGTAGGCATTTATGATATTTTTAAAAAACGAGAAGTTAAAAAATGCCACAAAAGCAAGCGAGCTTAGAAAAATAAGCTTCTGCTGCGACGGATTTTTGAAAAAGCTAGGCACGAAGCGTTCCTTGAGATAAAATTTCAAGTTGAAATTTTACGGCGTTTTGGTAAATGCTCGGAAATTCCGTGCTTCACAGTTAGCAAATCGCAGCAAAATTTTTGTGAAATTTTAAAATTCTTCGCGCATTCATCTTAGCTTCATCTTGGAATTTTAAAATTGCGCCATCCAAAATAAATTTGGAAATAAAATCAAAAGGATTAAAGATGAAAAATCTTAAAGCTTTAGGCGCGCTCGCCGCTGCATTCGCTCTTGCGGGTGCATTAAACGCAGGAAGTTTTAGCGAAAAGGATGCTAAAGTTTCATTCGATCAAGCGATAGGGATCGCGCAGCAAAACTTTGGTGACGCGACTATAAAAAGCGTAGAAATCGACGATGAGCACGGAAGGCTCATCTATGAGATCGAGTCGTATAAAGAAGGTAGCGAAAGCGAGATCAAAATCGACGCTCAAAGCGGCGAAATTTTAAAGATTCAAACGCAAAAGAAGCTAAAGCCTAGTAAAATTGATTATTCGCAGGTCAAAATCAGTGCCGCAGACGCTCGCGCCAAAGCACTTAGTGCAAACGCCGGCTGGGATTTTCGCGAGGTTGATTTAGAAAGTAACGGCGGTAAGCCCGCATACGAAGTGAAACTGCGCCAGGGTATGAGTAAAAAAGAGGTGCTAATCGACGCCGCTACGGGCGAGCAGATCTTGCAGCGTCAAAAATAAGCAAAGGCGTGAGATGAAAAATCAAAGTTTAAAGGGTGGAGCAGATAACTCCGCCCAAACTAGTGAGGCTTTGGACACTAGAGATTTCAGCTTAAACGAAAACGCTGACTATGGTGCCCAAAATGCAGACGCGGCTAAAAATTTAGATGAAAATGCGCAAGATTTTTCGGTAAATTTAGCAAGCGAAACAAGCGAGCGGAATCTCGCGCCCTGCGAGCAAAATTCTAAAGATTTTTCCAGCGTGGAATGTTGCAAAAATCAAAAAAATTCTTCGGATGCGAAAGATTATAAGGACGAGCGGAATTCTTCGCAGACGCAAGACTTATCAAGTGCGCAAAATTTCGCTAGCGAGCAAAATTTCGCCGATACGCAAAATTTTTCAGATACAAGTAATTTAGCAAGCGCGCGAGATTCTGCCAGCGCAGCAAGCTGCGCGGAGGTTTGTAATTCTTGCAAGCCAGTGCTTTGCAGCCGCTGCAAACGCGAAATCGCTAAGCAAAATTTCAAGCTTGGCTGCGTAGGATTTGGGCTTTTTGCGCTAAATATCGCAGCAGGCGCACTAAATTTTTTAGGGCGGTTAGGAAGCGTAGCGGATAAAAAGGCAAGCGAGATTAGAGCTAGGCAAAAGGCGCCTGCGAATTAGCGCAGCTCCCAACGCTACTGAAATTTAGTGGTGCATAAAGCGAGCAGGTTTACACATCCAAGGCGCCGCAAAATTTATGCGTTTTTGGCTAAAATGGCGGATTGGAATTAGCAAAATTTTAAAGGAACGCTTTGAAAATTTTACTTGTCGAGGATGAAAAAGATCTAAATCAAATCATCGCAAAATGTCTGAAAAAGGACGGCTACAGCGTAGATTGCGCCTTTTGCGGCAAGGAAGCGCTAGAGTTTTTGGATGTCGCAAAATATGACGCTATCGTGCTTGATGCGATGATGCCCGTGATGGACGGCTTTGAGTTTTTGAAGACGGCGCGGGCGCGCGGACTGGGAACGCCGGTTTTATTTTTAACTGCGCGGGACGCCAAAGAAGATATCGTCGCAGGACTTGATCTGGGCGCAGACGATTATATGGTTAAGCCCTTTGATTTTCGTGAGCTTTTGGCGCGACTTCGCGCAATTATCAGGCGTAAAAACGCTACTGCGGATAACGAAATTGTCATAAGGCAAGTGCGCCTAAATCTAAGCAAAAAATTGGTCGTCTGCGCGGGCGAGGTAGTGGAGCTAACGGGTAAGGAATATAGAATTTTAGAGCTTTTGATGCTAAATCGCGGTGCGATTTTAAGCCGAGAACAAATCGGCGAGAGCATTTGGGATTTTAGCGACGAAACAAGCTCAAATGTTATCGATGTTTTAATCAAAAATATCCGCAAAAAGCTAGGCGAGTACGGCGATATAATAGAAACGAAGCGAGGGCTTGGCTATGTCGTGGCAAAATAGCAAGATTTGGATTAAAATTTCGGCGATTACGAAGCAGATTTTTGCCACTACGGCGCTTTTCATATTAAAATTCGTGCGAAATTTTAAACAGAATTTTACGCATAATTTTGCGTGTTTAAAGAAAAGCCGCAAGAAAAATCCCACGCAAAATATTGAGTTAAACCGGGCTCTAAATTCTACTCAAAGCCAGGCGTCAAATTTTAAACGGAATTCCACGCAAAATCCGGCATCAAATTCCGCGCCAAATTTTTCTGCTACAAGCGCAACGCCTGATCTAGCGCAAAATTCTAATAGCGTCCTCGCGCAAAGTCAAGGACAAAATTTCGCGTCTAAAATCTCGATAAGAAATTTTACTCAAGCCTTAGTCCTTGCATTCTCAACTGCTAAAGAGAATTTTATCTCACGCGCGCTACCTATCAGCCTACGCGTGACGCTTTATTACAGCGTATTTATTTTGGTGCTTGCAGGCGCTATTATCGGCATTTGCGGCTATATTTTAGACGAAGTATCAGGAAGCTCCGTCAGCCAAAAAAAGCTTGCCCGCTTAGTGCAAAAAGCCGCGCGCGAGGGAAAATTTAAAAGCTTTGATGACGGTGTATTTTTCTACGAACATGACGGACAAAGCGGCGTGATCGCGGGGTTTGTGCCTAAAGGCTTCGATCCTGCGTTGCCGCTCTCGCGTCAAGGCGCGCGCGAGGTGGAGCTTGATGACGACGAGTTTTTCTATTACGACGCGCAGATCAAAGGGCGCAGTGCATGGATACGCGGCGTCATCGCAGTTAGCGAGTTTGAGCTTGCGATGAAGCGCGTGATGCTAATCGCTCTTATCCTATCGCCGCTATTTGTGGTGCTCGTCATCTACGGCGGCTACGCAATCATAAAAAGAGCGTTTAAGCCCGTGCGCACTATGTCGCGTACAGCTAGCGAGATCGGAGCTAGCGGCGATTTTGCGCGACGAATAGAGCTACCGCGAGGCAAGGATGAGCTAAGCGCGCTCGCGGCTACGTTTAATGAAATGCTAGCATCGCTGCAAAGCGCGTTTGAGCGCGAGCGGCAGCTAAGCGCCGATCTTTCGCATGAGCTGCGCACGCCCACTGCCGTCATACTGGCTCAAAGCGACTACGCCCTAGCCTACGAGCAAAACGCGAGCGAGGCGAAGGAGAGTTTCGCGGTCATCAACAATCAAGCGCGTAAAATTTCGGCACTAATAGAGCAAATTTTAGAGCTTGCCCGCTTGCAGCGCGGCGTGTGTTTGGCGCCCGTAAGCTTAAGTAAAATCGCAAGCGAGTGTGCGCAAGACTTTCAACTTTTGTGCGCACAAAAAGGGCTAAGTTTTAGCTCACAGATAGCCGAGGGCGCGCGCGTAAACGGCGATGAGCTGCTTTTGATCAGGCTGATTAACAATCTTTTAAGCAATGCTTTAAAATTTACGCGCAGCAGCGTCGCTTTAGAGCTTTGCGTCAGTGCAGACGCGTGCGAACTTAGCATAAGCGACGATGGAGAGGGCATCGAGCCTGCTTTACAAACTAAAATTTGGGACAAGCTCTATCAAATCGAGCGCTCCAGAAATCGCGAGCAAAATAGTGGCGCGGGGCTCGGGCTAGCCATCGCCTCACAAATCGCAAAGATCCATAATGCGCAGGTTTCACTACGTAGCAAAGTAGGACGCGGAAGCAAATTTAGCGTAAAGTTTAAGAAGATTTAGGCGGTTTTGTGGGCTTGGCGGCGTAAAGAAATGCTGGGCGGCGAATTCTTAAAATTTTATCGCCTATTGTTGCTTAAAATTTAACGACTATAGCCGTATATAGGGGCGATGGTGTAATTTTAAAATTAGGCCGGCGTCGCCAATAATATCGGATGATTTTTGCGATAGTCGTGCGCTTTTAAATTTAAATGGGTCAAATTTTAAAATTTAGTTTTACCGCGAAATTCTACGGCGAATTAATAAGACAAGGCGCGGCATTTTGCCCTTGGGCGAAGTGATAAGGCAAGCGCTTTATAGCTTAAGTGGGCCGGCGCGGGTAATTTAAAAATTTTGAGGTATACGGCAAAATAAGCCTTCGCTGAAATTTCACGGCGCAGTATTACAGGATAAACCTTTGCTGAAATTCTAAGACGTCACATTCGGCTCTAGAATTTAAATTTAGGAGTATCTAGCGACCGAGTAAAATTTAAATACGGAGCAAAAAAGACGGACTGAGATTTAAGACCGCCTGCATAAGCGAAATTTCTCTTTTTGCCCACCTCTCTCTTGTAGCTTACGGCGATATAGCCGTTTGCCTTACCTCGCCCTATGAGGCAGCCCCGCCGTTTATTAGTATGACCCTACCGCGCTCGTCGGTCTCGTAGTCGTCCATTTAGTCGTCGTAGCGTGTGCTATAGCCAAATTTTACGCGGATCTTGCACGACGGTAGATTAAAATTTCACTAGCTCGCGACGAGTTACTTTTCCTGCGCCATATTCGTTGTAAGACATCGCGCTTTAGCCGTGCGCAGTGCTATCAAAAAGTAAAATTTCCTCGCCCATTTTTACGCATTTGATTGATTGCTAGCTTGCGAGGCATGAGCTCGCCCTCGTAAGTCTGCGGCGATGGAGTTTTCTAAATTTTTCGCCCTGCCTAGGATCGTAATCGCTCTGCGCTCGCATATATTTACGCACCTGTAGCAAAGCGTGCACTCATCGCCGAATTGCGCCTTTTTGCAAGCGAGCTTTATGTTTTGCATCGGACAGGGTTTGACGCAAGCCCCGCAGCCGATGCATCGCGATGGATCAAGGCTCGGTTTGCGCTTAGCAAAGGGGCCTTTATCCCAAATTTTCATCCAAAGTCGTTGTCCTAAAAACCCTGCGATACGACAGAGCGCGCCCAGCCCCTCTTGCGGCGGACGATTTGCGCTAAGCGCCTCCGCAACGCGTCTGACTTTAGCGTCCGCCTCTTTGATTATGCGCTCGTTTTTCGCTTGCGAGTAGCTGAAAATCGCCACGTCGAGGATGAACGCGGGCATTTTGATATGAGCGCCGCCCGTTATGTTGGCGCCGAATTGTTTTAAAACTCTAGCCGCGCACCCTGCCCCGTCGCCGCTGAAAATCTCCATCGTAGCGAGGATGAATACGTTTTTGCCGCTAAAGCTCGCGCCGTTTCGGTAGAGGAAGTCGCGCACGATACGCGGCAGGTCGCTAAAATAGACGGGATATGCCAAGATAACGTCATTGTGGTGCTTTAAAAGCTCGCCGCAAGCCTTGCTCTCGATCGAGACGCAAACGCCGCCAAGATGAGCGATGAGCCTACCCGCGCAATGCTTCGTGTTGCCCGTGGCGCTAAAATAGATCGCTATCATGCCCGTCTCCCAAGCTTACTTTATGTGACGAATTTTAGCGAAATTTAGCGCCGTTGATTGCTAATAGGATGAAATTTTACGCAAAAAGCGCATGAAATTTTAATAAAAACATATAAAAAAATCACTTTAAAATACAAAGATGATGACTTTTTTTTATTCGGCGATTCTTCTGGCGGAGGATTAGCGCTCTCTTTTTTGCAACAATTAAAAAATATAAACGATGTCCCTTTTCCCAAAAAAACTGTTTTAATGTCCCCTTGGGTCGATGTTTCCATGTCAAATAGTAAAATCAAAGATTTTGAAGAAAAAGACCCACTTTTGCCATTAAATGGATTAATAGCGACAGGAAAGCAATTTGCAGGAAGTTTGGATACTCAAAATCCTCTAAT
>ERZ772807.888-NODE-888-length-17526-cov-9.294602_pt1 | contig 17526 bp, 13 predicted proteins | sample MGYA00511472_ERZ772807 | MGnify/ENA primary metagenome ERZ772807 (study PRJEB29015, sample SAMEA2737947) | human oral metagenome | biome: human oral; feature: human-associated habitat; material: dental | place: China | collected 2039 ...
GGATCCTGACGGCCTGGACCGCTGCTGGTGGGGAGCGCTCCAAGATCGGGCTGCCTACGACCAGTGAGATCGCCTCGTCCAAGGGTGGGGTGTATCAGCGTTTTGAGCACGGTGTGGCGTACTGGACCCGGGCGACCGGGGCGCAGTTCGTGGCTGAGCCGGTGCTGAGCGCCTGGGGTGGCTACTGGTACGAGAAGGGCTCGATGGGCTATCCGCGCAGTGGTGTGGTGAGTGGTCCTGGTGGCAGCTTCCGTCAGAGCTTCGAGGGAGGTGTTGCCTACTGGCGTTCGGGGGGCAAGGCCAGCTTCGTGCGTGGTGGGATCCTGACGGCCTGGACCGCTGCTGGTGGGGAGCGCTCCAAGATCGGGCTGCCCGTCGGTTATGAGGTCCGCCAAGCTGATGGAACCGTGACCCAGGCCTTCGAGAAGGGACAGATTTCCGTATCGCCCACGGGTACGGCGACGATCCGCTGATATCGGATCTAGGTGCGCGGCGAGGCGGTCAGGGGGGCATGAGACACTGGCCGCCTCGCCGTTTCTTCATCAACCGCCTTCGTCGACCAGCTTGCCGGGAAGGGCCTCCACATGAACCGAGGAATCGTCTACTTCCACTTCGATTCTCATCATCAGGTCCGTGACTACGTCGTCCATGCCCTGGCCTCCTTGCGCCCCCATGCGGAGCACATCCTGGTGGTCTCCAACTCTCCCGTCGACGATGCCGGCCGGGCTCGGCTGAAGGCCTCCTGCGACGAGATCCTTGAGCGCCCCAACGCGGGGCTCGACGTCGGTGCCTACCAGGCCGGGCTGGAGCACCTCGGCTGGGACCGGCTCGCCGACTTCGACGAGCTCATCCTGACCAACCACACCTACTACGCGCCGCTGCGGCCCTGGGAGGAGGTCCTCACCCGCGCCGAGGGCTGGGGCGACATCTCCTTCTGGGGCATGACCGAGCACGCCGCCATGCGTCCCCACCCCTTCCTGGCCAGGCGCGAGCTGCCCCGCCACCTCCAGTCCCACTGGATCGCGGTGCGCCGCAGGCTCCTGACGGACCCGGCCTTCCGGGAGTACTGGGAGCAGATGCCGCCGGTCTCCTCCTACCGCGACTCCATCCAGTGGCACGAGTCGCGCTTCACCGACCACTTCACCGGGATCGGCCACACCTACGAGGTCGCCTTCCCCGTGGACCGCTACCACTCGGACAACCCTGCCATCGAGGAGGCCCCGGCGCTGCTGGCCGATGGATGCCCCCTGCTCAAGCGCCGGGCGTTCTTCCACGACCCCCTTCACCAGGACCGGCAGGCCGTCGTCGGCGGGGACCTGCTGGAGGCCGCTGCGCAGGCGGGCTACAGCGAGGACCTCATTCTGTCCGACGTCGTCCATACCGCGGCCGCCCGTGACCTCATCGTCAACGCAGGGCTCACCGAGGTCGTGACCGAGTCTGCCCCCGGGTCCGCGGAGCCCGTCCCCAGTACGAGCTCGCCCGCGCAGCAGCCCTCGGGCTGCGTCGTCGTGCACGTCCCGGCAGCGGGGGAGGGGATCGAGCGCGCCGAGGCGGATGGTCTTGCTCAGCGTCTGGCGAGCCTGCCGGCGCACTGGCGGGTGGTGGTCACCTCACCCGAACCGCTGGATGCCGCCGACCTGGAGCGCGTCACCGGTCGCCGTCCAGCGGATGAGGACGGGGCGGCGGGGGACACGGCTGTCGCCTTCCGCGCGGTGCGTGACCTCGATCCGCGCGGAACCATCGCCTTCCTCACCGAGTGCGACGACCTGTGGGATTCCGGGCGCCCCGTCGGCTCCAGTGGCGACGGTGTCGGTGATGGCAGTGATGACAGTGACGGCAAAGAAGGCGGCGATGACGGTGTGGATCTCGTCCTGAGGATCACGGCGGGGTCCCTGAACGGTCCCGAGCAGGGGGCCGACGACGTCGCCCGCCGCCAGGTCCTCGACTGCCTGCTGGACTCGCCGGGACACGTGGCCGGTCTCATCGACCTCTTCGAGTCTCACTCCAGCCTCGGGGTGGCCATGCCCGCCGCCTGCCACATCGGCCAGCCGCACGGCGGGCCCCAGTGGGACGGCCTGGCCGGTGCGGCCGAGGCCCTGTCCCGGCGGCTCGGTCTGACGGCGGCCCTGGACCCGACCGCCCCGGCGATGCCGGTCGGTGCCATGTTCCTGGCTCGTCCCGAGGCGCTGCGCACGCTGAGCGAGGGTGCCAAGGAGCTGGTGCGGCTGACCGAGCAGGCAGCCGCCGATCCCGAGCAGGCGGTGCGGCGTCTGCGGCGTGCCCGCGCCGCCGAGGTGCTTGAGCTGCTGACCGTCTACGCGGCCATGTCCAGTGGCTTCCACCCCCGCGAGGTGCTCACTCCCGCCTGGGCGGGCCGGCTCTACGGCTCCCTGGCCTACAAGCAGAGAGCCCTCACCGCGGACCTGCCGGCCTACACCGACGAGCAGGTCAGGTTCCTGCGGGCCCGGTTCGGGCCCCGGGCCGGGCTGGGGTCGCGGGTGCGCTCCTACGTCGATGTCCATCACCCCGAGATGGCAGGCGCCCTCAAACCCGCATACCGTTACGTCACAGGTGGAACGAAGGGCATCACCGATGGTGTCAAGGGAGCGGCGAGATCCCTCAGCGGGCGCCTGCGCCCCCGGCGATCCGCCCGGCCCGCCTCCGACGCGTGAGAGGACCCCGCCCTTCCACGTCCCCTCCGCCTCATCGTGAGACCTCCACCTGTTAGGATCCCGGTCTATGGCACAGACAGTTCTCGTCACTGGAGCCGGCGGCTACATCGGCCGCCACGTCGTCACCGCACTGCTGGGGCGGGGCCTGACTGTCAAGGCCCTCGACCTGCGGCTCGACGACGTCGACGAGCGGGCTGAGAAGGTCCACCTGGAGCTCTTCTCCGGGGACACGGACATCTATGATCAGATGGGGCGCCCCGACGTCGTCCTGCACATGGCCTGGCGCGACGGTTTCAAGCACGCCTCCCACGCCCACCTGGACGACCTGGCCAAGCACTTCCACCTGATCGAGAACCTCTACGCCGGTGGCCTGCCCCAGCTCGCCGTCATGGGCACCATGCATGAGGTCGGCTACTGGGAGGGCGCCATCGATGAGAACTCGCCCTGCAGTCCCGCCTCGCTGTACGGCATCGCCAAGAACGCTCTGCGCGAGGCCACCTTCCTGTCCGCCCAGGCCCATGGCGCCATCGCTCAGTGGATCCGTGCCTACTACATCGTCGGAGACGACAAGTTCGGCAACTCGATCTTCTCCAAGCTCCTGGCCGCCGCCGAGGAGGGTCGCACCACCTTCCCCTTCACCACGGGTAAGAACCGCTACGACTTCATCTCCGTGGACGAGCTGGCCAGGCAGATCGCAGCGATCGTGGACCAGACCGAGGTCAACGGCGTCATCAACGCCTGCACCGGCGAGCCCATGAGCCTGGCCGAGCGCGTCGAGGCCTACATCCGGGACAACGACCTGGGCATCACCCTGGAGTACGGGGCCTTCCCGGATCGGCCCTACGACTCGCCGGGAGTGTGGGGCGATCCGACCAAGATCCGCCGTATCCTCGCTTCAAGCGCGAGCTGAGGCACCCTGAGCAGCCGCATCCCCACCCTTTTCCTGCCGCGGTAAGCGGCCCGAACCACTGCCCAGAAGGGACATCATGGCAACGCTTGGCGAGGACCCGAAGCGACTCGGAATCTTCTTCTTCTTCGATGCTCAAGGGGTTGTGGACTCCTACGTGGAGACCCTCCTCGCCGACATGGTCAAGAACCTCTCCGAGCTGGTCATCGTCGTCAACGGCGAGCTGACCGCCAAGAGCTACGCCAAGTTGAGTGCCTTCACGGACAACATCATCCTGAGGGAGAACAAGGGTCTGGACGCCTGGGCCTACAAGACGGCCCTGGAGAGCTACGGCTGGGACAGGCTCGCCGAGTTCGACGAGGTCGTCCTGTTCAACGCCACCATCATGGGGCCGGTGTATCCCTTCGAGGAGATGTTCACCGAGATGGCCGGCCGGGACGTCGACTTCTGGGGCATCACCTGGTTCCACAAGGTTTCCGACGACCCCTTCGGGTATTCCCTGGAGGGGGGCTTGCCCCGTCATCTTCAGTCCCACTTCCACGCCTATCGGCGCTCCCTGGTCTCCTCCAAGGCCTTCCAGGACTACTGGGACAACCTTCCTCAGATCAACTCCTACGAGGAATCCGTGGGGCTCCACGAGGCACCCTTTACGCAACGCTTCGAGCGGCACGGCTTCGTCTCCGACGTGTATGTCAACACTGAGGACCTGGAGGGCTTCACCCTGCAGCCCATCCTCTTCGCTCCCAAGCAGCTCATCGCAGAGAGGCGCTGCCCCATCTTCAAGCGCCGCTCCTTCTTCCACAGCTACGAGGATGTGCTTCACCAGGCCGTGGGGAACGCAACCGTTGAGCTCTACGAGTACCTGCGCGACCACACCGACTTCGACACGAACCTCATCTGGGACAACGCCCTGCGCTCCATGAACATGGCGGATCTGGTCAAGAATCTCCAGCTCACCTACGTCCTGCCCACGCAGGCGGTGGCCCGCGAGCCCAAGCCGCAGAAGGTCGCCCTCATCGCGCACCTGTACTACATGGATCTCCTGGAGCCCACGCTGGCCTACATCACGTCCATGCCCGAGGGGACGGACCTCATCCTCACCGTCGGATCCCAGGAGAAGGCGGATCTGGTGGAGGAGGCCTGCAAGAACCTGCCCTACAACGTGGACGTGCGCCTCATTGAGAACCGGGGTCGGGACGTCAGTGCGCTCCTGGTGGGCTGCAAGGACATCGTCAGCGACTACGACCTGGTCTGCTTCATGCACGACAAGAAGGTCACCCAGCTGAGCCCGTACACCGTGGGTGAGGGCTTCGCCCGTAAGTGCTTCGACAACCTCCTCCCGACTCGAGAGTTCGTCGAGAATGTCATAGCCACCTTTGACTCGGAGCCCCGACTCGGTCTGCTGTCGCCGACCCCTCCCAACCATGCTGACTACTTCCCCATTTACTCCTATAGCTGGGGTCCGAACTTCGATCGCACGAGAATGCTCCTGGAGAAAGAGCTGAACCTGAGCGTCCCGCTCGATGCTCACAAAGAGGTCATTGCCCCACTGGGCACCATGTTCTGGTTCCGTCCCGCAGCCCTCAAACCCCTGTTCGACCACGACTGGACATGGGAGGAATTCCCGCCTGAGCCGAACAATATTGACGGAACCATCCTCCACGCCATCGAGCGCGCCTACGGCTATGTCGCTCAGGCCTCGGGCTACTTCTGCGGCTGGCTCTTCTCGGACTCCTTCGCGCGGATCGAGCTGACGAATCTGTCGTACTACACCAGGGAGCTCACCACCGCGGTGTCGCAGCACTGGGGGGTTGATGTCGAGCAGCGAATGGTCCAACGGATCCGTTGTGCTCGCAGCACTCGTCAGCAGGTCAAGGATCAGGTCAGTCGCTGGATCCCGACCGCGGTGCGATCGCCCCTCAAGGGCGCGTACCGCCGAGTCAGGGGGATCGGTAAGTGACCGAAACGGGCGCGTCGGTGGGGGCGGCGGGTGGTGGGAAGCCGGTCGCCAGAAAACGGACCAGGATCTTCTACCTCGATCTGGTCCGAGCCCTGGCTGCGCTTCTCATCGTCCTCACCCACTTCAACAACCCCTACCTGGCTGAAGGCGGCTACGTTCTGACCAACTTCCCCTTCGGCATCTATGTGGGTGGGCTCGGCGTCTCCCTGTTCCTCATCATTTCCGGGGCTGCCCTGACACTCACCTACCGGCGACCCATCAACCTTAAACGGTTCTACTGGAAGCGCTTCCTCAACATCTACCCGATGTTCTGGACTGCTTGGATTCTAGCGACGCTCTACTTCTTCGTTGTGACTGGGGGTCGACCGCCCAACAGCGCTCCGACGCGCTCTCTCATCTTCACGGTCCTCGGCGTGGACGGTCTAGTCGCCAACTTCCACGTGCGCACCGCCTACCTCCTGGGTGAGTGGTTCCTCGGTTTCATCCTCCTGTACTACCTCGTCTTCCCGCTGCTGCTGTGGGCCATCGACCGCTATCCGATCGTCACGGGCGTTGCCATCCTGGCGGCTTACGCCGCCACCGTGATCGTTATGCAGCGCTACTTCGTGGGCTACCCCTCGGCGATGATCCTCACGACCAGGCTCCCCGAGCTGGCCTTCGGCAGCTACTTCGTCCTCTACGGCCGCCGCGTTCACTGGGCCACCGTTATTCCGGCAGCAGCGGTCCTAGCCGTCTCGGCCATGCTCCCAGAGGAGATTCCCGAGGACGTGGCCACCACACTCGTTGGTATCTCGGCTTTCCTCATCCTCGTGGTCGTCGGTCGCTATGTGGCGATCCAGCCGGTACGTGTGCTCGTTGATCTCATCGCCAAGTACTCCTACCCGATCTTCCTGGTCCACCACGTCGTCATCATGGTCCTCTACGAGAAGATCAACGTGGCGGGCTTCGTGCCGGTTCAGCGCTACACGATGCTGGCCGCGACCTGCGTCATCGTCTTCGGCCTATCGGTGGCGCTGGTGAGGATCACTGACCACGTCGTTGCTTTCGTCACCAAGGCTTTCAAGGGCATGAGCTGGCGCTCTGAGGTCTCCGAGGTCGAACGTTAACGTGTGCAGCGTGCGGCTCCAGGCAGGGGCGAGCTCGTGGCCCGCGCCCCTGAGGAGTGTCGAAGGCAACGGCGGCTGCGGGCCCTTAAGGCTCCGGCATCGCTGAGAATAGTGACGAGGTCGTTGTGCGACGCGTGAGAGCTCGTTACTCCGGCCCCGACTCGACAACACCCAAGGGAGACCCTCGTGACCCGTACCTGCCTCGTGACTGGTGGCGCCGGATTCATCGGCTGCGCGATCTCGCGCGATCTGGCGGACGCCTTCGACCGCGTCGTGGCTCTGGACAACATGCACCCGCAGATCCACCCCTCCCAGGCTCGGCCCGCCGAGCTCGACGAGCGCGTGGAGCTGCACCGCCTGGACGTGTCCGTCGGTGAGGACTGGGACGCGGTCCTGGCTGAGGTCGCACCGGATGTCATCGTCCACCTGGCCGCGGAGACCGGCACAGGCCAGTCGCTCACCGAAGCCTCCCGACACGCGAATGTCAACGTCGTCGGCACTACGCAGATGCTCGACGCCCTCGTGCGCCACGAGATCCGCCCCGACAAGATCGTCCTGGCCTCCTCCCGGGCCGTCTACGGAGAAGGGAAGTGGGTGGATGCGGAAGGGCACTTCTCCTACCCCGGGCAGCGCACCCACGCGATGCTTGAGGCCGGTCGGTGGGACTTCGCCGGACTGACCCCTTCGGTCCAGTCCTCCACCGAGGTCAAGGCCTCCCCGGCCAATGTCTACGCTGCGACCAAGTTCTGCCAGGAGAACCTCGTGACCTCCTGGTGCGGCTCCTTTGGTGTCACCCCGGTGCTCTACCGGCTTCAGAACGTCTACGGCCCCGGCCAGTCCCTCATCAACCCCTACACCGGCATCGTCTCCCTCTTCGCCCGCCTGGCCAAGCAGGGGCAGTCCATCCCGGTCTACGAGGACGGCCAGATCGTGCGGGACTTCGTCTTCATCGACGACGTCGCCTCCGCCATCGTGGCCGGCGTCCTGCACTCGCCGGCTGCGACTCTGCCCTACGACATCGGCCTGGGGGAGCGGACCACCATCATGCAGGTCGCTCAGGTCATCGCCAAGCACTATGGAGCGCCCGCCCCGCACGTCACCGGCCAGTTCCGTGACGGCGACGTGCGCGCAGCCTGGGCCGACACTACGCGCGCCCGCCAGGCGCTGGACTGGGAGCCCCGGGTTGGCGTCACCGAGGGCATCAACCGGCTGTGCGACTGGATTGACGCCCAGGAGGGGGCGGTTCCACCTGCGCACACAGGCACTGCGACGGAGGTGTGAGCCTATGCAGCTGTCTCGACTGCTCCGCTCGGAGGACGCCCGCCAGACGCTGGACCTCACCCTTCGGCTGACTCAGCGCTCGGTCTCCTCGGAGTTCAAGGGCACCACTCTGGGGCGACTGTGGTCCTTCATCAACCCCCTGGCCACCATCGCCATCTTCGCCCTCATCTTCGGTGTTGTCTTCCGTGGGGGAGTGCAGGAGGGCCGTAACTCCGGGATCAACTCCTTCGCGCTGTGGATCGGCATCGGGGTGCTCAGCTGGACCTTCTTCTCCAACGGCATCATGGCCTCCATGAACGCCCTCGTGAACAACTCGGGGCTCCTCACCAAGGTCTACTTCCCCCGCCAGGTCCTCATCTACTCCGCGGTGCTCTCCCTGGCCGTGGACTTCGCCTTCGAGCTGCTCGTGCTGATCATCATCGCCATGTTGATGGGCGGTCCCGGGGTCCTCCTCATGATCCCGGCACTGTTCGTCGTCACCATGCTGGCGGGCATGTTCGCCGTCGGACTGGGCCTCATGCTGTCCATCGCCACCGTCTACTTTCGGGACCTGGGCCACCTGTGGCAGATCTTCAACCAGATCTGGATGTACGCCTCTGGTGTCGTCTTCCCGCTGAACATGCTCGACAGCGTCCAGAACCGCCTGTTCGACGCCGGCTGGCAGATCAACGGCGCACCGATCCCCATCACGACGATCGCTCGGCTCAACCCGGCCGAGACCTATCTCGAGGCCTTCCGATCCTGCCTGTACGACTTCGCCCTGCCGTCGCTACCGGTCTTCCTGGCCTGCCTGGGGTGGGCGGTCGTCATGCTCTCGCTGGGTCTGGTCTTCTTCCGCCGGCACTCGGCGAGCATCGTTGAGGAGCTCTGATACGTCAGATGACTGCAACAACCGGATCGTCTACATCATCAACGTCGTCGGCGCAGAGCTCCTCGGCAGCATCCTCGGCCGTGCCGGCCGTGCGCATCGAGGACGTCTCCAAGCGCTTCAGGATCTACCACCACCGCAACCAGTCCCTCAAGGGTGCCATTCTGCAACGGGGCCGCGGTATCTACGAGGACTTCTGGGCGCTCAAGGACATCACCTTCGACATCCCCGAGGGCAAGACCTTCGGGCTCATGGGACACAACGGATCGGGCAAGTCCACGTTGCTCAAGTGCATCGCCAAGATCCTGGCTCCCGACTCGGGCTCCATCACCGCCCGGGGGCGCATGGCCGCCATGCTGGAGGTCGGCTCGGGCTTCCACCCCGAGCTCTCCGGGCGGGAGAACATCTTCCTCAACGGCGCCATCCTGGGGATGAGCCGTAAGGAGATCGAGGCCAAGTTCGATGACATCGTCGACTTCTCCGGGGTGGGTGAGTTCATCGATCAGCCGGTGAAGAACTACTCCTCGGGCATGTACGTGCGCCTGGGCTTCTCCGTGTCCATTCACGTCGAGCCGGAGATCCTCCTGGTTGACGAGGTCCTGGCCGTCGGTGACATGGAGTTCCAAGAACGGTGCATGGACAAGTTCGCCGAGTTCCGCGAAGACGGCCGCACCGTTGTCGTCGTCTCCCACGGCCTGGAGCAGATGCGCACCTTCTGCGACGAGGTTGCCTGGCTCGACCACGGCCGGCTCAAGGAGGTCGGTCCGGCCCCCGAGGTGATCGACAAGTACTCCGATGTCACCCACGGTGCCAAACAGGTCAAGGAGGGCATCGGCACCCGCTTCGGCAGCGGTGAGGCCCAGATCAGCCACATCGAGCTGCTTGACGGCAGCGGCCGGCCGGTGACCTCCATGCGTACCGGGGACGAGGCCACCATTCGCCTTCACTACCGCTGCGAGGAGACGATTGAGAAGCCCGTCTTCGGTTGCTCCATCGACACCCGTGAGGGCATCTTCGCCTGGGGACTTCACGGTCTCGACGACGGCTTCCAGCCCGAGAGGATCGAGCCGGGCGAGGGGGCCGTGGACGTCTCCATCCCCGCGATGATGCTGCGGCCGGGCGCCTACCTCATCTCCGGATCCATCCAGCCCTGGCAGTTCTCCAGCGTCATCGACGCCTACCAGAAGGCCACCGCCTTCGACATCATTCCGGGCCCACGCATGGAGTCGGGGGGGCTGGTGGCCCTGGGGGCACACTTCGAGCGGATCACCCCGCCGCGCCCCATGGTGAAGCACACGAGGAACAGCTGAGGCTCGGCGGGGCGGGCAGGGCCGCTGCTCAGCCCCGCCGAATCCTCTTGACTCCTTGGGCCACAGTGCGGAAGAAGGGCTTGACCGTGGCCTCGAGGTGGTCGATCTGCCCTTTGGTCTCATGGACCTGGAACAGGACGCGACGGATTGAGTCGTGCAGGTCGCCAATGGTGAAGCGCAGAGAATGCATGTCCTCATGAAGTTGCGCGGTGGACTGGGTCAGGCACGCGTTCTGGTGATCCAGCTTCTCCTCGAGCAGACGCAGGCGCTCCTCAAGCCGATGGTAGTACTCCGCCGAGACGAGCAAGAAGCCCAAGTTCTCCGGCTCAGCCCGACCGTTCTGAGGGGAGCCGGCGCCCGCCTCGTCCAGGGACCGGCGGGCATAGCGGTCCCGGATGGCGAGGTTGTCGGTGCGGTGGCGGACAGCGTCAACGACGACGGAGTTGCCCACTGACTCGTCGGTGGAGTCGCGGTGGTGCCAGTGGGCCAGCGGCTCCCCGTTGATGAAGCCCACCGGGGAGGTTGCCAGCAGCCGCAGGTTGAAGTCCCAGTCGGCCTGGGTCAGCAGGTTGCCGTCCCAGTGGCCGATGCGGTCGGCCACCTCGCGACGGATGAGCTGCGAGATCGGCGGGACGTAGTTGGCCACCATCGTGTCGATGAGGGTCCAGCTCTCCCCGTCCTTCGTCATCACCCAGCGGCCTCGCTCGGCCAGCCCCTCTTCGGTGACCATCTCATCGACTACGTCGCAGCGCGCCGCCACAGCACCGTGCTCGGGGTGCTCATCGAGGTGGGCCACGCAGGCGGCCAAGAAGCCGGGCTCCCAGGAGTCGTCGTCGTCATGGATTGCGAAGAACTCGCAGGAGGAGGCGGCCAGGCCATCCTCCAGGGCGGCCTCGCGCCCATGAGAGGTCTCATTGGTGACCACCGTGGTGCGCTCACGCAGCCACTGGGGAGCACTGGCCAGAGCGCTTTCCACGGGCTCGGTGCTTCCGGCGTCATTGACGATGACGAGCTCGAGGTCCTGGAAGGACTGCGCCCCGACCGACTGAACCGCTCGCTTGAGCATCAGGGGACGGTTGCGGGTCCGGGTCACCACGGTGACTCGGGGGGATTGTGCGGCGTGTCCAGCCATTGTCGGGGATCCTCCTTGATCTGGTCAGGGGCGCATCATGCTTGGCGATGTTACCGAACCGCCTGGGGCGTCTGACAAGGTTTCAGCCCCGTCACTGTATCGAGTGGGGTGGCGCTGGCGTAGGCGCTTGCCACAATCAACAACTTCTCGCCGAGCCGCGTGCGCGGCTCCTCGCCCGCCGATGCAGCTCGCGGGGCAGGCCGGTGAGAGCCTGAGCCAGTCCCCTCAGCACCGGGCCGCGCTGCGGTCCTCGCAGGGAGCGCACCAGCGTACGGGCCAGTGCCTGCATCACCACCGGGGCCGGACTGTGGGCAGCTGCCGTCAGGATCCGGTTGCGGACGTTGACCCGGATGAACATCGGTGAGTCCGTGCCCGAGGAGGAGGCGTGCTCGTGGCGCGCCACGGCCTCACGCACGTAGAGGACTCGCCACCCGCGCTCACGTAGGCGCCAGGACAGGTCTGTGTCCTCGTAGTACATGAACAGGTCCTCGCGAAAGCCTCCCAGGGCCTGCCACGCCTCACGTCGGATCGCGCAGGCGCCCCCGCACAGGCCGAAGACCTCACTGGGGGAGTGCTCCTGCCCAGCAGGCACCAGCCAGTCCCGGTCATAGCCGTTGCCGGAGGCGTCCACCAGATTGCCCGTGGAGTTGACCAGGACCTCCCCCTCGCCGCGGGCAGCGGCCTCATCGTCAACCCGGGTCCACCGCCCGGTGCGGGGGGAGACGAGGGCGTCCCGCTGGCCGGGGGCGGCGGGCTTCCAGCGGCCGGCCAGCAGAATCCGCGCCGTGGTCGCGGCCGGAGCCGCTGCGGACGGCGGGTCGCCCAAGGGGGCCAGGAGCGCCTCGAGGAAGCCGGGCTCGGCCACCGCGTCATTGTTGAGCAGGACGAGGACATCCTCAGCCATGCCCCGGGCGCCGAGGTTGACGCCGGCACCGAAGCCCCGGTTCTCGCCCGACTCGACCACCGTGAGCCCCTCCCGGCGCAGGCGCCCGACCGAGCCGTCACCGGAGGCGTTGTCCACGACGACGAGCCGGTCCCCGTCTCCCAGCTGCTCACGGATGGAGCGGGCCGCCCGGATCGTCAGCTCGGCCTGGCGCCAGTTGACGATGACGACGCGAGCTGAGGGACGCCTGACGGGCTGGGTCACACCGCACCCCCGATGAGGGCGTGATAGACCTCCGTGTGCGCGGCGGCGCAGGCCTCCCAGGTGAAGGTTCGGGCGCGCTCGCGGCCGGCCTCGGCCAGCTCGTCGTGCTCCGCTCCGATGGCCCGGGCGAGCCGGCCTGCGATCTCACGCGGCGAAGCGGGGTCGGCCAGCAGGCCGGCCTGTCCGCACACCTCGGCCATGCAGGTCCCGGCGCTGGTGACCACCGGGGTCCCGTAGGCCATGGCCTCCAGGACCGGCAGGCCGAAGCCCTCCCAGATGGAGGGGAAGCAGAAGGCGCGGGCGCCGCTGTAGGCGGCCGCCAGCTCGTCGTCGTCGAGCCTGCCGGTGACGTGGACCCGATCACCCAGTCGGGTCAGCAGCTCGCGCTCGGCGGCGTCGTCGCCCCAGCCGGCTGGACCGACGAGGACCAGGTCGAGGCCGCCGGCGTCGTCGTGCTCCTCGATGAGCAGTGCGAAGGCCCGCAGCAGTCCCAGCAGGTTCTTGCGGGGCTCGCGGGTACCTGTCCACAGGATGTAGTCGCGCGTGAGGCCCCGGGTGGCCCGGAAGCCCCGGATCTGCTCGTCGGTGACGGCACGGGTGCGCACTCCGTGCGGGATGACGTAGAGGCGGGCGGCGTCGATGCCCGCTGCGATGCAGTCGTCGGCGGTGGTCTGGGAGGGGACGACGATGGCGCTGGCCTCGGTGATGACTCGCTCCAGGCAGCGGCTGAAGTAGGCGTTGCCGCGCGCGGTGAAGTGCTCGGGTGAGCGCAGGAAGGCCAGGTCGTGCACGGTGACGACCAGCGGCAGCGAGGTGGGGGGCAGTGCCCAGGTCGTGGCGTGAATGAGCTGGGCGCCGGGCAGGATGGACTCGGCCCGAGGCAGCCCCAGACGGTTCCAGGACTCGTACAGTGCGGTGCGAGGCAGGTGGGAGGAGCGTATGGGCATCGGTGGTAGACCGACCTGGCGGGGTGAGGCAGCCCCCTGGTGATGGGCAGTGATCCCGGCCACGGGCACCCGCCGGGCGCGCAGGGCCTGGGCGAGCTCGACGATGTAGGTGCCCGAGCCCCCGGGGACGGGCTGCCACAGCTGCTCCACCACCATGCCCACCCGGGGGCCGCGGGGGCGAGCCGGTGGGCGGGGGTCCTTGGCGGTGGAGGACGTGGTGCGGGAGACGGGGGAGGGGGAAGGAGCCGGGGAGTGCGCCGGGCGGGAAGGATCTGCGCTCATGGGCTCAGAGTACGGGGTGAGCGCGCGCGGCGCGGTAGCCTGCCGTCATGAAGGTTCTTCTTGATGCGACGGCGATCCCGGCTGATCTCGGAGGTGTGGGGCGCTATGTCGACGACCTCGTGCCCGAGCTCATCGCCTGCGGCGTCAACCTGGCCATGGCCGTCCAGCAGCGGGACGTGGCGCACTTCTCCACCAAGGTGCCCCGCGCCCACCTCTTCCCGGTCTCGCAGTCCATGGAGTCGCGCGGCGCCCGGATGGCCTGGGAGCAGACGGGGCTACCGGCACTCATCCACCGGATCCGCCCCGATGTCCTGCACTCGCCCCACTACACCTTCCCGGCCCTGCACCAGGTGCCCGTGGTCGTCACCCTCCACGACGCCACGTTCTTCTCCCACCCGCAGGCGCACTCGCCCATCAAGCAGAAGTTCTTCACCAACGCCATCCGCCGGGCCGTGCGGCGGGCCGACGCGCTGGTCGTCCCCTCGCAGGCCACCCGCGACGAGACCATCAAGTACGTCGGTGGCGACCCCGAGCGCTTCCACATCGCCTACCACGGCGTGGACACCTCCGTGTTCCACCCGGTCGACGACGCCGAACGGGCCCGCGTGGCCGCCTCCCTCGGACTGGAGGGCCGACGCTACATCGGCTTCCTGGGCACCCTGGAGCCCCGCAAGAACGTTCCCAACCTGGTGCGCGCCTGGGCCAGCGTCTTCCGCGACTGCGAGGACGCCCCGGCCCTGGTCCTGGCCGGCGGACCCGGGTGGGATGAGGACATCGAGCCCGCCCTGGCCCAGGTGCCCCGGCACCTGACCGTCCTGAGGCCCGGCTACCTGCCCCTGGAGGACCTGCCCGGGTTCCTGTCCGGATGCGAGATCCTGGCCTATCCCTCCATCGGCGAGGGCTTCGGCCTGCCGGTTCTGGAGGCCATGGCCTGCGGGGCCGCCGTCCTGACCACCCGCGAGCTGAGCCTTCCGGAGGTCGGGGGCGACGCCGTCGCCTACTGCGGATCGGACGTCCAAGCCATTGCCCGGGGCCTCGTGGTCCTGGACGCCCAGCCCCAGCGGCGCCAGGAGCTGGGGGTCGCCGCCCTGGAGCGGGCCGCCGAGTTCACCTGGAGGGCCTCCGCCCAGGCGCACGTCGAGGCCTACCACGCCGCCATGGGACGCTGATCTCCGTGCCGGTGGCGTGCAGCAGTCGTTGTCCTCAGTGATATCGGCCGAGACGGCCGGCGCACTCGTGTAATGTTCATCGACAGGTTGATGACTCTTATGAGACGTCAGCAGGACAACGCTCGGTGGGAAGGAAGAGACGGCCAGTGAACGAGATCATGCCTCTGCAGACTGAGGGGACCTCCCTCCCTCGTGCCGGGCGCGAAGAAGGGAAGACGCGCGGACGTGTTCTCGTCACCGGCGCCAACGGTCAGCTGGGGCGTGCGCTCATGGCCCTGCTGCCGCAGGCGGGCTTCGATCCCACCGGCGTCGACCTGCCCGAGGTGGACATCTCGGATGCGGCCGCCATGTCCGCCTGGGACTGGTCGGGGTACGACATCATCATCAACGCTGCGGCCTGGACCAACGTGGACGGGGCGGAGACCCCTGAGGGCCGTCGGCTGTCCTGGCGGGCCAACACGGTCGGCCCGGTCAACCTTGCCCGAGCGGCCGTCCAGCACGGCCTGACCCTGGTGCACCTGTCCACCGAGTACACCTTCGACGGCGTGACGGCTGTCCACACCGAGGAGGAGACCCCCTCACCGCTGGGCGTCTACGGCCAGTCCAAGGCGGCCGGGGACGCCGCCGTCAGTGTCTGCCCCCGGCACTACCTGGTGCGCACCTCCTGGGTGGTCGGCGATGGCAAGAACTTCGTCAAGACGATGCTCTCCCTGGCCGAGCGCGGTATCAGCCCACGGGTTGTGGCCGACCAGACCGGGCGCCTCACCTTCGCCTCCGATCTGGCAGCCGGCATCATCCACCTCATCACCTCGGGCGCCGAGTTCGGCACCTACAACCTCTCTGGTGACGGCCCGATCCTCTCCTGGGCCGATATCGCCAAGCGGGTCTATGAGAAGGCCGGCCACAGCCCCGACGAGGTCACTCCCGTCACCACTGAGGAGTACTACGCCGGTCAGGAGGGGATCGCGCCGCGGCCACTGAGCTCGGTCCTGGACCTGGCGAGGATCAAGGCCACAGGTTTCAGCCCGGCTGACTCCACGGAGCGTCTGAACGTTTATCTTCAGGGCCTGCTGTAGGTTGTCCCTCGTGGGATTGCATCCCTCTCATCCCTTCTTATCCCTGTTTCCTGTCGGAGATCTGTATGAGACGTGAGCTCACCACATACTCACGACTGCCCATGAGTCGCATAAAGACCGGGGCAACGTTATCCCGGCGCCCGGCACTGGTCGGTGGGCTTCTCCTGGTTCTCATGCTGCTGACCGGACTCGGGTGGGCGGTGTCCTCGCCGGTGGAGTCGTCTCCCGATGAGGACTTCCACCTGGGGAGCATCTGGTGTCCCCGCCCAGCGGGGAAGTACTGCCAGACCAGTGTGATGAACGGTGATCCGGTGGTCCGGGTCCCGGTTGCCGTGTCGGACGACTCGATGAAGTGCTACAACTTCCAGCCGGATAGATCGGCGAGGTGTGCGCTCGGCTATCGCGACTCGGAGATGGCGTGGACCAAGCGCTTTGATGATAGCGGGGCGTACCCGATCGGTTACTACCACTTTCACCACCTCTTCGTCGGCAAGGACGTGCAGACCTCGGTCCTGGTGATGCGCACCGTCAACGTGCTCATCGCCGTGGCGCTTCTGGGGGCGGTCGGCTTCTGTGCGCCACAGCGCCTGAGGCGACCATTCGTGGGTGCGATCGCCGCCTCCTGGGTGCCGATGGGTATCTACTTCATCGCCTCCAACAACCCCAGCTCCTGGTCCCTCTCAGGGCTGTTGGCCTACTCCGCGGCGACGTATATGGCCACCCAGCAGAAGGGGCGCCGGCGTACTGTGCTGGTGATCTGCGCAGTAATCGGTGCCGTCATGTGTCTGACGTCCCGATACGACTCCGCATTCTTCCTCCTCGTCGTCGGCCTCGCCCTGCTCTTCGTGGTGCCATGGAAACGCGGAGGATGGATAGGGCTGGGAGCCCTGAGCGGAGTGTCCCTCCTTGGGGTCGGCACCTTCATGGCCTCGTCCCAGGTGTCGAAGATCAGTTACTTCCTGAGCGCTTTTGAAACGTCAGATCCCGCAAAATCTGCCAGCAAGCAGTCGTTCTTCGAGAGGCTCATCATTGGGCTGGAGAGCGCCCCGAAGTATCTTGGTGGATTCTGGGGCCACACATGGACCCCGGGGTGGTACGACGTTCCTCTGGAAACTCGAACCCCCTACGTGCTCACCATTATGGCGGCCGGCGCTTTCGTAGCCATCGCCTTACGCCGTGGCGGGTGGCGGAAGTGGACCTCCATGGCGATCATCGTGGGGGCGATGGTCCTCCTTCCTGCCGTGTTCTACGCGAACGGGGCCATGAAACACATCGAGCTCTACCAGGCCCGGTACATCTTCCCGCTGCTGGCCCCCACCTTCTTCCTCATGCTGGCCGTTGACCAGGATGAAGACGCGTGGTTCACGGTTCCGCAGGCCGTCTGGGTCACGGTCTGCGCTTCGCTGTGTCAGGCAATCACCCTCCATACGCTGCTGCTGCGATTCGTCCAGGGAATCCACGAGCGGTGGGAGCTCAATCTCAACAAGCACATCGAGTGGTGGTGGAGTGCGCCGGTCTCGCCCATGATGGTCTGGTTCCTCACGACATGCTTCGCCACTGCGGCTCTAGGAGTCGCCATGGCGATGCTGACGCGTGCACCTCAGGGGCAAGAGGAGCCGCAGGATTCGTAAGCATTGTGGGTGGGTGGCGCCATGGCGCCACCCACCCA
>ERZ772807.891-NODE-891-length-17460-cov-18.301637_pt1 | contig 17460 bp, 18 predicted proteins | sample MGYA00511472_ERZ772807 | MGnify/ENA primary metagenome ERZ772807 (study PRJEB29015, sample SAMEA2737947) | human oral metagenome | biome: human oral; feature: human-associated habitat; material: dental | place: China | collected 2039 ...
TTAAACTCGCCAAAAAGCTAACTAGAGGTTTATCTGGTTTTGTAAATGCTGTTTTGCGTTCGGTTTTACGTGAAAGTGATAGCATTTCTATTGGTGAACTAGCTAAGTCCGAAGCTGAAGAAATTTCCTTTATCTACAATCAACCATTATGGCTTGTCAACTTATGGATAAAAGAAATGGGAAAAGATAAGACCGTAGATCTTTGTTCTTGGTTTAATGAACAACCTCGTTTGACGGCTCGCATAAATACAGTGAAAGTATCTATTGAGGATTGTTTAAAAGAATTAGAAGATTTAGATTGGATTGTAGAACAGGATACATATATTCCTGAAGTAGTTTATATTGATGGACATCAAGGTCATTTAGAAAAAGCTAAACCTGTTTTAGAAGGTCATATTACTTTTATGGATAAAGCATCTATGTTAGTAGCCCATGTGGTAGATCCTCAACCAGGAGAGCTTATCTTAGACTGTTGTGCTGCACCAGGTGGCAAGTCTATGCATATGGCAAGTCTTATGAATAATACAGGAGCTATTATGAGTTGTGATATTTACGACCATAAATTAGAACTGATTAATCAAAATGCTGAGCGATTAGGTGTATCTATTATTTCTACTAAGCTTCAAGATGGTCGTTATCTTCCTGATAATTGGAAAGAACAATTTGATCGCGTCTTAGTTGATGCTCCTTGTTCTGGTCTAGGTATATTACAAAAGAAATTAGACATGCGTTGGCGTAAAACAGAGTCTTTACTTATTGAGTTGCCGCCGTTACAACTTGAAATATTAGAAAAAGCTTCTGAAATGGTTAAGGTTAATGGATATTTAGTATATTCCACATGTACTATGAATAGTGGTGAAAATGAAGCTGTTCTAAATAAATTCTTGGCAATTCATAAGAACTTTATCATCGATCCTGTATCATATAAAGGGGCACCACAAGCTATAGATGGTATGATTACAACTTATCCGCCGCGAGATCATATGGATGGTTTTTTTATGGCTCGCATGAAACGCTTATCATAATATAAGAAATGGAGTACCATGATAGAATTATTGGGTAAGTCTTTAGAAGAATTACAATCTATCTTTAAGACCCATAATATACAAAAGTTTCGAGCGAAACAGTTAATTGACTATATTTATCATAGATATGTTTTTGATTTTGATGAAATGACACAATTTCCGAAAAATTTGCGTCAATGGCTAAATGATAATTGTGTCATTTCTTTACCTACATTAATTACAGAGTCTATTGCCCCTGATGGAAAGACTCGCAAAATTCTTGTAGAGATGACAGATCAAAGTCGTGTGGAAGCCGTTTTGATGGAGCAACACTATGGGTATTCTGTATGTGTTTCCTCTCAAGTGGGATGCGCTATGGGATGTGTGTTCTGTGCTTCTACACAAGGTGGCTTATACAGAGATTTAACAGTTGCTGAGATTATTGGTCAAGTTGTTATATTTGGGGCTCTTACTAAAGAGGAAATACACTCTATTGTCGTTATGGGCGCAGGGGAGCCGTTACAAAATTATGATAATGTATTACAAGCATTACAACTACTACATGATCCTATGATTTGTAATATTAGTTATCGTAAGATGACGATTTCCACTTGTGGTTGGGTTCCTAATATTTATAAATTAGCTGATGAAGGTTTTCCAATAACTTTGGCACTTTCATTACATGCTACAAATAATGAAGTTCGTCGTAGTATTATGCCTGTTGGCGCCCGTTATGAATTGACGGAAGTCTTAGATGCGGTAAAATACTATTATAATACGACACAGCGTCGTGTTACCTTTGAGTATATTCTTATAGATTCTGTAAATGCATCTATAGATGATGCTCATGCTTTGGGGAAAATCTGTAAAGATTTCCCAAATTGTCATGTTAACTTGATCCCAGTTAATGGCAATGAACATATTGAATTATATAAACCATCTATTACGAATATGAATACATTTAAAGACATCGTTAGTTCCTATGGCGTATCAGTAACGGTACGAAAGGAAATGGGCGATGCAATCCAAGCCGCATGTGGACAGTTAAAGGCTGCTCATGGTCGGAAAAAGGAGAATCATGAATAATTTTGTTGGTTTAAGTAAAATTGGGCTTGTGCGCCAGCGTAACGAGGACCGTTTCTTCATTGATGGCCATATTTGTGCTGTTACTGATGGTATGGGTGGCTATAGCGGTGGTGAAATCGCAAGTACCTATGCTGTAGATGAAATAAAAGAATATTTGTCCTCCCTTGAAACGATAGGTCAACAAGACTTATGTGATGCTATCATTCACGCTAATCAACGTATTGTAAATCGCGTTGCTTGTGAAGAACGACTTGCTGGTATGGGTACTACCGCTGTAGTTACAGCTATAAATGGTAATCAACTTTACTGGGCAAGTGTTGGTGATAGTCGTTTGTATGTATATAGAGATGGTCATTTACGACAAATTACTACGGATCATTCTATGGTACAAGAATTATTAACAGCTGGAGAGATTACAAAGGATGAAATGCTAAATCACCCTCAACGTAATTTATTAACCCGTGCAGTCGGTGTTGATGAAATCTTAGAGGTTGATAGTGGTGTAGAGTCTATTCTTCCCGGTGATCGTATTTTACTTTGCACTGATGGATTAAGTGGCTATGTATCTGATGATGTAATTGCCTCTGCATTACAATCAACGGATGATGATATGTTGGTTATTGAATCATTGATGGAAGCTGTATATGAAGTCGGAGCAGGAGATAATGTGACCATTGTGGTGGGAACAATCTAATCTAGAAATGGAGAAATAATGAGTACTATGAATATAAAAGGCATACTTCTAGATAACCGCTACCGTATTGTTGATAAAATTGGCGTTGGTGGAATGGCTGATGTATACCTTGGAGAAGATACCTTACTAGGTAGACAAGTAGCAATAAAAGTATTGCATGCTAATTTTGCAAATGATGATGAATTTGTGACTCGATTTAAACGAGAAGCACAAGCGGCAGGTAAATTAAATCATCCCAATATTGTAAATATGTATGATGTAGGTTTTGACCAAAATCTACATTACATTGTCATGGAATATGTAGATGGTGAAACCTTAAAAAAATATATAACTCGTCATGGAAGACTGTCTATAGATGAGGCTGTTAAATTTACTATCGCCATAGCTGAAGGCTTAGAACACGCTCATACAATGGGTATTGTTCATTGTGATATAAAACCACATAATGTTATTATTACCAATACTGGGCGCGTTAAAGTAACTGACTTTGGTATTGCTCGTGCAATAAATGCAACTAACACAGTTATGTATACGAATTCGATTTTGGGTTCTGCACACTATTTATCACCAGAGCAAGCTAGTGGTAAACCGGTAGATGGAAATACAGATATCTATTCATTGGGTGTTGTATTGTATGAAATGCTTACAGGTCGTGTACCATTTGAAGGGGAAACGCCAATTGCAGTAGCATTAAAACACGTTCGTGAGAAGGTAGAACCTCCAACTCGATATAATCCATCAATTCCTCCGCTTTTAGAAGCTGTTGTTATGAAAGCATTATCTAAAAATCCTGCAGATCGATTTGATTCTATCTCTGATATGATCAGTGATTTGCGGTTATCTCAAGGTTTTACAATGGGGAAAACACAACGTCATGAACCATATGATTTTGCTACACAAATGATTCCTGCGGTTGATCCTGAAGCACTTGAAGATCTAAGTACTATTCAAGAAGAACGTAAAGACGAGGGTAAAAAGAAGAGTATGTTAAGTAAAATTGCATCGATTCCACAAAAATACATCGTTCTAGGTGCTGCTGTCATTTTCTTAGTAGCATTTTTGGGTGCTTTCTTAAGCTACGGAAATTTCTGGAGTAATACAACAGTCGATGTACCTAATGTGGTAGGCAAACAAGTTTCTGTAGCAAAAAATATCTTAGAAGATAAACATTTGCGTGTGTCTACAAGTGAAGTTACGAATCCTGATGTGCCAGCTGGTCAAGTTATTTCTCAAACACCTGGGGCTGGAGAAAAGGTTAAAGAGCAAAGGACAATCCATCTTGTAGTTTCTAAAGGTATAGGCGATATTACGGTGCCAGATTTAACTGATTTAACTGTCGATCAAGCCCGTCAACGACTTAAAGATTTAGGTTTAGTTGTGGGGAAAATAACACAGCAATCTGTAGATGGTAAAAAAGATGGTGTAATTATTGCTCAGAGTCCTTCCGGAGATTCTAAAGTGTCTAAAGGGACAACTATTGATCTCGTTGTAAATAAAGCGAAGGCTAAGAAAGTCAAAGTACCTAATCTTGTTGGTATGACATTAAAAGATGCTCGTGATACATTGAGTAATATTCAACTAGGTGTAAACCAAGTATCTGGATCTGTGGAAGAAAAATCTGTGGTTATAGAGCAAAGCATTAAAGCTGGCGACGAAATTGACGAAGGTTCCACATTAAATCTTACGACTGAGTTCAAAGATGATAAAAAGAAATCCGATAAAAAAGAAGGAAACAGTGGTAATAAAACAACTGGTACTATAGATGTTACTGTACCAGCTGGTTCTAAAAATCAAGAACTTAAAATTGTCGTAAAAGATGATGAAGGTTCTGCCGTAATCTATGATGATACGAATAAACCTGGAGATCGTGTTGTTAGAAAAGTCTCTGGTGTAGGTAATGTACGTATTGAGGTGTACCTCAATGGTGCATTAGTGCAAGAAACTGCATTATAAGAGGTACTATGATTACAGGCATTGTTGTCAAAAATATGAATGGGTACTTTTATGTACAAGATGATACGGGTACCATTCATGAATGTAAGGTTCGTGGCAGACTTAAGCAAGGTCGCTATAGTTTACTTGTGGGGGACCGCGTTACGATTTCGGAGGATGGGTTCGTTGAATCCATCCATGAACGTCATAATTCGATGGTTCGCCCTGCAGTAGCTAATATTGACCAAGTTGTATTAGTTGTGGCTGCCCATGAACCAGATATTAATGAGTTATTACTCAATAAAATGCTCGTTATGATTGAACATGCGGATATACCTATCGTGCTATGTATCAATAAATGTGATCTGATGGATTTAGAGACGGAAACTATGGTTGATCTTTATAAATCAATCGGCTATGAGGTTTTGATGACATCCACATATAATATGACAGGCATTGATGATTTACGTCATGTGCTTCAACATAAGGTAACGGCTTTTGCAGGACCATCTGGTGTTGGTAAAAGTAGTCTTTTAAATGCGGTAGACCCCAAATTTGCCTTCCAGACTGGGGAGGTAAGTGATAAGATTAAACGTGGTAAACATACTACTCGTCACGCTTCTTTATATAGTTTAGATGCAGATTCTTTTATCATGGATACACCTGGATTTAGTGCTATTGAATTTAATGATGTTTCCCTTGAAAGATTGCCTACATTATTCCCAGAATTTGGTGAATATGTTGATACTTGTAAATTTAATCCTTGCTATCATGAACATGAACCCATTTGTGGGATTAAAGCTGCTCTAGAAGCTGGTCATATTCATCAAGGACGATATGATGCTTATATGTCTATACGTAATGATATAGAAAGTCAACGAAAGAGGTTTTAATATGATAAAAATTGCACCATCTATGCTTTCCGCAAATTTTGCGGTGTTAAGCGAAGAATTAAAATCTATTGAAGCAGCGGGGGCTGACTTATTACATATCGACATCATGGATGGACACTTTGTTCCGAATCTAACCTTTGGTGCTCCCATTGTGAAAGCCATTCGTCCATATACAAAATTACCATTTGATGTGCATTTGATGGTTACTAATCCTGGTGATTATGTAGAAGAATTTGCAAAAATTGGTGTAGAATATTTTACTTTTCATCAAGAAACTGTACCTCATATGCATCGTTTGATTCAACATATCAAGCAGTGTGGGATGAAGGCTGGTGTAGCATTGAATCCTAGTACACCTGTATCTCTACTAGAAGATGTAGCTGCAGATTTAGATATGATTTTAATTATGTCTGTGAATCCAGGATTTGGAGGACAATCTTTTATTAAGAATGCCATAAAAAAAGTTAAACAAGCTAAGATATTGTTAGAAGAAGTGGATAATTCAACGGCAGTTATTGAGGTAGACGGTGGTATTAACGATATTACTTGTGTACCAATTAAAAGAGCGGGTGCTACAGTTTTAGTTGCTGGTTCTGCAGTGTTTGGAGCAGAAAATCGTGCAAGTATGATTGACTCCATTCGCAATAATTGAATAAATAGTTTCATAATATTCTATAATTCAAATTTGAACATAAGATCGTACATCAATAAGAAAGAGAATGTATTTAAAATAAGGAGTGAGGAATACTTAAAGAATTCCTCACTCCTTGCTTGCTTTTGCTATGATTTTTTGTTAGAATTATTAGGTATGAAAAATATGCACGTCAGTGGACTTCGGTACTGTGCCTAATTTTGGGTGACCCGAAGGATGAAGCGGCGGAGGTTAATTAACAGGAGGTGCCACAATGGCAGTAGTATCAATGAAACAATTATTAGAGGCTGGTGTACACTTTGGTCATCAGACTAGAAGATGGAACCCTAAAATGGCGAAATTCATCTTCACTGAGCGCAATGGTATTTATATCATTGACTTGTCTAAAACAGTTAAAAAAGTAGAAGAAGCTTACTCTTTCTTACGTGAAGTTGCTTCCCAAGGCGAAGTAATCTTGTTCGTAGGTACTAAAAAACAAGCTCAAGAAGCTATTAAAGAAGAAGCTATCCGTGCTAACATGTTCTTCGTTAACGAACGTTGGTTGGGCGGTATGTTGACTAACTTCAAAACAATTGAAACTCGTATTAAACGTTTAAAACAATTGGAAGCTATGGCAGAAGACGGTACTTTCGAAGTATTGCCTAAAAAAGAAGTTATCGGTCTTCGTCATGAAATGGATAAATTGGAAAAATACCTTGGCGGTATCAAAGATATGCCTAAAATGCCAGGTGCTCTTTTTGTAGTTGATCCTAAAAAAGAAAAAATCGCTATTGCAGAAGCTAAAAAATTGGGTATTCCTGTAGTTGCAACAGTTGACACTAACTGCGACCCAGACGAAGTTGATTTCCCAATCCCAGCAAATGATGACGCTATCCGCGCTGTTAAATTGTTGGCTGGTAAAATGGCTGACGCTGTTCTTGAAGGTCGTCAAGGCGAATCCTTCGAAGAAGCATTAGATAACATGGTAGCTGACTCTGCTGAAATGGTTCGAGACGGTAAAGCTTAATCGTTGTCGTATTAGCATTTGAAAGATAAATCTATAACATATATAATTGGGGTAAGGACTATATCCTTACCTTAATTAATACTAGGAGGAACAAAATAATGGCAATTACTGCTGCTTTGGTAAAAGAATTGCGCGACATGACTGGCGCAGGTATGATGGACGCTAAAAAAGCATTGGTTGAAACTGACGGTAATATCGATAAAGCGGTTGACCTTCTTCGTGAAAAAGGTTTGGCTGCGGCAGCTAAAAAAGCTGGTCGTATTGCAGCTGAAGGTGTAGTACAATCCTACATTCATGCTGGTGGTCGTATCGGTGTTTTAGTGGAAGTTAACTGCGAAACTGACTTTGTTGTAAAAATCTATCAAAAGACCCATTCCAAAACTTGAGAGAATTGAATTATATTTGGTCATTTAAACTAAAAACGAAAGATTATGATTATACTAGACTTGTGAAATTACTTAATTTTCCACAAGAATTTAGTTGCTATGGTTCAAAAGGGGAAGAAGTAAGATACAAGTTAAATGATACTTCTTATGATTTGTATATTTGGAACACTGATAATAAAGTATGGGTGAATTATAAAAAACTTGTTGAAACGGAGTAATTAAAATGACTGAATCATATCTAACATCTACTGAACAATATTGGCTTAAACATGAAGAAGAATTAACTCAAGATGAGCAAAAAATCACAAAATTTAATTTTACTGATGAAAGTACAATCTTTTTACCAGATGAAACAGAATTGAAACTTGAGAAAGTTGATGGTAAATACAAACCAATTGATTTTGATTGGTATTTATCACCTGAAGAAATTACTAATAAAAATATTATGGAACCGAAATATGGTGGAACTTGGGTTGACAACAAATTCATTGAAAATAAAGAATACAAATACTTTATTACTGAATTAGCTGCCATAGTAGATAGCATTTAAGAAAGGATTTGAAATGATGAAATATAGCAATATGGAAGAATTGAAACAAATTCTAACACAATCTCAATTTATTGAAGCCCCGTATAAAGCAAAATTTGATTTTGATGAAAAATTTAATGAAGTAACAATTCAAATCCTATTAGATGATGAAGTTAAATATGAAAAATCTTGTCATATTCTTGGTATGCTGGCACTTCTTAAAAATATTACAGACGAAGGTTATCCTATTCTTATCAAAAAGGTAAAACAATATGATTCAACGTTACCACTAGAAAATATTGGTCAAATTCACTTGGAAGAAGAAGTTATTTTCACTGACCCTTGCTACACGCCAAATGAATCAAAGAATAATAAAATTAAAGTAAAACCCGGTACTTGGAATGTTTCTTATGCACAACTTGGAATTTATTCAACACGACCAGAATATTTAATTTTATCTCATGAATCTTATACAGAAACTCCAAAACGATTAACAAAATTACCATTTACAATTGGAGTAGATTCAGGTCAACTTGGAATTACTAATGTTTCAGAATACAAGAATATTTATAGTGGTGATTCAGAAGCATGGTATGACTTTATCTGCGAAAAAACATATAGACACGTTGAAAGGGAACTTTCCCCAGGTTATAAAAAATTAACAAGAAAATACAAAGCTGCAGATATATTGTTTTCACGACTTGTTGCTATGCAAGATGAAGAATTACTTAGTTTAATTGATAAACTACGTGAGCAAAAAAAGGAAATGGAATTAGAGCTGAGAGACCTCTATCCAAATATTCCATACTACACTCATTTGTTTAATGATAACAACAATTATCTTGATTTATCCTTTGAACCTTATGTAACACATAATGCTGTTTGGAGTAGTACAGCATACGGTGATGGTGTTTATCCAGTCAAAGTAGCAAGAAATAAGAATAAAGAAATCGTTTATGTTAAAATAGACATGAAGTAAAATAAATAGGAGAATATAGAATATGACAAAAAATTTACAAATGACTCAAGCAGAGTATCATTCCTTAGAACAAAAATTAGAAGAACTTAAATTAGTAAAACGACCTGAAATTATTGAACGTATTAAAATTGCTCGTTCTTACGGAGACCTTTCAGAAAACTCTGAGTATGAAGCAGCTAAAGATGAGCAAGCATTCCTTGATACAGAAATTGCTAAATTAGAAGAACGGCTTCGCTCTGCTCAAATTATTAACATTACTGATACTCAAGAAAATATTGTAAGTATCGGACGAACTGTTAGAGTATTGGAATCAGATACACAACAAGAAGTAACTTACAAAATCGTAGGTATTTCTCATGCTGATGCTTTTGAATTGAAGATTACTCAAGAATCCCCAATCGGTAAAGCTCTATTCGGTCATACTGTTGGAGATACAGTTCATGTACATACTCCAGTACCTCAAGAAAGCTATGACTTAACTATTCTTGATGTCACTTACTCAGATGACTCAAACTGATTTTAAACGTTGTTATATCGTCATATAAGCAACGCTAAGACTGTTAAAACTGATTTTCGATAAATGTATCGACTTTTAATAAAAACAGCTTAGACTTGCTTATTTTTCCATATAGAAAAGGAGTTTAAAAATTGGAAAAACGAAGAACAGAAAAAGTATCAGACAAGAAAAAGCTTCTAAAGCGGGTTCTTGTAGTAATTCTTGTAATTCTATCATGTGGATTAGCTTATTCTTATTACTTGGTAAAAAATGCTGAAACTAAATTAGAACAAACTTATAAACCGATAGAAAATCATGAAGAAAATAAAGTTATTGAAGCTACAAAACCAATGTCTATTCTTTTAATGGGAGTAGATACTGGAAATCATGAAAGAACAGAAACATGGGCTGGTAATAGTGATAGTATGTTAGTAATGACTATCAATCCAAAAACAAAGAAAACAACTATCACAAGTTTGGAACGAGATATACTTACAGAAATTGAACATGATGGGGAACCAATTCAAGCTAAATTAAATGCAGCTTATCAAATGGGCGGAGTTGATTTAGCAATTCCTACTATTGAAAAAATGCTAAATATGAAGTTTGACCATTATTTGTTAATCAATATGAATGGCTTAGCAAAATTAGTGGATTCTGTTGGTGGAATTGATGTTGAAAATAAATTAGGTTTCCCTATTACTATCCAAGACCAAGAAACAGACAATCAAATTGTAATTGGAACAGGTAAACAACACTTAAATGGCGAAGAAGCATTAGTTTATTCAAGAATGAGATACCAAGACCCAGAGGGTGATTATGGACGACAAAAACGCCAACGTGAAGTTATCCAAGCTATTATTTCTAAAATGATTTCATTAGATGGCTTAACAAATTATTCAGAAATTCTTGAAGCAGTAAGTAATAATATTCAAACAGACATCCCGTTAAATTCAAGCAATATGATGAATTTATTAGGGTATAAGAGTAGCTTGAACAATATTGAGCAATTCCAACTTGAAGGTGATGATGCTACTATTGCTGGTATTAGTTATCAAATTGCTAAAGCAGATAGTTTACTAGAAATTCAAAATAGAATTAGAGAAGAACTTGGCGAAGATAAAGTAACTAAATTAAAAACGAATGCAGTTATAAATGGAAGCACAAGTCATAAAGATTTAGATGGGTCTGAAAGTGTAGATAATACTACTGATGAAGATTCATATTTTACTTATTAAGATATTTAACAGTATTAACCATCAACTTCACCAGAACAAGAACTTGCTGAAGATTTATTAAATATAGTAACTGTATTCAGTGCAAGAAGCCATGACTTTAGAACTTATAAAAAACAATTGGAGCAAAACTTAAATGAAACGAACAGTAAAAATAAAAGCAAATTGCTCGAATAATAAAGATGAAATATTATTGATAGGTACAATTCAAAGAAATATTAAGAATTATGTTTGGTCAAGATATAGTGGGATTGGCTCTCTATTAAAGCAAAGTGGTTGGACAATTAGAGATGAACTTATTCAAAAGAATTTACTATCGAACAAAATTTCTAAAACTTTGTCAAGAGTAGCCATCGAAAAATCTGCTTCAACAATTAAAACAAATTGGACAGTAACAAAAAAGGAAGTTAAAAAAGCAATCTTTCAAAATGAAAATCTAACTAAAGAAGATAGGCGTTATTTGTTTTTATGCTTAAAACATACACCAACCTTATATAATATTTTAAATTATAAAAAAGTTGATTATCAAACTGATTATTTGAAAGATTTAAAGGTTAATGTTCATAGATTAAATAATCTTTTGAGAAGATATATTCGGAGATACAAAACTAAAGCCCACACAAATAAAGCTAATGTTATACTAACTTCAAATCTCTATAAATTTAATCCTAACAATAATGAATTTTCTTTTACAGGTAAGAAGAAACACTCACTAATAGTAATCACTTTAATTGGAAATGTGCCAAAACTAAAAGGAACTTTAGAATTAGTAAAGAATCAAAAATCCAATCAATATTATCTTCATGTGCCATTAGATAGAATTATTTCTAAAAAGAATATAACAAACGAATCTGAAACACTTGGTTTAGATGTAGGCATTACTGATTTGATAACATTAAGTAATGGTTCGGTATATGGAGCTAATTCTGCTGAGTTATTTTATACATTATCTGATAATTTAGTTAATAAAAATAGGTCTAGGTTATTTTCTTATAAACGAGATTTAGAACAAAGAATTTTGGAAGAGCAAGATGATGCTAAAAAATCTTTATTAGAACTCAAACTTAAAAATTTGAACGAAAATAATTTAGGGTCGAAAAAGAGAATTTCTAAGATAAGTAAATACAAATCAAGAATAGTTAGTCATATAAATTGCGAACTGAACAAAATGGTAAAAGAAGAAGATATACAAGAAATAGTAAGAGAAGATTTGAATTGGTCAAGTAAGAAAAGTAAGAAAAAGAATAAAAGGAATGTAAGCAGAAAACAACAAAATAGATTTTCTACATGGACCAAAGGGGTACTACTTGAAAGATTATCAATAAAATTAGCAGAAAAAGAAATAACAGAAACAATAGTTAATCCAGCTTACACCTCACAAGTTTGTTGTAAATGTAATCACTTAGGAAATAGAAAAGGAAAAGAATTTAAATGCTCGAATTGTAACTTAAGTATAGATGCAGATTTTAATGCTTCTATCAATATTAAGAAAAGAAAATTTATTAGTGAAATAAATATTGATACTCCATATAAAGAAGTTAAGAAATATTATGAAAACCTATCTGTTTAGTTTTTGAACTAAATACAAAATGGACGATAAAAGCGATTTTAACCTCAGTAATGATTTTAAAATCTAACTTTTCAGCTCGAAATGTGTGAGCACTTCCATTAACGTTTATTTTATTAAATTAAACTTATAAAAACGGTCTGCGGAAATCAATTCTTGTTTTATATAAGAAGTGATACTGGGCAGTCCAAGGCTTTACTTTACATATTCTATATGTAAATAAGTGCGAAACCTCATAATATTACTTAATTTATATGATTTTATATTTATTTCGTAATATTATGAACCAGAAATTCAAAATAGAATTAGAGAAGAACTTGGCGAAGATACAGTAACTAAATTAAAGACAAACGCTGTTATCAATGGAACAAGTACTCACAAAAACTCAGAGGAATCTAAAACTGTAGATTCTTCTGATGATGATTCATATTTTACTTACAAGAAAGAAGAATAAGAATGATTTTAAGATACCAAGTCCTAGAATGTGGAAAAAGCCCTAAAGTTATAGATTTTGAATTTGATGGTATTAGCAAAGCGCTTGATTTTCTTATGAAAGGTCGACCAGTATCTGATTTTAATTTTGATACAAGTCAATACTTACTCTATACAAGAGGTAGTATTGATAATCTTGTTTATCAAGTAACTCTATTAGATAAAGAGAGCGGAGAAAATATTGATTTAAAAGATTTGACTTTCGAAGTGATTGCTAGATACATTAACGAGCTACCATTTATCGAAAAGATTTGCTTAGAAGAAGAGCTAATGGATTTTGTAGAAAAGTCTGAAACATTATACCCAGACGAATCCTTGCCAGTTTATACTTACAATGGATTACCAACAGAAAGAGTGGTTTAGGCCACTCTTATTTTGTTATGGTTGACTTTCTATAAATCTTGTTATATAATTCAATAAGAAATGAACGAATAAAGGAGTTTTTAATTTGAAGAAACTAATTATTTTAGGCACTATGTTATTTAACTTTACTCATACAACAGTTCATGCAGATTCACCAACAATTCAAGACTCTGCCAAAGGAGAACTATTGTCTGACACTTCTGTTTCAACACTAACAGAATACAAAGAGAAAATTGCTAAATTATCTGAACTCACAACAAAAGAAAAAGAAGATTTCTTTAAGGAACTTTATAAAGCCTCATCTAAAAATGATTTTGAAAAAGTTCTAAAAAAAGCTAATTCAAAAAACAATCAACACGTTATAGAAAAACAAGAAAAAGAAAAAATTGCCAAAGAGAAAGCAAAAGCAGAAAATGATAAAAAACCTATGCAAGTGTTTGAAATTACTGCTATTTATGAATCTGGTAATCGTAACCCTGGAGCTATTTTAGGAACACTTGAAGATGGTGCTGGAATGAATTACGGGACTTACTCTTTAACTGAAAGATACACAATGAAACCATATTTAAATTTCCTAAGAAAAAATTATCCTGAGTTACGCTCTCAATTAACAGGTGAAATTAACTCTGATGAATTTAATGCTTCATGGAAAGCTTTAGGAGAAACAGAAACAGAAAAATTTAAAGCTTCTCAAGCACAATACATTTTTGAAGCTAACATTATGCCTGTATTAGAAAAACTTAAAAAAGAGACTGGAGTAGATTTCCTTGACGGAACTCACTCCATTGGCTCTATTGGAATGATTTCAGGTATGATTCATAATGCTGGTCACGCATGGTACTCAATTATTAAAGAAGCTGCTATTACAACTAAAAATGAATCATCACAATTTAATGATAAAGCATTTGTTGAACGTATTGGTGGTTGGGTGAGAGATAACTACTCTGGAGTATACTCACAATCAATCCGTAACCGATACTCTAAACAAACATCTCAAGAAAAAGAACGTACAGAACTATTCACTTACACTAAGAAAGAAAATCTATAAAAGGAGCTTTAACTATGCTAAAACAAAAAGATAATAAATTTTACATTGGAAAAGAAGAAGTAACACTATTTGCTATTTATTTACCAGATTTATTTACAGATGTTCCAAGTGATTACTATTTCTATTTTAATCCAAAGAACAATAAATTTGAAATGGCTAGCGATAATAGTTTTGCTTATTGGGCTTCTCAAGTCTTTTATGATAGTAGTTTTATTGTTCTTGCTCAATATAAAAAATCAGAACGAATTGATTTAATTAACGATAAAACATTCTTATTTAAGTATTTTTCTGACACAATGGATAATGATGAAGACCGCCAAATCTTTTTGGAACATGGTAAAGAAGAAATTGATAATATTCATGCTTCATATGAAAATATGAAAAGACTTCTTGCTGGAGTAGGAGCTGGATTATTTGACCCAGAAAAATATATTGCTCAATGGCTGCAGAAAGAATACGGAGAAAATTTAATCTTTAGTATTACTCCAAATGACTATGGTTATCTATTAAAAATTCATGAATACAATAAAGTTTCACAATATTTATATAAATTTAATTTTAATAAAGATTGGAGAAAGAAAAGAATTACAACCGAGTTAAATAATTTAAAATACGACTCAGCTTTTCGAGGTGCAACTCGCTTATCATTAGAAAGCATGGAAAACCAAAGAATTGAGCAAATCGTAGAAAAAGCAAAAACAATCTTATCTGAGCAATTTAAAGATAAAAACATCAATCTAATTATTACAAGAGGATATGATGAGCATATTATTATTGCTACTATCAAATTAGAAAATCAAACCACTATAACATTAGAAATTACTAAGAATTTTAAATTGATTAAAATTGTAAAAGTAATTGACAAACCACAAAAAGAAGAAGTTATAGCTGGAATTTCCTATGTTAGGCCAGGGAGCTTTAAAAGAGCATTTGCTAATATTGACCATAAAATCAACTTGGAAGAAACTGATAAATGGCTACCAATTTTGGATAACTTATAAAAATTTATCTCATTCCTTGTTGACAAATCATTTACTTTATTATATAATATAATTACAAATCACAAAGGAATGAGAACTATGAACTTATTAGAACAATATAAACAACTACAAAAAACAAACTTATCAAAAGACGGCGATATGCAGTTAGGTATCGCTTATAAAAAAGAAAATGGATTGACTACAGTAAAATACCTTCATGGTGGAGTAGATTTTAACAATCCTTTATATAGACAAGCTCGTGGACTAACACTAGACTTGAATGGAAAAGTAATCCTACGAGGATTTGAAAAATTCTTTAACTGGAAACAATTAACTGAATATGAAAACTATTCAAAAGAATTTAAAAAAGTATATTCAGAAGTAGAATATATTCCTAATCATAAGTATAACTTTTATGAAAAATTAGATGGCTCACTAATTCTCTTAGCAGAATATAAAAATCGTTTTGTAGCTGCAACTACTTCAAGTTCTCATAATCCATATACTCAAACTGCTCTTAAATGGTTCTACCAAAAAGAAAACTATAAAGAATTGCTTAACTATCTAAGAGTTAAAAATATTACATTAGCATTTGAATACATTTCAATCAAAAACCCAATTGTAATCCATTATACTCATACTGATTACGTTTTGATTGGAGCTCATGAAAATGAAAGCGGTAGACGCTATTCACAAGATGAATTAAACAAAATTGCTAAACGTTTTGGATTTAACCAACCTAAAGTTTTCCAATACACTTTTGAAGAAATTCAAGAAGTTATGAGTAATGCTAAAGATATTGAAGGCTTCGTGCTAGAAAATACTTATGGAAAACTTATTAAATTCAAAACTGATGAATGGTTCCGTCTGAAAGATTACTACGGCATCTTTTTCGGACCACTAACAAATTCAAAAATTTCTACAATAATTGAAAGCTATCTTGCTGATGAAATTGACGACCTAATCGCTGTTGAACAGCAACATGAACATTACAAACATTTAGGATTGCTTGACACTACTCTAACTCATGCTAAATATTTTGAGGATGAAGTTCAAAAAGCTTATAAAGCTACAAAACATTTATCAGACAAAGAACTTGGGTTGAATTGGAAAGATTATATGGAATCATATGCTTTGCCATGTGTTTTCAATATTAGAAAAGGTGTTGATTGGAGAACACAAAGAAAAGGTGAAGGCCCAGTTACATTAGCATTACTAGTACAAACAAGAGTAAAACAAGAAAGAGAGGAAGAACTATTAAATGGATAAAATCATTAACAATATGAAATAAATAGTTTCTGATATTATATGTAAACATGATTAAGGATGGTGAAATATGACTATTTATAAAGTTGGAGAATTTGCAGAAAAAGTTGGGGTTAGTATAAGTACTTTGCAAAGATGGGATAGGACTGATGTTTTAAAATCAAAAAGAACACCAACTAATCAAAGGTATTACACTGACGAAGATTTAAATAAAGTTCTAAATTTAGAAGATGATACAAAACCTAAACGAAAAAATGTTGGATATTGTAGAGTTTCAACTCAAGAACAAAAACAGAACTTAGAAAATCAAATGGAATTTGTTTCAGTATATAGTTTAAGTCATGGAGTAATATTAGATGAAATCTATACAGATATTGGAAGTGGTTTAAATTACAAAAGAAAAAACTGGAGTACATTATTAAAACTTGTTGAAAATAATGAAATAGATAAAATATATGTTACTTATCAAGATAGATTTGTTCGTTTTGGCTATGAATGGTTTGAAGAGTTTTGTGCTTCACATGGAACAGAAATAATCGTTTTGAATCAAAAGCAGACAAGTCCCGAAGAAGAATTAACTGAAGATTTGCTGTCTATACTTCATGTATTTAGTGAAATAAATAATGATTTAAAGAAATATAAAATAAAATTCAATAAGGAATTGAAAGAAATCAATGAGAAGAAAGAAAAAAGTTGAGAGTGCAATTCCAACTATTACACGAGCTCACAAAATCAGAATATATCCCAATAAACATAATCAAGAAGTATTTCAAAAGTATTATGACTATCAACGGTCGGTATGGAACAGAGCAATAGATGAAAGAAATGCTCAATATAAAATCTATAAAGAAA
>ERZ772807.892-NODE-892-length-17439-cov-8.859411_pt1 | contig 17439 bp, 13 predicted proteins | sample MGYA00511472_ERZ772807 | MGnify/ENA primary metagenome ERZ772807 (study PRJEB29015, sample SAMEA2737947) | human oral metagenome | biome: human oral; feature: human-associated habitat; material: dental | place: China | collected 2039 ...
TTCCCGGCTCGCGCTGGTACGACGCCACGGTCGCCGAGGTCTGGTTCGCCAGCGCTGAGGAGGCCGAGGCCGCGGGCTTCGCCCCCGCCGGCGGCGCCTCCGCCCAGAAGGTCGAGAAGTGACTCAGGGCTGACACTCTGAGCGAGAACTCCGGGGAGGGCCGGTCACCCAAGTGGTGACCGACCCTCCCTGTGTTTGTCGGCGGCTGGGGAACGATGCTGACGTGGAGGAGAGTCAGGCTTCGCCCTCCTCCATCTCCTTCATCCGCTTGAGGACCTCGTCGCGTTCCTGACGGATGCGTGCGGCCTCCTTAGTGTTGCCACTCCGCTCCAGGATGTCTGCGTAGGTGTTGAGGGATCTGGTGAGGTTGGGGGTGTGGGCTGCTGGGTTGTGCTCGGCCAGTTTTCTGCGGATGGTGACTGCTTCTTGGGCGGTCTGGAGGGCTTCGCGCTGTTGCCCGCTGCGGTCCAGATGGTTGGCGAGGTTGTTGAGGGACATAGCGAGGTTGGGGGTGTGGGCTGCTGGGTTGTGCTCGGCCAGGGTCCGGTAGAGGTTGGTGGCTTCCTGGGCGGTCTTGAGGGCCTCATCGCGTCTCCCTGAGGCAGCCAAGCATCTGCTGAGTGACAATATCCGTGAAGCGTAGGTCGCCCGATCGATTTCAGGCGATTCATCTGTCGGAGGGGTGATGTCGGCCGCGCGCTGAGCAAGCTCGCATTCCAAGAAGATGGTTAAGTAGCCAGCATTGGAGAGTGACTGTTCCGCCTCATGAGCCTCGTCTGGCTCGATGTGGGAGCGCACAGCGCTGAAGAGTTTGGCGAAGGCTGCTGCGAGGTCTGGGCTCTGGGAGTTGACGGTCTGTGCGTGAACTGTCTGAGTGACTTCCACTAGCATATCGTTGAGGATTCGTCCTACGTGCTCATTGAGGTGAGGATCTGTTGATGTGCGTTCGAGGACCGTCCAGGTTCGTAGGGATGACGTTCCCACTCTCCTTGGGGACAAAAGCTCTTGGAGAAGAGGTATTAGGTGGTTAGTTTCGGAGACAATGAGGTGCTCGCCGATGCGGTCCGGCTCAAGATGCTCGCACCACAAGGCCGAGTGCCCGTTACCATTCATGTGAGGTGGGTAGCACTCTCGCAACCACTTAGCCAGGTCCCTGGTGTTCTTGCCGGGATGATTGGCTGGTAGAAGATTGAGAAGGTTGATAGCGTCCTCCTCGTCCTGAATGTCGGTGAGTGTAGCGGCGGCCACTGCCTGGCGCGCCAGCTCCCGATTGAGGGATTTTCGCTTCTCGTCCTGAGCGGCGGCTGGAGCCGCTGCAGTTCTTCTCTGTTGATCTCGGTCAGTATTGATGGAAGAGCTCGATGTCCAGTGTTCGGCCCAGTAGTGTTCCTCGTGGCATAGAATTTCCTCGAACAGCTCATCCGGAGAGCAGCCGTGCTGGGTGTGCGGTAAGGGGCGTGCGTTCAAGAATGCGTCGACTGTGACGAGGAGTGGCTGCGAATAGGTGGGGTTGCAGAGTTGCTCAAGGAGATGAGGTGGCGGCAGTGACCCAGGTGGTTCAGTGAATGAACTGTATGCGGATTTGAATAGATCTTTTCGTTCTTCTTCGGACAGTTCTTTGTCGTTGAGGACGATTGTTGAAGTATTGTCGAGAAGGGAGTTTATGGCGTCGTTTCCATCCTTATGTTCTTCTTTACTGAAGGAATCCTGTGGACGAAGAACATCAATCCACTCGTTGGAGCTTCGACGGGTAATGGCAAGTGGTGATGGTCGGCGAACCAGGAAGATAATTCGCACTCGTCGCCTCTCGGGATCCTCGGCTGCGCGGAGAGCAATGTTGATGACCTCTGTGGCCACTTCCGGTCGAGCCTCGGCGTAGTCGACCACGAGTAGCAGCGACGAAGCGTCGTCGCTGGAAGAAGTGCTGTCGGAGTGCTCGATGTTCTGAAGGAACCCTGCCTGCCAGACCTCAGCACCTCGGCGATGAGTGTTTGGCGTGGTGAGGCGTCGGCAGAGCTCTACGCCGAGGCGAGTCTTCCCAGATCCGCCGTCGCCGCCCAGCACGTAGATTGCAAATCGTTCCTCGCTTCGCGCCCACATCTCCAAGCGGGTGAGTGCCTTCGCGCGGTCAAGGAAGGGAACTGGGGTCGACTTAGCGCTCAGAAGTCGGACAATGCTCATGCATTCAGTTGTGTCTTCCCGCTGTGGCTGGGCAGGTGCCAGAGTCAACCGTTGGTGTCCAGGCTCGACTGTGAACGGAAGGCGAACCGACGGGAGCTGTTGCCTGCGAGCGGCGACACGTTGTGAGTGCCGCTTCCGTTTCCATGTCGTCCACGCTCGCTTGCCAAGCCAGATCGTGAGGGGGATGACTGCCGCTGTCATGAGCAGACCGGCGATAAATGCGACGAAGGGATGGTCCTTCCACAGGTTGTCCAGTGGACTGATCCAGTCGAGCCACGACTGACTTGAGGGCATCGTCGGTATGGGTGAAGGAGACGGCTCTGTCACGGTACGGACCTCGAGGAGAAGAGGAGGACTGATGTAGGGCAGTCTACCGAGCAGCCGCTCGGTTTCTCACGGAACCCCGAACACTGGTTCTACTGAAGGCATACAGCCTCTCTGCGCAGGGCGGTTGCGCAGGTCAGTTACGGTTGTTCCCTTCGGCCTCGGTCGATGGGTGACGGTGGCGAGCCTCTGGTGAACTCGGCCCGCTTGCGCCAGCTCCCCGCGCCAGCCGACGCTGACCGGCCAAACATCCGGTGACTGGGTGAGGCTGATGAGAGAGCTGAGAAGATCAAGGAGGACTGGCAGATTGGGGCCTTTCGTGCCGGACAGTCTTGATCGGGGACGTACTTCTTCCACGAGAACTGCGTTATCCGGCAGATCACTGGGGACGGACCGCAGTCGTTTGTGGGAGAAGTACGTTCTGGACGGAGAACGCAGTTCCCGATCTGCTCGGCTTCGCGTCCCACGCTGGTACGGCGTTCAGGCTAGCCAGGCCGTGCGCTCCGGGCTGGCTCTCGCAGATGATGACTGGCAGCGTCGTCACCGACCAGGTCTCGTATCAGGGGAGTGTCCGGCTGAGGGGGCGGGTCGCTACTCCACGAGGTCCGGGTCGTATTGGCCAAGGGGTGTGCATACTGCACGAGCTTCCGAACCCCGCGGAGTACACCCATCTCCCGATCAGTGGTACCCGACCCTCGTGCAGTACCAGCAGTTGCCACCAGAAGCCGTCGTCTCGCCATATGCGTCCGCGTCACCGACCGACACGACCTCTTAGAAGCCTCAGACGGAGGTCTTCAGTGCCATCTGCTCCGTCACGTCCTCGACCTCCTGGCGGATGCGGGCGGCGTCGGACTCCTTACCCACCCACTGGAGGACTGAGGCGTAGGTGCCGAGGGTATCGGCCAGCCCCTGTCTGAAGGTCTCCGGGCGTTTGCGGGCCAGGCTCCGGTAGAGGTCGACCGCCTCCCGCGCGGTCTCCAGCGCCTCGCCCCGGTGGCCGGCCTCGGCCAGGCGCTTGGCGAGCCGGTGCAGGCACGGTGCCAGCGCCGGGGCGTGAGTCGCCGGATCGCGTTCGGCCAGCTCTCGGCGGATCGTCGTCGTCTCCCGGATCGCGGCCAGGGCGGCTGAGCGGTGCCCGGTGTCGCCCAGGCACGTGGCGACATTGTGCAGGCATGCGGCCAGGTCAGGTTTGTAGGCCGCCGGATCGATCTGCGCCAGGCTGCGGTAGATGGTGACCGCCTCCTGAACGGCTGCCAGGGCCTCGTTCATGCGCCCGCCCCGGTTGAGGTTCAAGGTGAGGATATTGAGCGCACGGGCCAGGTCGGCGGTGTAGGAGGCCGGATTGGCCCGGACCAGGCGCCGGTAGATGTCGATGGCCTCCTGAGCCGCCGTGAAGGACTCGGGCAGCTGCTTGGCCGAGTACAGGGCAACGGCGAGGATGTACAGGGACTCGGCCAGCGCCGGGGTGTAGGTGGTGGGACTGCTGCGCACCAGGGTGCGCCGGATGCTGACTACCTCCCGAGCCGCGGCCAGCGCGAGGTCCAGTCTGTCGGCGTCACGTAGGCAGGCGGCGTGCGTCTTGAGGGCGTCGGCCAGATCGGGCAGATGGGTATCGGGGGCGCTGTGAGCCAGAGTGCGAGCGATGCCGACCGCCTCCTGGGTCATGGCGAGGGCCTCATGATGTCTTCCCACATCGCTCATGCGCCGGGCCAGGGTGCCCAAGGAGCTGATGACCTCGGGGGAGTAGAGGGCGGGAGCGCGGCGGGCCAGCCCCCGGAAGAGCGCGGCAGCCTCCTCGGCCGCGTCCAGGGCCTCGTCGCGGCGCCCGACGGCGGCCCCGCAGGCGGCCAGGACCTCCAGGGCCCCGGCAAGATCACGGGTGCAGGAACCGGGTTCGTCCTCATCGAGGCCGCGGTACAGACTGACGGCCTCCCGGGCCTGGTCAAGGGCCTCCTCGACGTACCCCACCGTGCGCAGGCGCGGCGCCAGGCTGCTCAGGGCCGCTGCGAGCCGGCGGACCTGGGTGTCGGGGGCGAACTGGACCAGACGCCGTCGGACGCTGATCGCCTGCTGCGCGGTGATGAAGGCGTCGCTCGGCCTCCCGGACTCACCCAGACAGCAGGCGAGCGTGGTGAGGGCCCGAGCCAGGCCGGTGTAGGTGGCGGAGGCTTCCCGACTCAGGCTCCGATAGAGGTCGACGGACTCCTGCGCGGTGGCCAGGGCGTCGCGCAGCTCACCGGCTGCGCTCAGATCGACGGCGAGTCGGCGCAGCGACTCCGCCAGGCCGGGCGCATGCGCGTCGTAGTCCTGCTGGGTCAGGCGCCGTCGGATCTGGGCCGTTTCCCGCGAGACACCGACACCCTCGCGGATCCGGCGGGCCTCGCGCAGGCGGATGGCCAGGACTGTCAGTGCGTGGGCGAGGTCGGCCAGGTGGAGATCCGGGTTGACGCGTGCCAGACCGCGAAGGATCTCGCTCGCCTTTCGAGCGGCGTCGAGGGCCTCGCCACGGCGCCCCGAGCCCGCTAGGCGCCCACTGAGCTCCAGCAGCCGGCCGGCACGGGCCGCGCCCTCGGGGCTGACATGGGGTGAGAGCGACACGGATTGAAGACCTCAGGATCGGGAGAACGGTGGTGACGGCACGTTACGCGGCGCGGGCTCGCGCCGCGATGGGGAGAGGTCACCGAGGACGCGTCCCACTGGACCCTCCCTTAGAATCGGCGCAGGACCAGTAGTGCGGGTATCGCCATCGCAAGGAAGGGGGACGATGTGGGCGCGTTGTTCAGCCTGAATCACGTGGGGGCCCAGGTTGTCGCCATGACGGCGACCTTCATCCTGTGCCTGACGCTCGGCGCCGAGCGCCACCTGCGCCACAAGGACGCCGGCGTCAAGACGCACGTCCTGGTGGGACTGGGCTCCTGCCTGTTCACCCTCGTATCCGCCTACGGATTCGCCCCGGTCACCGGCGCGGATGTCGCCGTCGACCCCAGCCGTGTGGCCGCGCAGATCGTCTCCGGCATCGGCTTCCTGGGCGCCGGGGTCATCTTCGTCAACAACGACACCGTCCGGGGCCTGACCACCGCCGCGACCGTCTGGCTCAGCGCTGCGATCGGCATGGCCTGCGGAGCGGGCATGATCCCCCTGGCGGCTACGGCCGTCGCGCTCGACTACGTCGTCGTCCTGCTGCTGGGCCCCCTCACCTCGCGCCTGCAGCGCCGCCGTGGCGAGGTGACCGTGCGCATCGACTACGAGGTCGGCCGCGCCATCATGCCGGAGATCCTCCAGGCAGCCACGGCCTCCGGCTTCACGGCCACCCTCGAGGAGACCGAGATGATCCGTGGAGAGCGCGGGCGCACCATGAACGCCGTCATGCGCTTCCACGGGCAGCGGCCCGCCGCCAACCTCATCGAGTCCCTGTCCGGGCTCGACGGGGTTGACGGCGTCGAGTGCCTCGAGCGCGGCCGGCTCGACTGACCCGAGCGGTTCCTGGATCCCGGCGCCTCCTACTCCAGGGCGCGGATGATGGCCTCGACGGTGTCCTTGGCGTCGCCGAAGAGCATGGAGGTGTTCTCCCGGAAGAAGAGCGGGTTGTCCACCCCGGCGTAGCCGGTGGCCATGGAGCGCTTGAAGACGATGACCCGGCCGGCCTCCCACACGTGCAGCACCGGCATGCCCGCGATCGGCGAGCCCGGCTCCTGGGCCGCCGGGTTGACGGTGTCATTGGCGCCGATGATGAGGACGACGTCGACGTCGTCGAAGGAGTCGTTGACCTCGTCCATCTCCAGGACGATGTCGTAGGGGACCTTCGCCTCGGCCAGCAGCACGTTCATGTGTCCGGGCAGGCGGCCCGCCACCGGGTGGATGCCGAAGGTGACTTCCACGCCCTCAGAGCGCAGCATCTCGGTGAGGGTGGCCACCGGGTACTGGGCCTGGGCGACGGCCATCCCGTAGCCGGGGGTGATGACCACGCGTCGGGCGTTCTGCAGCAGATGAGCCACTTCGCCGGCGCTGGTCTCGTCCACCGAGCCCTGGTGCTGAGGGCCGCCCGCGGCGGCGCTGGTGGAGTCGGTCCCGTAGCCGCCCAGCAGCACCGAGACGAAGGAGCGGTTCATGGCCTGGCACATCAGGTAGGACAGGTAGGCCCCCGAGGAGCCCACCAGCGCCCCGGTGATGATGAGCAGGTCGTTGTCCACCATGAAGCCAGTGAAGGCGGAGGCCCACCCCGAGTAGGAGTTCATGATCGAGACGACCACCGGCATGTCGCCGCCGCCGATCGCCAGCACCAGGTGGGCGCCCAGAGCCAGCGCGATGACCGTCATCACCGCGAGGAAGGCCCAGCCGGCACCGGATCCGGACGGCACCATCATGAAACCCACCATAAGGAGCAGGGAGACGATGAGCGCCCCGAGGTTGAGCAGGTTGCGACCCGGCAGCGTCAGCGGGCGCCCCGGTACCCGGCCGGCCAGCTTGAGGGCAGCCAGGACCGATCCGGTGAAGGTCACCCCGCCGACGAACACGCCCAGGAAGACCTCACCGAGGTGGAAGGCCCCCAGCGAGGCGGACAGCGCGTCGGGGGAGACGTAGGAGTTGTAGCCCACCAGGACGGCCGCCAGTCCCACCAGCCCGTTGAGCACGGCGATGAGCTGGGGCATCCCGGTCATGGCCACGCGCCTAGCCACCACCAGCCCGATGACCGAGCCCAGGGCCAGGCCCATGACGATGAGCAGCAGGGTGGGCAGCGCGCCCCGCGCGGGCCGGTTGCTCAGAGCCAGGCCGATGGCGGCGAGCACCGCCACCCCCATGCCGACGGCGCCCGCCACGTTGCCGGCCACGGCCGTCTCATGGCGGGACAGACCGGCCGCGGCCAGGATGAACAGGATCGCGGCGGCGATGTAGGCCAGGACCACCGGCGAGGGCAGCGAGGGCACAGCGGCGATCAGTGTGTCCGACGACGCGGCCGGCATCAGCATGTGAGTCATCATCTGCTCCTCACCTCAGTCCTTCGTGAACATGGCGAGCATGCGGTGGGTGACCGCGAAGCCGCCGACGATGTTGATCGTGGCCAGGACCACCGCGGCCAGGCTGATGGCGCTGATGAGCGGATGGGGGTGGCCCACCTGCGAGATCGCCCCGACCAGGATGATCCCCGAGATCGCGTTGGTCACCGACATGAGCGGTGTGTGCAGGGCGGGGGTCACGTTGGAGATGACGTGGAAGCCCAGGATCACCGAGAGCATGAGCACGATGTAGTGGCTCGTGGCGGCCGACGGCGTCACCAGCACCAGGGCTGCGGCCACGAGGCTCGCGGCGGCCAGTCCCAGCCACTGCCGGGAGCGCGAGCGCGCCTGGGCCGCGCGGGCGGCCTCCTGGGCGGCTGCGTCCTCGGCGGCAGCCTGCTCCGGGCGTCCCGGAGCGGGAGTGGCCGAGACCTGGATCGGGGGAGGGGGCCAGAGCAGCTCGCCGTCGTGGGTGACCGTGATGGCCCGGACCACCTCGTCGTCCAGGTCCAGGGCGAGCTCTCCGTCCTTGGCAGGGGTGATCAGGCCCAGCAGGTTGACGATGTTGCGCCCGTAGAGCTGGGAGGCCTGGGCGGGCAGCATCCCGGCCAGGTCCGTGTGCCCCACGATCGTGACGCCGCCCTCGGTGGTGACCACCTCGCCGGGCACCGTCAGCTCGGTGTTGCCGCCGGTCGCCGCCGCCATGTCGATAATGACCGATCCGGGGCGCATGGCCTCGATCGCGGAGCGGTCCAGGAGCATCGGCGCGCGGCGGCCCGGGATGCTCGCCGTGGTGATGACGACGTCGGACTCGGCGGCCTGCTGGGCGTAGAGCGCGTTGGCCGCGCTCGCCTGATCGGCGCTCATCTCCTTGGCGTAGCCGTCGGAGGACACCTCCTGGGCGCTGGGCAGCGGCACGAACTGCGCCCCCATGGAACGAACCTGGTCGGCGACCTCGGGACGCACATCGGAGCCGCGCACCTGCGCGCCCAGGGAGTAAGCGGTCCCGATCGCTGACAGGCCGGCCACTCCCGCACCGATGACGTAGACGGTGGCGGGAGGGAACTTGCCCGCGGCGGTCACCTGACCACTGAACAGCCTGCCGAGGTGCGCGGCCGCCTCGATGACGGCGCGGTAGCCGGCGAGGTTCGCCTGCGAGGAGAGCACGTCCAGCGACTGCGCCCGCGAGATCCTCGGGACCACATCCAGGGCCAAGCAGGTGATGCCGCGTTCCCGCAGCTGCTCAAGGAGGTCGGGTCGGCGCGCCGGGTCCAGCCGGCAGATGAGGACCGCGCCCCGGCTCATGAGCGCCAGGTGCTCCTCACCGGGGGCCGAAGCGCTCAGCACGACGTCGCAGCCCCACACGCGGGCGCCGCCGGCCGGCTGGGCCCCGGCGGCCTCGTAGGCGTCGTCGGGGAACTGCGCCCGTTCTCCGGCGCCGCGTTCAACCAGGACCTCATAACCCAGGCGGATCATCCGCTCCACCGTCTGCGGACTCGCAGCGGCGCGCGGCTGATCCGCCGGCTCGCGGGGGACTCCGATACGCATAGCGCCTCCTTGCACGACACGGGTGCCGTCGTCGGCACCTCACAAGAAACTATCGGCAAGATAGAAGGTCATGTGGGTGCCCGGCAAGGGACCGTTGGGCGCTGACACCGGTGGCGACGTCTACGACGTCGCCACCGGCCGTTGCTTCCTGTACAGCTCAGACGGCGTCGGCACTTCCTCTAGTGATGAACTCTGCGGCCCGCTCCGCGATGTAGATCGTAGGAGCCATGGTGTGACCGCTGGTGAGGGTGGGCATCACTGAGGCATCCACGACTCGCAGCCTCGAGACGCCTTGGACACGGAGCTGACTGTCGACGACGGCGGTTGCATCTCCAACGGATCCCATCCGTGCCGTGCCCACGGGATGAAACAGGGTGGTGGCGGTTTGGCGGATGAACTCTTCGAGTTCCTCGTCCGTCGAGTCCGCGCCGGGGGAGACCTGCTCGGTCAGAGAGCGCAGCGTTGTTGTCCTTGTGAGCCTGAAGACTGCCTGCAGCCCTTCTCTGAGTGCTGTGACATCGCCGGGGTCCTTCAGGTAGCCAGGGTCGATGGCGGGCGGTGCGGCCGGGTCGGCACTGGTCAGGGAGACGGTGCCGTGACTGGCGGGGTGAAGGAGCACCAGCGTCCAGGAGTACCCGGCCCGTGGGCCGTTGACTCCGTCGAAGAGATCCCGCCCTTGGTCGTCCTGCATGGACTGCTGGTAGGAGCCCAGCAGCTCGAACTCCGGCTGGTCCCCTCCCCGGGTGGTGAAGAACCCGATGCTGTTGCCCGCGAAGTAGGTGGCCGGGCCGGTGCGATCGAATCGCCACTGAGCCACTGCGGCAGGATCAGCCGAAGGGTACTCCGGGATCGGCACCTCCTCCGGGGCGACGACGTTGACGGTCACCCCGATATGGTCCTGCAGGTTCGCGCCCACCCCGGGGGCGTCCTTCACCACGGGGATTCCCAGCGTCTGGAGCTGAGCGCCAGGGCCGATTCCGGAGTGCATGAGAATCTGCGGGGTGTTGATTGCCCCGCCGGAGAGGATCACCTCCCGGGTGGCCGTAACCTCATGCTGCTCCTCACCCGTGGTGTAGCGCACGCCTGTGGCGGTGGTGCCGTCAAACAGGACCTGGGTGACAATGGCGTTGGAGACGATGGTGAGATGAGGGCGACGGCGAACCTCGGGGGTGAGATAGGCGTCGGCGATGGTGTGTCGATACCTGTCTTTGTGGATCGTCTCCAGCCGCCCTGCTACGAATGGATCTGATCCGTTGACATCGCCTCGGACGCCGAGCCCGGCCTCGACGAAGGCCTCGAGAAGGCGGTCCGGGATGGGCTCGTCGATGTCAAGCGGCTCCATCGCGATCGGGCCGTCGCCGCCTCGGCGAGGGTCGGTCTCGGCATGCACCGATGCCTCGACGCGGCCGAACACCTCGGCAGCGGACCGGCTGTTCCAGCCTTCCAGTCCCAGTGCCTCCCACTGGTCGTAGTCGGCATCGGCTCCGCGGGTCCACACTCCGACGTTGATGGCGCTGCTCCCGGCGACTGCCCTACCTCGGGGGGTGTACACGCTGCGGCCGCCCAGCTCAGGCTGTGGCGTGGTCTGGTAGCCCCAGTCGGCCTCGCCTCCCCAGAGCATGAAGAAGGTGCCCTGGGCCCGGCCGAGCTCGTTATTGACCTCGCCGCCGGCATCCAGCAGAAGGACGCTGCGGTCCGTGTGCTCAGTGAGGCGGGAGGCAAGGACGCTTCCAGCAGGTCCGGCGCCGACGATCACGTAGTCGTATGACGTCTCCATCGTCCTGGCTCCTTCAGCTCTGCGGGAACAGGTAGGAGTTCTGGACGGCCAGGAGGCCTCGGCCTCCGGCGTCGGGGAACGCCGCGATCAGTCGTGCTGAGAGATCGTCTGGGCCTGTGGCCTCGGCCAGGATCGGCTTGGCGGCGCGCAGGTAGTCCTCAACGAAGTCGAAGACCTCGGGGCCGGAGATCGCGCCGTGTCCGGGAACGATGGTGCCGAACCCGCGCTGCCGCAGCTCGCCGACCACGGTGAGCCAGTGGTCGAGGTGTCCCTCGGCGATGAACAGGTGCAGGTTGTTGTAGACCAAGTCCTGGGCGATGAGCACGTCCTGATCGGGTAGGGCAATGACGAGTGCGTCTCCGGCCTCGCCGTCGGTGAACTCCATGAGCTCCAGGCGGATCCCGTCAATGATGATCTCGCCCGGGATGACCACCTCGGTGGGGGCCGTCACCTTGTCGGGGAGTACGTCGCCGGCGGTGGCGCGGTTGTTGCTCAGGATCGTCTCCCCGTTCGTCTCGATGGTGCTCTTCGTGGCGGCCAGCGCGTGAACAGGGGCGGCGAACTCGGCGGCACCGAAGAAGTGGTCAGGGTGGGCGTGCGTGACGTACACGCGAGTGATCGGCTTGCCGAGCGTGGCGGCGTACGCTGCCGCCTCTGCGGCGAACGGGACCGCGTACTGGGTGTCGATCACGAGCAGCTGGGTGGGCAACTCCACGATGTGCGTGTTCGCCTCCAGCCCCGACTCAGGCGAGGTGTAGGTGTGAATGATGACCTCGCCGCGGACGAGCGAGTTGATGGTGCCGAGCATGATGTAACCTCCAAGTAAGTTCGGATAGCAAACTCACCATAAGTGCGGCCGATCCAATTCGCAACGTGTATAGAGTTGGCCTGTGAGTAAGCGCACGAGTAGGGAGGTCCGGCCAAGGCCGTGCTCGATCGCCTCAGCGCTGGATGTCATTGGAGAGCGTTGGTCGTTGCTGGTGCTCCGCGAGATCCATATGGGTGTACGCAGGTTCGTGGACATCCACCGCAACACAGGAGCACCCCGCGACATCCTCACCAAGCGGCTCAATACCCTCGTTGCCCACGGCGTGCTGGAGAAGCGACGCTACTGGGAGCATCCAGAGCGTTACGAGTACTACCCCACGGCCGCCGGGAATGAGCTCAGGGCAGTGCTGACGCTGCTCGACCAGTGGGGAACACGATGGCTGCCCGACGCCCCACATACCGACGAGCCGATTCTTCACTCCTGCGGTCAGCCGCTCACGCCGCATGTCACCTGCAGCGCCTGCGGCCAGGAGCTCGGTAACCCGGATGCTGTGGGCCCCGAAGATGCAGTGGACGCAGCGCCATCGGGCCGCTGAGTGTGCGACGACCCTCGACCAGGATTAGAGCAATGTCGGATCGGCGTCGGCTCAGAGATGGCTTGGGGTTGGCCTCAGGGCCGGGCCATGTCCCAGCAGCGGGCGCCACCGGTCATACCGGCCTCGTTGGGGACCACGACGACGTCGTCGCCGATCTTGGCCAGCTGGGCTGCCGTGATCCGGCGCGAGTTGCCGCCGCCCAGGTAGAGGCGGTCCCACAGGTACATGGGGCGCAGGGCGTCGACGACGCGGCGCACCCGGCGCGACCAGTGGGCGTCGCCCAGGCGCAGGCGCTCGTGCTCGCCGATGTAGTCGTCATAGGTCAGTCCCCAGCGCACCGGCCCCTGGGAGACCTCCACGTGCGGGGCCAGGACCCCGTTGTCGAAGACGGCGTTGCCCAGGCCCGTGCCCAGGGTCACGATCATCTCCAGGCCGTGGCCGGTGACGACGCCGGCCCCGGCGACCTCGGCATCGTTGAGGACCAGGGCGGGGATGCCCAGGGCCTTCGAGACGCCGGCGCCCATGTTGAAGCGGGCCCAGGCTTCCACCAGCTCGGGCAGCACCTTGGAGCGCGGACCGTCCCGAGTGATGTAGTGCGGCGTGGCGATAACGACCCCGTGGCGAATCATGCCCGGCATCCCCACCGTCACCCGGTCCGCCTCCGGCAGCTGGGAGGCCAGTGAGGCGATGGTCTCCACCAGCTTTGTCGGTGGCAGCGGGTAGGGGGTCGGGGTGCGCACGGCGCGGGAGATGATGTTGCCCTCGGCGTCCAGCACCGAGGCCTTGATGCCGCCGCCGCCGCAGTCCACGGACAGGGTCGTTGTGCTCACGGCTGCGAGCCTAGTGGAAGCGTGAGGCCGGTGCGGTTCAATGGGGCCATGCCACGCATTCGCCTCGACCTGGCCTACGACGGCACCTTCTTCTCCGGGTGGGCCGCCCAGCCCGGTCTGCGTACCGTCGAGGGAGTCCTCACCTCCGCCCTGGCCACTGTCCTGCGCGAGCCCGTCCGCCTCACGGTGGCGGGCCGCACCGACGCCGGTGTCCACGCCGCCGCCCAGGTGGCCCACTTCGATACGAGCCCCGAGGCCTGGGCCGCACTGCCCGGACGCTCCGACCGCCTCCCCGAGGCCGCTCTGCTCACCCGGCTCACGGGCGTCCTGGCGCGCGAGGCGCAGACCAGCCTGCCGCGCACCCCGCGCGGCGCCGGCGACGTCGTCGTCACCGGGGCGCGCAGTGTGCCGGAGGCCTTCGACGCCCGCTTCGGAGCGCTGAGCCGTCGCTACTCCTACCGGATCGCCGACGCCGCAGCCCCGCGCGACCCCGCCCGGCGCGCCACCGTCCTGTGGCTGCCGGACCGGCTCGACGTCCGGGCCATGGAGGCCTCCGCCGAGCCCCTGCTGGGCGAGCACGACTTCCTGTCCTACTGCAAGCCCCGCCAGGGCGCCACGACCATACGCACCCTGCGCACCCTGACGTGGCGACGAGCCGCCGCCGGGCCGGATGCCGGGCTCGTCGTCCTGACCGTCGTCGCCGACGCCTTCTGCCACTCCATGGTCCGGTCCCTGGTGGGGGCCGGTCTCGCCGTCGGGCAGGGACGCAAACCGGTCACCTGGCCAGGCGAGCTCCTGGCGGCCCGCACGCGTGACGGTGCTGCTCCTGTCGCCCCGCCGCACGGGCTGACCCTGGAGGAGATCGTCTACCCGGCCGACGGCGAGCTCGCCGCTCAGGCCGAGCGCGCCCGGACCACCCGACGTCTGACCTGCTGACCGCGGGCTCAGTGGCGGGTGGTCCGCGTGGTGCGATTCACGGAACTGGAAAGCCGCACCTTTTGACCCTCCCGCAGACCGCCCGGTACTGTTGGCAATCGTCGTGCAGCACGCGTGTGCGTGTCCGCGGTGCCGTCCCACTCGCCCCGGATCGCCTGTGCTCCGACCACTCACCTGACCATGGTGGTCTCGCCGAACCGCGAACGCTTCACCGCGCTTCGGCGTGCCCACTCGCCAAGAGAAACGAAGGCAACGCCCGTGCGCACGTACACACCGAAGCCCGGCGACGTCGAGAAGAACTGGTACGTCATTGACGCCACCGACGTCATCCTGGGTCGACTCGCGGCTCAGGCCGCCACTCTGCTCCGTGGGAAGCACAAGCCCCAGTTCGCTCCCAATGAGGACTGCGGCGACTACGTCGTCATCATTAACGCCGACAAGGTGGCCCTCACCAACGGCAAGGCCGACAAGAAGTTCGCCTACCGCCACTCCGGCCACCCGGGTGGTCTGACCGCCGTCTCCTACCGCGAGCTGCTGGCCACCCGCCCCGAGCGCGCCGTCGAGAAGGCCATCAAGGGCATGGTTCCCCACACCAAGCTCGGTCGCGCCCAGCTCAAGAAGCTCAAGGTCTACGCAGGTGCCGAGCACCCGCACGCCTCCCAGAGCCCGAAGACGTTCGAGATCACCCAGGTCGCCCAGTAAGCGCTCCAGCGCTCGGCACCCCGCGACAAGCAAAGGACATATCGTGGCTGAGACCACTGTCGACATTGACGCGCTGGACGAGGAGAACGCCCCCTCCAGCTACACCACCGAGACCGAGGAGTCCGCTCCTGGTCGCGGCCAGTCCATCACCGCCCCCGGCTCCGGCCTGGGTCGCCGCAAGGAGGCCGTCGCTCGCGTGCGCCTCGTTCCCGGCACCGGCCAGTGGACGCTCAACGGCCGCTCCCTGGAGGACTACTTCCCCAACAAGCTGCACCAGCAGCTCGTGCGCGCCCCCTTCACCATCCTGGACCTCGAGGGCCGCTTCGACGTCGTCGCCCGCATCAACGGCGGTGGCGTCTCCGGCCAGGCCGGCGCCCTGCGCCTGGGCATCGCCCGCGCACTCAACGAGATCGACCGTGAGGCCAACCGCGCCACCCTGAAGAAGGCCGGTTTCCTCACTCGCGACTCGCGCATCGTGGAGCGCAAGAAGGCCGGTCTGCACAAGGCCCGCCGCGCCCCCCAGTACTCCAAGCGCTGATCGGGCCAGGTCCTGGCCGAACCGGCCGGGACTCCGCTCCGCTTGCCTACGACGGCGGCCGTCCCCTTCCCGGGGCGGTCGCCGTCGTCATGTGTCAGGGGCGGAGGGGAGCGGCCCGGGCGGCGCCGCCAAAGTCGATACGCAGCCGGCATGAAGCCGATGCTCCCAGGTGAAGGGCGTCATCTCGGGCGCGCGTCGCCGGCTGCGCGCCACCGCAGGACATCAGACCTTGTGCGCTGGCCGAAGGTTGGGCCCCGATGTTCGGCGCTCCGTGGCAGGATGGTGCTGTTTCGTCACCCCTCAGGAGGATTTCCATGGCTCGTCTCTTCGGAACCGACGGCGTACGCGGCCTGGCCAACGACCTGCTCACGCCGACCCTGGCCGTGCAGCTCGGTGAGGCCGCGGCCCGCGTCCTGACCAAGGACACGTCCGCCGCACGGAGCTCACGCAGCGGCCGCCCCCGCGCGATCGTGGGCCGCGACACCCGCGCCTCCGGAGAGTTCCTCGACCACGCCATCAGCGCGGGCCTGGCCTCCTCCGGCATCGACGTCACCCGCGTGGGCGTCCTGCCCACCCCGGCGATCGCCCACCTGACGGCCACCCAGGACATCGAGCTGGGCGTCATGATCTCCGCCTCCCACAACCCCTTCCCGGACAACGGCATCAAGTTCATCGCCCGCGGCGGCTACAAGCTCGCCGACGCCGTCGAGGACGAGATCGAGGCCCTCCTGGGCAAGATCAGTGACCGCCCCACCGGCGCCGACGTCGGCCGCGTCATCAAGGGTGAGACCGTCGCCGACCAGAACTACATCAACCACCTCGTCGACTCCGCCGCCACCGACCTGTCCGGGCTGCGCATCGTCGTCGACGCCTCCAACGGTGCCGCCTCCGTCGTGGGTCCTGCCGCGCTGCGGGCCGCCGGCGCCGAGGTCATCGTCATCAACGCCTCCCCGGACGGCCTCAACATCAACGACAACTGCGGCTCCACCCACCCCGAGCAGCTGCAGAACTACGTCAAGGCGGTGGGAGCGGACATGGGTGTGGCCTACGACGGTGACGCCGACCGCTGCCTGGCCGTGGACGCCGACGGCCAGCTCGTCGACGGTGACCAGATCATGGGCATGCTCGCCATCGGCATGAAGGCCGACGGCACCCTCGGCTCCGACACGCTTGTCGTCACCGTCATGAGCAACCTCGGCCTCATCCTGGCCATGCGCGAGCACGGCATCCGCACCGTTCAGACCGGCGTGGGCGACCGCTACGTGCTTGAGCGCATGCTCCAGGGCGGTTACACCCTGGGCGGCGAGCAGTCCGGGCACGTCATCGACACCCTCCACGCCACCACCGGCGACGGCGTGCTCACCTCCCTGCGCGTGGCCGCGCGCGTCAAGCGCACCGGCAAGACTCTGGCCGAGCTCGCCAGCGTCGTCACCCGCCTGCCCCAGACGCTCATCAACGTCAAGAACGTGGACAAGGCCGCCGCCAGCACCAACCAGTCTGTGCAGGATGCTGTCGCCTCCGCGGAGAAGGAGCTGGGCGAGACCGGCCGCGTCCTGCTGCGGCCCTCGGGCACCGAGCCTCTCGTGCGCGTCATGGTCGAGGCCGCGTCCCAGGAGGAGGCCGACCGCGTGGCCCGATCCCTGGCCGACACCGTCAAGAACAACCTCAGCCTGTGAGCTGACGGAAGGTTCCTCGTCGGCCTTCAGAAGGCCATTATGTCCAACCTATGTGCCCCGCCCAGAACCTATGGGCGGGGCACAGGGTATTGAATCTTCTGGGACTGCTGGCACACGTCGTAGCCGTGTAGTGGTCGACGGCTATGCCTCAGCCTCAATGTTATTGCCGATCTACTTCTGATATAACTTTTGGGATACAGCGTCTATCAAATCGAGCGGAGCGAGCATGGAGTTGCCCGATGGCAAATACCGTCCTCCGCCGATCCACGTATGTGAGGACGAAACCTACCCGATCGATGTTGGCCCGATCTCCGGGCCAGGGTGCCACCGAATAGTCATACGGCTGAGGACCTACAGAGGGCGAGTGGTTGACTATGCGCTCCAGCACGAGTGGCGCTCCGGCCCGGATGATGACTGGCAGCCCGTGTTTCGGATTGACACACGTCATGGTTGCATCCACTCTCACCAATACCATCGGGACCGAGACCGTGAGACCCATCCCATCCAAGTACTAGGGAGGAACGACCATGCCATACTGGGGGCGTCTTACGACGAGTCATACAAGCAGG
>ERZ772807.896-NODE-896-length-17413-cov-2.997926_pt1 | contig 17413 bp, 16 predicted proteins | sample MGYA00511472_ERZ772807 | MGnify/ENA primary metagenome ERZ772807 (study PRJEB29015, sample SAMEA2737947) | human oral metagenome | biome: human oral; feature: human-associated habitat; material: dental | place: China | collected 2039 ...
AGTTCTCCCAGTCGTTCTCATCGAGTCCGTCCTCAATAGAGTCGATAGGATATTTCGTGATGAGCTGCTCAAGGTAAGCAATCTGCTCATCTGCCGTGAGTTTCTTGCCGTTCGGGTCCTTCGGCATGCCGTTCTTCAGCTGGCGATAGTCGTAGAACCACTTGCCATTCTCCTGTACGGCAAACTCCGAAGCGGCGCAGTCCATGGCAATCTTCACGTCTTTTCCGGGTTCATAACCAGCGTCTTTGATGGCCTGAATGATAGAGTCGAGCGCGTCTTCGATGCCATCGAACTTAGGAGCAAAGCCGCCTTCGTCTCCCACAGCCGTTGAAAGTCCGCGCTTTTTCAGGTTCTTTGCCAATGCATGAAACACCTCTGCACCCATGCGAACTGCCTCTTTTTCGCTCGGAGCTCCTACTGGACGGATCATAAACTCTTGGAAAGCAATCGGCGCATCGCTATGTGCTCCGCCGTTAATAATGTTCATCATAGGAACCGGAAGCACGTAAGTATTGGCGCCACCGATGTAACGATACAATGGAATATTAAGGGCTTTGGCAGCCGTTTGTGCCACAGCAAGGCTCACACCAAGAATGGCATTGGCTCCTAATTTGCTCTTTGTTGGAGTGCCATCCAAGCCAAGCATCTTGTAATCAAGGGCGCGTTGGTTAAGCACATTTTCCCCTTTCAGTGCCGGAGCTATCACGTTATTGACGTTCTCTACGGCCTTTAATACGCCCTTACCACAGTAACGTTGCTTGTCACCATCGCGGAGTTCGAGGGCCTCGTTCTCGCCGGTTGATGCACCAGACGGCACACTAGCACGGCCCATCACGCCGTTATCGAGCGTCACTTCTACTTCAACTGTCGGGTTACCTCTTGAATCGAGGATTTCTCTTGCATGAATTTTTTCAATCTTCATAATCTCTTTTATTAAGTTGATACTATATATTTTCAGGCAAAGATAGCCATTTTTTTTATTATATGCAATACCTATATATAATGTTTTGCATTTTTTCGGCTACGTGTTTCGGCTGTTTTGCAGACAGAAGCACTCGAAGCGGGTCACTTCTCCTGCGACTTTTGTTCTTTGTTGATGCGATGTCGCTCGCAAAGCAAGTCGTAGAGACGTTGCTTGCGCTTGCTTTCAAGCAACCGATGCACGAAGATATGGGGCAAAGCCACGCCCAAAGCAATGCACAAAATGACGAGCGAAGCCTTGATAAGATTGTTCATGGCCACCGTCACTTGGCCGATAACGCCCGTCATTTCGATGAAGGCAAAGAGCGCACGATACATCAATACGCCCGGAACCATGGGGATAACGCTCGGTATGGAGATGCATTGATGGGGCGTATGGAACCAATGTTGGGCGCGAGTAATAATGAGACTGACGAGCATGGAGCCTGTCAACGAACCGATAATCACGCCTTGGTCGAGGCCAATGTTACCGTTGCTGGCTCCTAAGTTCACGAAATTCCGACAGCAAACGGCAATGATTCCGCCCACCGCAATGACTGGAAGCAGACGGCGAGGTGTGTTGTATATCATCGAGAAACCCATGGCCGAGATGGCTGCGGCAATGGCATATTCAAAGTAATTGTGGTGAGGTGTGATCGGAAGGTCGGTCACGAAGTTGTCTATTCCGCATATTTTAATGGCGCAGGCGATGCCGAATGACATCGCTCCCACCATGATCAGCGTGTTCAAAGCCCGCGTGATGCCAGTCTGAATGTGGCCGTCGAGCATGTCGCTCACAAAGTTGATCAGCGGCACTCCGGGCACAATGAAGAGCGCACAGGCCAGCAACGGGTGCCAAGGAGTGGCCGAATGGAGAAACGCAGGCACTGCATGAGCCACCGGACCCACTGAGAGAAACGTGAAAAGCCAGGCCAACATCGTTGCCACAAAGGCTGAGATTCCGATGCCGGCATAGGCATTCGTGCCCTTCTTCGCAAGGAACATCTTGAGCCGAAAGCCCAATATTGCGGCGATAGATGCATAGAAAAACGATGTCCAGTCACAACCGAATTGAACGCAAAAGCCGCCACATGCGAAGCCACTTCCAATGGATACTTCCCACGGCGTGTACCGGTTTTTCTTCTTACCCAGCTGATTCAGCCTCTCCGCATAGGCGTCCAAGGAGAGGTTTTCCTTGATACAACTCCATGAAAGGCGGCTCATTTCGGAGATAACGGCCATGTCGATGATGTGTCGTTTACAGTGTTGGAACTTCGTAAACGAGTGGGTGTCGTCGTGATAATTCACCATCAAGATGTCGTAGTTGACGTAGAGATGAAGGTTTTCGTTGCGAAGTCCGAGGTAGGCGATGGTTCTTTTGAGGGTCCGCATGATGCGTGTCGTGTCGGCAGAGCACTCCATCAGCAGGCAACCTGTCTGTAAAAGGAGGCCCAATTTGCGGTTCACAACCTCCTCATGTTCTTTCAATACGATGCTATCTTCCATTGTCTTTGTCTGAATTGCGGTGCAAAGTTAATGCTTTTTTCCCGAATATGGTCGGTCCTACCTCGATTATTCGCACGCCGAAACAGCCCGTTTCAAGTTTTTTTATTACTTTTGCATGACGACAAAAACAAAGCGATGGACATCAAAAGAAGCTTCAGGATAGGGCTCATGCTAGCCCTCGCAGCCGCGATGATGGGCGGTTGCGGCAGCAAGAACAAAGGAAACGGACAGGCAGGAACAGACTCCGAGGCAGGCAATATCCCTGTAGACACGGCACTCCGGCACCGACTTTCCGACTTTGCCGCACAGTCTCGACCGGCCGGGGCCTTTGGTTTTCATGTCTATGATCTCACGGCAGAGAAGCCCGTTTACGGCTGTAACGAAGACACGGTGCAGCCTTCAGCCTCGTGTTTGAAGCTCCTGAGCGGCATAGCGGGGCTGCATTTGCTTGGCACAAAATATCTTTATACCACATCGCTTTACACAAAAGGCGTTACGAAAGACGGCACTTTCAAGGGTGACATCAGCTTCAAGGCCGGCTTGGATCCGCAGGTGAACGAGCCCGACCTCGACATGTTTGCCCGTGCCTTGCGCCGTAAAGGCATCCGAAAACTTGACGGTCGGCTCGTCATCGACCTTGTTTTGACAACCCCGGTGCAGAGCGAAGTCCACTGGTATCCGTGGGATTTGGCGTTTTCCCGATATGGTTTGTTCTACAGGGGAGCCGAACGTGTTGAGAAAGCGCTCAAGCATGCGCTCCGAACAGCGGGCATTTCTATTGACGATGAGCAGGTGGTTCGGGGCCGAACGCCACGCGGTTCGCATTGCATCTTCCGTTTCTACCGTTCCATCGACCGCGTCATCGACCGCATGTGGAAGAACAGTTCCAACACACAGGCCACGGCTTTGCTCTACACCATCGGCCATCATGTCAACCCGAACGGCGAACCTATCGCCACCGGACTGGCCTATCTGCGTGGCTTTATGCACAATGAACTGGGCATAAGAGACACCTCTCACGTGATACATGACGCCTGCGGACTCTGCGTTCACAACCAAGTTTCGCCCCGAACGCTGACCACCGTTCTGCGATATGGCTATCACAACAAGGCCATTTACCGCGTGTTGGACAACCATCTGGCCGTTTCCGGCATCGACGGTACACTGCGTCGTGAGCTGGCAAGCCCCAAATTGCAAGGCAAAGTGCGCGGAAAAACGGGCACACTCTCCCACCCTTACGGTATCAGTTCGCTTGCCGGTTACTGTCAAGGCAGCAACGGTCATCTGCTTACTTTTGCCATTATGGACCACAAGATGTCGGTACTTGACGCGCGGGTGCTGCAAAGAAAGCTCTGCGAGATAATGGTTGAAAAGTAAGAAAGTAAAAAGATAAAAAAGGAAAAAAGGCAATTTTTTCGTATCTTTGCATTGTTTTTAACACGCATAACGATGAAGATGATTTTCAGAATGGCGTCCGTGGCCTTGCTTTGTGCCGCATTCACGTCGTGTATTAAGGAAGAAGCACCGAACGCAGAGTGTGATATCGAACAGGCATTCGTGAGCATTGAGAAGCCGGGAGACGTTTTTTACAATGCCAACGACACGCTGGTCAACATTCCGTCTACCACGGTTGACATTGTTTTCCGCACCAAACGAAAGCCCAAACAAACTGTCTTTGCACCGAAGTTCAGGCTGACCGAGGGTGCAACCATCACGCCGGCAAACGGCTCGGCACATGATTTCGGTCGCGGACCTGTGGTATATACCGTCACTTCGGAGGACGGAAACAGCAGCCGTGTCTATCGTGTCAGCTTCCAAGGCAGCGCAAAGATGGTGGGCGACGTGGTGAAGTTCGACTTCGAAAATGTGGCCAAAGACAACCTGACCGGCCTTGCCGACTTCTATAAATGGCAGGAAAAAGGACCCAACGGCATGGAAGACGTGTGGGGAACGGGCAATGCCGGCTTCTCATTGTCGGCATGGGACCAACCGATTGACGCCGACCCGACCATTCCAATCAATGGGATGGAGGGCAAAGGTGTGCAGATGACCACCCGAAGTACGGGCGCATTGGGCAAGATGGTCAAGAAACCTATCGCCGCAGGTAACCTCTTTTACGGTGCCTTCGACCTGCAAAATGCACTTGCAGACGCCTTGAAAGCCACGCAATTTGGGTATCCCTTCAATCGCAAACCCATTCGTTTCACGGGCTATTATACGTATAATCCGGCTGAACATGTGACCGATCAGGAGCTCCATACGGTGGATATCAAGGATAGTGCCGCCGTTTACGCCGTGTTCTACCGTAACCACGACGCCAAAGGCAATGCCGTTGTGCTCGACGGCACCAACATCAAGACCTCGCCGCTCATCATCGCAACGGCCGACATGGGCTATGTGAAGCCGCAGAAAGCGTGGACAGCGTTCGAAGTTTCATTCAAATACGTCAGCAATATCGACCTCGACGTGCTCGAACATAACGGCTATAGCTTGGCCATCGTGTTCTCTTCGAGCAAGCGCGGCGACCAATTCATCGGTGCCATCGGCTCAACCTTGTGCGTCGACAAAGTGAGAATCATTTGCGAAAAGGAGGAGAAATAATCATGAGAAAGTTCATCTTGGCCGGCATCATCGCCCTGACAGCCGGTACAGCACAGGCACAATGCTGCCATAAAGACGACGTTTCGTTCACGGCACGGCTGGGTTATTCCGTCGGAGGAACGGCTCCCGTGGGGCTTCCTCGCAGCATTCGCCGGCTGAACAGCTACACCCTGATGCCTAATTTCCAGTTGGGTATCGACGTAGAAAGGCGGTTCTGCAGCGGCATAGGCATCATGTCGGGCCTCCGTTTCGAGAACAAAGGCATGCAGGAAGACGCTCGTGTGAAGAATTATCACATGGCCTTCAGTCAGGGAAGCCAATATCTTGAGGGCCAATACACGGGCGATGCCAAGACGAAAGTAAACGAATGGATGTTCACGGTGCCCGTCATGGCGACCCTGCATGTGGGCGATAAGGTGCGACTGAAGGCCGGTCCGTATCTCTCTTACGTTGTTTCAAAACAGTTTGAAGGCTGTGCTCACGGCGGTTATCTGCGCGTCGGGGGTCCCACGGGAGCTAAAATCAGCATCGGAGAAGGGCCGGGGCAGCGCGGAGATTACGATTTTAGCGACGACATGCGCCGCTTTCAAGTGGGCTTGACCCTTGGCTGTGACTGGCTGTTTGCAGACAGATTAGGTGGCTATCTCGACCTGAATTGGGGCCTGACCGGCATTCATCACAGCGGTTTCAAGACCATTGAGCAAACCCTCTACCCCATTTTTGCAACGGTAGGTGTGGTGTATGAGCTGTGAGGGGGGCCTCCCCCTGACCCTTAAAACCTACCCCCAGCCCCTCCCAAAGGGAGGGGAGAGCGAATAGCGTGGGGGATATTGGAAAGCATAGTAGCAAGAATGGCGTTGCAAGAACTATCGGTTAATTTCCCTTGCTTTTATTAATCGTAAAATCATCGCATTGGAATGGCGTTGCAATATCAGCCACATTGCACGGTAATATGGGCCATATTGCGCGGTGAAATGACTGAGATTATCGTGCAAAATGGCTGAGTTGGAAACGCAAGGTGTAAGTCGTTGGTAATCAATACGCCTGATATGACGAATTGCACGAATGCATGTAGGGACGCACGGCTCGTGCGTCCGCTCAAAACACTGCGTGTATTCGCTTCAACAACCATGCTATTTGATTGCCATTTATCTTGCGCGGACGCAGGGACCAATGTATATTGACTTACATTCTTAACGGAGCGGACGCACGGACCGTGCGTCCCTACATGCCTCTTGCTTACAAATCATCTTCATAATAAGACTAATCATAAAGGTCAAACTTCAATGTTCAAAGTTCAAAGTCAAGGTCCCTACATGCCTATCATGGGCGTATTGCAATGTTCAAACATCAAAGTTCAAAGTTTAATGCTCATTCCTTCTCGTCCATAAACGTCTCTTTCAGGCTCTTCCAATCCTGAAATCCGGCGAAGAGCGCCAGTCGGTCAAGCATCTCCGTCGATGGTTTTTCGGCCCCGGTGAGGTATCTCCACAATCGTTTTAATGAAGATGGTGCAAGATTGACATGGTGACGGGAGAATAATCCGGATAACCTTTCATAGTCATTCCCTGTCCCTTGCCGCTCACCGACTTTCATTCTGACCTCTTTCAACAGTTCTTCCATTCTCCGCTTCATAACATACTTGGAAATAAAGTTCTTGTGCTGCAAAGGTAATCATTATTTTTTATTACCTTTGCAAAAAGTTCAATTAACTCCAAAATGAAAGAATTTGCTTTGAAATATGGTTGTAATCCCAACCAAAAGCCTTCCAGAATCTATATGGAAGACGGAGAACTCCCACTCGAAGTCATTAACGGCAGACCCGGTTACATCAATTTTCTCGATGCACTCAACAGCTGGCAGCTTGTGAAAGAGCTCAAAGCGGCTACCGGTATGCCTGCCGCAGCGAGCTTCAAGCATGTTTCTCCTGCGGGAGCCGCCATTGGGTTGCCACTCAGCGACACGCTGAAAAGGATTTATTTTGTGGGCGATGAGCTTCCTCTTTCGCCACTTGCCTGCGCTTATGCCCGTGCCCGCGGTGCAGACCGTATGTGTTCGTATGGCGATTTCGTTGCTTTGAGCGACGTATGTGACGCAGCTACGGCCACATTGATCAGGCGTGAGGTCAGTGATGGCGTGATAGCTCCGGGCTATACTGACGAAGCCATCGCGCTATTGAAAGACAAACGCAAGGGCACTTACAATGTTATTCGGATTGATCCTGACTATGTTCCTGCGCCGATAGAGCGAAAACAGGTATTCGGTATCACCTTTGAACAGGGCCGAAATGAGATAAAGCTCGACGTTCCTTCATTGTTTGAGAATGTCCCAACCAAGAATAAAGCGTTCACTGATGAGGCCAAACGCGATTTGATTATCGCCCTTATTACGTTGAAATATACGCAAAGTAACTCCGTTTGCTACGTGAAAGAGGGACAGGCTATCGGTATTGGTGCCGGCCAACAAAGCCGTATTCACTGCACACGTTTGGCCGGAAACAAGGCCGATACGTGGTGGCTCAGGCAGTGTCCGAAGGTGATGAACCTGCCTTTCAAGCCCGGAATACGACGTGCCGACCGCGATAATACGATCGATGTCTACATCAGTGAGGAGCATGATGACGTGTTGCGCGACGGTGTATGGCAGCAGTTCTTCACCGAAAAGCCTGCCGTGCTGACGCAAGAAGAGAAGAAAGCGTGGATAGTCCGCAACACAAACGTGGCCCTCGGCAGCGATGCTTTCTTCCCATTTGGCGACAATATCGAGCGTGCCCACAAGAGTGGGGTCCGCTATATTGCGCAGGCTGGCGGTTCAATTCGCGATGATAACGTCATCGACACCTGCGATAAGTACGGCATTGCCATGGCTTTCACGGGCATTCGCCTGTTTCATCATTAACTCTATTTATCCTCCTTGGACATTGAACTTTATCATCTTGTTCTTTGAACATTGAAGTTTGACCTTTGAACTTTATGATTAGTTCATATATTCAATGCAAATCATAAAGTTCAATGCTCAATGTTCAATGTTCAAATGTTAAAGTTTACGGTCAAAATTCAATGTTCAAACTTCAAAGAACAGACTCATGTTGGACGATTTTCAGAGCATATTAGAGCACGGCATCAGCTTCAAAGGAGCGTCGGGACCAAAGAAAGACGACGACAAAGTGAAGACCAAAGCCAAGAAAAAGAAGTATGTTACGGGCGCACATGGCTCAGGAAGTGCCCGTCAAAAGGCCAAATACCGTGAACAACGGGCCAACCGGAAGTCACAAAGAAAATAGACTTCCGGCCTTCTGTCCCTTATTTCGCGGCCAACACCTCTACTTCAACGCGCGCACCTTTAGGCAAATCCTTCACGGCCACAGCCGAACGGGCAGGGAAAGGCTGTGAGAAGAAAGTGGCATAGACCTCGTTCATGGCGGCAAAGTCGGCCATATCGGCCAGATATACCGTGGTTTTGACGACGTGTGCAAGGTCGGTACCGGCTTCTTTCAGTATATTTCCGGCGTTTGTGAGGGCTTGTGTGGTCTGTTCTTTGATACCTCCTTCGACAAAGTTGCCCGTTTTGGGGTCGATAGGTATCTGTCCTGACGCGAAGACAAAACCATTTACTTCGATAGCCTGACTATACGGACCGATAGCGGCAGGCGCATTGTTTGTGTGGATAGCTTTCATACGTTTTATTTTAAGTTAGGATTATTCAATATAGTGATGCCTTTCTCATTGAGAGCCTTTAGGATTTCGTTGATGTGTGCTTGGTTTTTGGTCTCCATTGTCACGCGCAACATGCAGGCATTCACCTTCTTTCGGTTAGCCGAACGGTCATGATGAACGCCCGTGACATTGGCTCCTGCACGCGCAATCACTGTGCATACTTCGACAAGCTTGCCCGGTTGGTCGTCAAGTTCAAGGTCGAGCGTGCAGAAACGGCCGCTCTTGGCCAGTCCGCGGTTGATAACGCGGTTCAATATCGTTACGTCGATGTTGCCACCGCTGACAATGCACACGGTTTTCCTGCCTTTCACGGGCACTTTGTTGAACATTACGGCGGCCACACTCGCTGCACCTGCGCCCTCGGCCACCATCTTTTCCGACTCAATAAGCTTCAGAATGGCCGCGCATATCTCGTCTTCACTGACGGTGACAAGCCCATCTACATATTCAGCGCAGGCCTCGAACGTCAGCTTTCCCGGCTCCTTCACGGCGATACCGTCAGCAATGGTCGACACACTCGGCAGACATTCAATCGCATGATCATGCAAACTGTTGACCATACTCGGTGCACCTTCGGCCTGAACGCCGTAGACTTTCACGCGAGGATTGAGGCTTTTGATGGCAAAAGCGATGCCCGAAATCAGTCCACCGCCGCCTACTGGCACGACAACGGCATCAAGATCGGGCAGCTGCTCAAGGAGTTCGAGCCCGATGGTGCCTTGACCGGCGATGACATTCTCGTCATCGAACGGGTGAACGAAGGTATATCCCCGCTCATCGCGCAGCTGTAGGGCCGTCTGATAGGCGTCGTCATACACGCCGGGCACCAACATAACCTCGGCACCGAGCTTCCGTGTGGCCTCAACCTTACTGATGGGGGCACCCTCGGGCAGGCAAATCAGGCTCTTCACGCCCATGGCTGTGGCGCCCAAGGCCACACCTTGCGCGTGATTGCCTGCAGAACAGGCCACAACGCCCTTGGCTTTCTCCTCGTCGGAGAGCCGGGAAATCTTGAAATATGCCCCACGTAGCTTGAACGATCCTGTCTTTTGCAGGCATTCGGGCTTGAGATAGACGTCTACTTCGGGGTTGATGGTCTTGGCATGAACCAGTTCTGTCTTGCGCAACACAGTGCTCAAGACGTAACGCGCCTTATAAAAATCGTCTAATTGCAACATATCATTGTGCATGAACCAACATTCTCCTGCAAAGTTAACACTATAATTTGGAAAAGTATGAAAGGAAAAAGGAAAAAAGTGAAAAGGAAAGCGGATAAAAGTAAAAAGGCAAGAAGGCAAAAAAGGCCGCCCTTTCCGTGAAATCCATGGCGATGACTTGGGCGAACGCATGCAGGTTATTGCGCGGACGCACGAACCGTGCGTCCCTACATCTCCATCTCGCGCCTATTCATGTGCAGGATAGCTCGTCTTACAAACCCTTCGAACGCATATACGGCCGCATAATACGTGCGTCCGCTCCGGCAATGGGCCTGTTTCGGTTCGCTATCCCGCGAATTTAATGTTATTTATTATTCTGTTTCGCTCCTATTCCGGCCGAAATCGCTATCTTTGCAACATCATATTATCATATTGCATCTATCATTATGAATCTTGATGAACTGACTGCCGTTTCGCCGATTGATGGCCGTTACAGGGGAAAGACCGCGCCGCTTGCCGACTATTTCTCTGAATATGCGCTGATACGTTACCGCATTCGCGTCGAAATAGAGTATTTCATCACGCTTTGCGAACTCCCTTTGCCGCAGCTGAAAGGCTTTGATCACAAGCTATTCGAGCCGTTGCGCGACATCTATCGCCGCTTTGACGAGACGCAGGCAGCCCGTGTCAAGGAGATAGAACGCACCACCAACCACGACGTAAAGGCCGTGGAATACTTCATCAAGGAGCAGTTTGACAACATCGGAGGGCCTGAAGCGTGCAAGGAATTCATTCATTTCGGCCTCACGTCTCAAGACATCAACAACACGGCTGTGCCGCTTTCGGTCAAAGAAGCCCTGCAAACGGTGTACTATCCGCAAGTGGAAGAACTCATCAGTCAGCTTAAGCAATATGCCGAGGCATGGAAAGACGTGCCGATGTTGGCCAAGACTCACGGCCAACCTGCCTCTCCTACACGACTTGGAAAGGAAGTCATGGTGTATGTTTACCGCCTGACAGAGCAGTTGAATGCACTGAAAGGCTGCAAGATAACAGCCAAATTCGGTGGCGCAACGGGCAATTTCAACGCGCATCATGTGGCCTATCCGCAATATGATTGGCGCACTTTCGGTAACCGTTTCATCGAAAAACTCGGATTGGAACGCGAACAATGGACCACACAGATAAGCAATTACGACCATCTGGGCGCGCTTTTCGATGCCGTTCGTCGCATCAATACAATCATGATTGACCTCAATCGCGACTTCTGGATGTACATTTCGATGGATTATTTCAAGCAGAAAATCAAGCAGGGTGAGGTGGGTTCGAGCGCAATGCCCCACAAGGTGAATCCCATCGACTATGAGAACAGCGAGGGAAACCTCGGCATTGCCAATGCCATGCTGCAATTCTTGGCCCGCAAACTGCCTGTGAGTCGCCTGCAACGCGACCTCACCGACAGCACAGTCTTGCGAAACATAGGAGTCCCATTCGGCCATAGTGTCATCGCTATTCAGAGCACTTTGAAAGGTCTTCGCAAGCTTATTCTGAACGAAGAGAAGCTACATAGCGACCTTGAAGCCACGTGGGCGGTGGTCGCAGAGGCCATTCAAACCGTCCTTCGCCGCGAGGCTTACCCGCATCCCTACGAGGCTTTGAAGGCCTTGACACGTACGAATGCGAAGATGAATGAGGAAACTATTCACGCATTCATCAAGGAATTGGAGGTCAGCGACGGCGTGAAAGCCGAGCTGATGGCCATTACTCCGTGGAATTATACGGGGATTTAAGACCCCATATCGGCCAAAAGAGGAGAGCCTTTCCCGGCTCCTCCAAAGGAGAGGAGGCCGAATTGCGAAAAAAGATGATGATAATTAATGTAGAAAAATATAGTACGAATAAACGAATCACATTATATTTTTGAATGAAATAAAAAGTATTAACCCGGCCGCGAGGCTGAAATAAATTAAAACAAACATGGATTCAGAATTAGAAAACAAAGCTCAGGACCTGTCAACAGAACAGAATGAAAGCACCCGTGAGGGCTACTCACGTCCCACAGGAGGTTACACCAACAACTATCAAGGCAGCGGTCGCCCACAACGCCCGCGCATTCACAACCAACGTGCCTACACTACAGACCACAACGACAGCGAAAACGAAGGTGGGTTCCGCCCCGAAGGCTTCGGTTCGGCACTGCAAAACGGCGACCGTCCGCAGCGTCCTTATCAGCCACGTCAAGGCGGTTACGGCCGTCCGCAGCCGGGTGGCTACAATAATAACCGTGGCGGGGGCTTCGGAAGGCCGCAACAAGGTGGCTATCGCCCGCGTTTCAACAATAATCCCGACGACATGCAGGCCGGCGGCTACCAACCTCGCATGCAAGGTGGCTACGGAAGGCCGCAACAAGGAGGCTATCGGCCTCGCTTCAACAGCAATCCCGACGACCCACAAGGTGGCTATCAGCCTCGTCCGCAAGGCGGTTACGGTCGTCCGCAAGGCGGTTACAACAACTATCGCGGCGGCTACAACAACAACCGCGGCGGTTATGGCCAGCAAGGTGGCTACAACAACCGCGGAGGTTATAACAATCGCGGCGGTTATGGGCGTCCGCAAGGCGGCTATAACAACAACTATGGCTACAACAATCGGCCGGGCTACGACCCAAATGCGAAATACAGCCTCAAAAAACGCATTGAATACAAAGAAGAACACATTGATCCTAACGAGCCGATACGCTTGAATAAGTACTTAGCTAACGCAGGTGTGTGCTCACGTCGCGAGGCTGACGAGTTCATTCAGGCCGGAGTGGTCAGCGTAAACGGTAATGTTGTCACCGAACTGGGTACGAAGGTGCTCCGTTCCGACGAAATCAAGTTCCATGATCAGCCGGTTTCGCTCGAAAAGAAGGTCTATGTGCTGCTAAACAAGCCCAAAGATTACGTGACAACCAGCGACGATCCGCAGCAACGCAAGATAGTTATGGACCTTGTAAAGGACGCTTGCCCCGAAAGAATCTATCCTGTGGGTCGCTTGGACCGCAATACGACTGGCGTACTCCTGCTGACTAACGACGGAGATTTGGCCAGCAAGCTCACACATCCCAAGTTCTTGAAGAAGAAGGTCTATCATGTTCGGCTCGATAAGGTTATTCCTGAAGACGACCTGCAGAAGATTGCCGCCGGAATTGAGCTGGAAGACGGCGAAATCCACGCCGATGCGATTGAATATGCCGATGAGAACGACAAGAAACAGATTGGAATCGAGATACATAGTGGCAAGAACCGCATCGTTCGCCGCATCTTTGAACACCTCGGTTACCGTGTTACACGCCTCGACCGCGTGCAGTTTGCCGGCCTGACCAAGAAGAATTTGCGCCGAGGCGACTGGCGTTTCCTCACGGAAAAGGAGGTCGACATGCTCCGTAGCGGTATGTTTGAATAATAGGGACATTGAAAATGAAAAGAACAAAAGTTGTCGATGCACTCCAATGCACCGAATATGGCACGGCTATCAACGTGAAAGGGTGGGTCCGTTCCCACCGAAATAGCAAGGCGGTTGACTTTATTGCGCTCAATGATGGGTCGACTATCAACAACATTCAGGTTGTCGTTGACCCCGAAACCATTGATGCCGAGACGCTGAAAAGCATCACAACGGGTGCTTGTATCAGCGTTATAGGAACATTGGTGCAAAGCCAAGGGGCCGGACAAACGGTCGAAGTGCAAAGCAAGGAGATTGAAATCTACGGACTGTGTCCGTCGGATTACCCCATGCAAAAGAAGGGACAGAGCTTCGAATACATGCGGAAATACGCGCATCTTCGCCTCCGCACCAACACATTCGGGGCCGTTTTCCGCATTCGTCACAACATGGCTATTGCCATACATCAGTACTTTCACGAGCATGGGTTCCTTTATTTCCACACTCCGATCATTACGGCAAGCGATGCAGAAGGCGCAGGTGAGATGTTCCAAGTGACCACTTTGGACTTGGAACGCACGGGGAAAGGTCCCGTTCCCTACGAGAAAGACTTTTTCGGAAAGAAGACCAGCCTCACGGTTTCGGGTCAATTAGAAGGTGAACTGGGCGCAACTGCCCTCGGAGCCATCTACACTTTCGGCCCAACCTTCCGTGCCGAGAACAGCAATACGCCCCGACATCTGGCTGAATTCTGGATGATTGAGCCCGAAGTTGCCTTCTTAGACAAGGAAGAACTCATGGACTTGGAGGAGGATTTCATCAAATATTGTGTGCAATGGGCCCTCGACAACTGCAAAGACGACCTCGCTTTCCTCAACAAGATGATTGACAAGACGCTCATCGAAACCTTGGAATCCGTTGTCAAAGAGCGTTTTGTGCGCCTCACTTACGCCGAAGGCATCGACATTCTCGAAGCGGCTGTCAAGCAAGGTCATCGGTTTGAGTTCCCCATTACAGGTTGGGGAATGGACTTCAGCAGCGAACATGAACGCTATCTTGTGGAAGAACACTTCAAACGTCCAGTCATAATGACCGACTATCCCAGCGAGATTAAGGCCTTTTACATGAAGAAAAATCCCGATGGAAAGACCATGCAAGGAACCGATGTCCTGTTTCCTCGCATCGGAGAAATCATCGGTGGGTCGGTCAGAGAAGAGGATTATGGCAAGCTGGTCCATGAGATTGAGGCACGAGGAATGGAAAAAGAGAGTTACAATTGGTACCTCGATACGCGCAAATATGGCTCATGTCCGCACGCAGGATTTGGCTTGGGCTTCGAGCGTCTCATTCTTGACGGGAATGCAGAACATTCGCGACGTGATTCCATTCCCACGAACTCCTAAAACAGCTGAATTCTGACATGAAAAAAATCATTCTTACAGGCGACCGCCCCACAGGTAAGCTCCATTTGGGACACTATGTGGGCAGTCTTCGCCGCCGTGTGCAGTTGCAAAACGAGGGCGATTACGACCGAATGTTCGTCTTCATGGCCGACGTTCAGGCCCTGACAGACAATGCAGACAACCCGGAAAAGATCAGACAGAACATCATTGAGGTGGCCCTCGACTATCTTTCTGCGGGCTTGGATCCAGCGCGTTGCACGCTGTATATCCAAAGTCAGATACCCGAACTGGCCGAACTGACCACCTATCTGATGAACCTTGTCACCGTGTCGCGCGTGCAACGCAACCCAACTGTCAAGACCGAAATCCGAATGCGCAACTTCGAAGCCAACATTCCCGTTGGTTTCTTCTGCTATCCCGTGTCACAAGCGGCCGATATTGCAGCCTTCAAGGCCACCACAATCCCCGTAGGTGAAGATCAAGAGCCGATGATTGAGCTTACACGCGAGCTGGTTCGGCGCTTCAATCAGGTGTATCGTGAGGTGCTGGTTGAGCCGAATATCATGCTTCCGGAGAACACAACGGCCCGCCGTTTGCCCGGAACTGACGGCAAAGAGAAGATGAGTAAGAGCCTTGGCAACTGCATCTATCTGAGCGATGACGCCGAAACGGTGTGGCAAAAGGTCAAGGGCATGTACACCGACCCGCTGCATGTCAACCTCAACGACCCCGGTCATGTGGAGGGAAATGCCGTGTTTACTTATCTTGATGCGTTCGCTACGGACCAAGACTTTGCTGATTTCTGGCCCGAATTCAAGACACTCGACGAGCTGAAAGCAGCCTATACGCACGGTGGCATCGGCGATATGAAGTGCAAAAAGCTCTTGAACAGCGTCATCAATCGCATGCTTGAGCCTATCCGCGAGCGTCGCCATGCGTTCGAACAAGACGTTCCCGAGATATTCAATATCCTTAGGAAAGGAAGCGAGGACGCCCGCGAAGCCGCCTTGCAAACCATGGACGAGGTGCGAAAAGCCATGCAAATAGACTACTTCAACGATGCCGCGCTCATTCAACAGCAGGCTGAGAAGTTTAAGAAATAGGTGGGAAAGGGGAGCCTCCCCCAGCCCCTCCGAAGGAGGGGGGCCGCGTTTGCGTGCAATATGGCCGAGAAAGGAATGTAGGGACTTTGACTTTGAACATTGAAGGTTGAACTTTGACCTTTAAGGCTTTTGACTTTGAACATTGCAGTTTGAACTTTGGCCTTTAGGATTAGCTGCCGCTGAACTTTGAACATTGAACTTTGAGCTTTAGGATTAGCTGCCGCTGAACATTGAAGTTTGAATTTTGAGCTTTATGATTAGCTGCCGCTGAACTTTGAACATTGAATTTTGAGCTTTAGGATTGGCCAAATGGCGAGATGATTTGCAGGCAAGAGGCATGTAGGGACGCACGGTTCGTGCGTCCGCTCCATTCATATTAAAAGGTATATACACATGGCTTATTGAACGGACGCACGAGCCGTGCGTCCCTACATCATTTTGATTGATAATCAACAACTTGCATCTTGCGTTTCAAAGTCAGCCATTTTAGCGTGCAATATGGCTGGGATTGCACGGTAAAATGGGTGAGATTGCATGGTGAAATGGGCCATGTTGCAAACCGAGGTCATTCAAAATGTGAAATTCATACACTCATATGCAATGTTTATAGAAAGAAAACGCAACACCGATGGCGTTGTTTTCGCATCACTCGCCTCATGACAGTGTTGGCATTGCATGCCAACACTGCCCTATAAACAACGAAACCCCTATGGAGTTTTTATGCAACACTTGTAAAGATAGAGTTTATCATATACAATAAACAAAGAGACTCTACCGGGATTTTAATCCAACATTTACAAAAATAGGGATTATAGTAGACAATAAATAGCGAAACCCTGATGGAGTTTTTATCCATCAATGTCTATTTATTTGTTTATTATTAATGTATCGATTAGCCAATATCTACCATATTCTCACGCAATAAGACTGATAGGAATATATAGGGAAGTGCGATTCGTACGTTTGCTCAAGGTGAAATGAAAGTGGATATGCATATTTGTTCGAGCAGATGCACGGACCGACGTCCCTGCATTCACTCAAATGGTTTTTGGTATCGGTCTTGTTGCTAATCAGCGACTTATATCTTGCATTCCAATCTCAGCCATTTTAGCGTGTAAAATGGGTGAGATTGCGCGGTAAAATGGCTGAAACAGCGTTGCAAGATGGGCGGAACCGGTTTGCAAGACGGTTGAAACAGAACCGCAGAAAGGTGAAAATGGCCGCCAAGGGTCAATCTTGTTTGCTTTTCGTTTCCAGTTTCTTCGGATGCGAAGTATTAAGAGCTGAGATTTGATATTTACAAAACTGATGGCGAGATGCTGTATGTGCGAAGGCATTTCACTGTTGCCGGACATCGAATTCGTCTCGTTTTTATTTTGATATGTCGTTGGTTTGCATTAATTTTGTAGTCAGAACAACAATATAAATCATACACGATGACATATACTATTGAGAAAGTAACCACACTGATAGGTGCGCGTCGTTTTGGTGAACACGTGGCAAGAATAGGCTTTATCCTTGCAGACAGCCGCTCACTTTGTTTT
>ERZ772807.897-NODE-897-length-17385-cov-9.812233_pt1 | contig 17385 bp, 18 predicted proteins | sample MGYA00511472_ERZ772807 | MGnify/ENA primary metagenome ERZ772807 (study PRJEB29015, sample SAMEA2737947) | human oral metagenome | biome: human oral; feature: human-associated habitat; material: dental | place: China | collected 2039 ...
AAACCGCGGAGTCATGCGCCCTGCAAGCCGTTTGCCCTCTCCGGTCATGGACTTTTGTTTGTTTCACGTTGTTGTTCCACAATATCACTATTCACGCATCCTCCTGCACGATGATTCGGGAAAACTTTGCTGAGCGGAGGTTTCAAAACAAGCTACGTAGAAACAAACGACTGCGCCATTCATCGCAAAGCATATACCGTAAGATCATCTACCGGAGTAATTTATTACAATGCAAATGATTTACGACTAATTACCTGAGTAATTCTTCGCAATGCAAATACTTTACGACTACTTACCTGAATAATTTATTGCAAGGCAACTGATTTACGACTAATTACCGAAGTAATTCTTCGCAATGCAAATGATTTACGACTACTTACCCGAATAATTTATTGCAATGCAACTGATTTACGAATAATTACCACGATAATTTATCACAATGCAAACGCTTTGCGAATAATTACCGAAGCAATTTATTGCAAGGCAAATGATCTGCGATAGTTTACCGGAGTAATTTGTCACAAGGCAATTGATTTGCGATGATTTACCGGAGTAATTTGTTGCAAGGCAAATGATTTGCGATAATTTACCAGAGTAATTCATCGAAATGCAAGTGATCTACGATAATTTACCGGAGTAATTTGTTGCAATGCAAGTGATTTACGATGATTTACTCCCGCCGAAATGGGGAAACAAGGTGGATTTTAATGGAAGAGCGCCGCGAATCGTTTCTCTACATCATGCGCCAACGATTCGACGGAGACGTGGAGTTCTCCGGCAATGCGCTCGTAAACTTCGACGATCGGAGTAAGACTATCGTCCGTTTCGACGAACAATCGGCGCCGGTCCCAAGTCGTCCGCAAGGCGTCGGGGCGGTGCAGGAGGCCGAAGGAGAGGCTGAGGCCAGCGTCAAGGAGTTGCGTGGCCAAGGGCGACTTGCCCCGAAAGCCGTGGACGATCCACGGGCTATCCGGGCGAAGGCGTTTTCTGACATCGAGCAGTTCGCCCCAAGCACGTACGCAATGGATGATCAGCGGTTTACGCAGCTCATCGGCCAGCCTGACCTGCGCCTCGAAGAGCTCGATTTGCAGCGACATCGGCGCCTCAGCCAACCGATCGAGGCCGGCCTCACCGATCATCACGACCTGCGGATGGGCGGCCCGGAGGCGCAACAGCGGAAGGCGATCCGCCGCGGCATGCCAGGGATGAATGCCCACCGCATAGCATCCCCCGGGCCGTGGCTCGAAGGGCTCACTGGCGTCGATGCTGACCACGGCGGGCGTAGTGAGGTCAGCGAGCGGACGATGGGTGTGAACGTCGTAAAGTCGCATGGGGAGCGGGATCAGGGCACGGGATCATAGCCACTTCCGCCCCAAGGATGGCAGCGCAGAATGCGGCGAATGGCAAGCCAAGATCCGCGTAAGGGGCCGTGACGGCGGAGCGCCTGGATGGCGTATTCGGAGCAGGTGGGGGTGTAGCGGCAGCTGGGCGGCGTCAGCGGGGAGATGCAGCTGCGGTAGAAGTAGATGGGCAGGAGGAGGAGGCCGGTGAGGAGACGGCGGATCATGTCGTTTTTTGTAGGATCTGGCTGACGGCCTTGTGCATCGCTTTTTCGATGGCCGCATGCGTGGGCAGGTCATTGCCGACGTACATGAAGCCGATGTGCAGGCATCGACCATGAAGGGCGCAGCGTTCGGTCAAAGGCGTCTTGCGGGTGCGATAGGCTTCGCGGATGAGTCGCTTAATGCGGTTCCGATCGACGGCATGGCGCACGCGTCGTTTGGGAGCGCTGGCCAGGATGGCTACTCCGGGCGCACGGTCCGTGGCTGGCTCCGAGCAGTAGACGACCCTAAGGGGATATGCAATGAACGACTGCCCGCTAGCGAACAGTCGTTCAAGATCTCTTTTCAGATAAAGTCGCTCCCTTTTGGGGAGTTGATTTTTCGTCTCACCCGTTGTCATTCGTCGTTTTGCGGGCCGTCGTTTTCCAGTTGCTTCTTTAAGTATTGCTCCAGTGCGGCGGTCATGGAGGGCGCTTCGGGCGTAGGCGCTTCGATGTCAAGACGGAGCCCTGCCTCAAGGGCCGCTTTGGCGGTGGTGGCGCCGAAGCATCCGATACGGATGTCGTCCTGCTTAAATTGTGGGAAGTTCTTCATCAACGATGAGATGCCGGATGGGCTAAAGAAGACAAGCATATCGTAGTCAAACGATTCGTCTTTCGAGAACTCGCTGCAGACGGTGCGATACATGACGGCTGTCTTGCAAGGGATCTTCTTTTCCGTAAGTGCCTCAAAGATGTCGTCTTTATGGATATCGGAGGCGGGGAGTAAGTACTTTTCTTTCGGATGCTTCACGATGAGGTTAATCAGATCGTCCGTTTTGCCAGTGGCTCCGAAGAAGATCTTGCGCTTTCGGTAGACGGTGTATTTCTGCAGATAGACGGCAATGGCTTCTGTCATGCAGAAGTATTTCATCGCTTCGGGAACAACGATGCGTAATTCTTTGCACAGGTGAAAAAAATGGTCAACAGCCGTGCGGGCCGTAAAGATGACTGCACTGTAATCTGGTATAACGATGCGTTGCTTTCTGAACTCTTTAGCCGTCAAGGCCTCAACCTTGATGAAGGGGCGAAAGTCAATATCCACGCCATATCGTTCCGCGATGTCGAAATACGGTGATTTCCCGGTCTCCGGTTTCGGTTGCGATACCAGCAGTTTTTTTATACTCAATGCCATAAAGAACTTATATCCGTTAATTGAAGTGTGTATCTCAACCCCTCGTAAGCCAAGAATAAGGGGATGATTTCTTGGGCGCAAAGGTAAGAACATAAAAACAATATGCCCGTCCGCCTGTTGTAAAATATGCGGATAGTGATATATATCAACAAGATACGATAGAGCGCATAAAGCAAAAGGAAAGCGGCAGCGACATAATGGGGATAACGACTATCGAAGAAGAGCCAGAGAATGGGCACGTAGAGCGTGCATCCCCAAATGCCCGTTAGAGCTTGATAACGATTATCCCACATGGCGTATCGTTCGCCAGCGTCGAAAGCATGGCCGTAAAGGAAGTAGATGATGCGCTTGAGGAGGTAGTAAAGCCAGACGGCTGCGAAGATGAGTCCGAGAGGCAGCAACACCGAGCGGAGATCGTCGGTGGGCATGGGGTAGTAATGGCCGGCCAAGAGATAGAAGAAGAGTGCGCAGAGGGAGAGCATCTGCAACTTCATGAATCCACGAAAGAAGAGGTCGCTCTTGACGGGACGATCGAAAAGGTTGTCGCGCTCCTTGACGGAAAGGAGATCCTTGGCCATCTTCCGAAGCAGGAAGGCATGAGAATGGAAGACGGCGGCAAAAAGCGATATTTCAATGAGCAGGATGACGGGGATGACGTCATTCAAATAGGATCCGTCGGCCAGACGGAGGCCGATGTATCCCTCAAAAAGCCCGTTGTCCATTGTGCATTCTTTTCTGTTGGAGATTCATATATACGATGTACGCTTTGTATTGGGGGCGCGAATGTAGAGAGAGTTTGGAAAGTGGCACGTCTATATGGCTCTGCCAGACGTCTGTGCGGCGATAGAAGGTCATTCGCGCCCATCACACGTAGATGGATTTTCGGCAAGATCCGCGTAACGGGGAATAAATGCGCATGAATTTGGGTGTTTAGCAGGCGTGTTTATCTTTGCGGCCCGGAAACGAAAGGAAATATGATCCGTTTAGTGAATACAATGACGATGTGTGGGTGGTGGTGGCGCCCGATGATGTTCCAATACTGTCGTGAGATTGGGAGCACGCCCGCATGTCCATAAGTCACAAACGATCCGATTGACAATAGAGACAATGAATGGAGGCTCTGTCGCACACGACTTGCGGCAGGGCCTCTGCTGTTTTCGGGGAGTAATCCGTGCCCTGGATGTAATCTCCCCAAAAGAACGATGACATAAACCCCAAAAGAATGGAAGGACAAGACAACAATTACCGGGTCAGCCCGGAAGGATACTACGGAACGTTTGGCGGCGCGTACGTGCCGGAGATCCTGCACCGATGCGTGGAGGAGCTGCGCGAGAATTACCTACGCGTGATCGAGAGTGAAGCGTTCATGCAGGAGTTCAGCACACTGCTGCGCGACTATGCGGGTCGGCCGTCGCCACTTTACCACGCGGCACGCATGTCGGAACGCTACGGATGCCGACTCTACCTCAAACGAGAAGACCTGAACCACACGGGCTCGCACAAGATCAACAATGCACTGGGACAGGTGCTGCTGGCGCGACATATGGGTCGGCGGAGGGTGATCGCTGAGACGGGCGCAGGACAGCACGGTGTGGCCGTGGCCACCGTCTGCGCACTGATGGGCATGGAGTGCATGATCTACATGGGGCGGACGGACACGGAGCGTCAGCGGGCGAACGTGGAGAAGATCCGTATGCTGGGCGGGGAGGTGACGCCGGTGGAGTCGGGCAACATGACGCTGAAGGACGCTACGAACGAGGCGATCCGTGAGTGGTGCCGTCACCCGTCGGACACGTACTACGTGATCGGCTCGACGGTCGGGCCGCACCCCTACCCGGACCTGGTGGCACGACTGCAATCGGTGATCGGGCGTGAGATCCGTTGGCAGCTACAGGAGCATGAGGGTCGTGACAGGCCAGACTGCCTCATGGCGTGCGTCGGCGGAGGGAGCAACGCGGCGGGGACGATCTATCCGTTCGTGGACGATGAGCGGGTGCGGATCGTATTGGCCGAGGCTGCGGGCTGCGGCGTGGAGAGTGGACGGAGTGCGGCGACGCTTCACCTGGGTCTGCCGGGCATCATCCACGGCGCACGGACGCTGGTCATGCAGGACAATGACGGACAGATCGAGGAGCCTTATTCGATCTCCGCGGGGCTGGACTATCCGGGCATCGGACCGATGCACGCCGATCTCTTTGCTCGCGGGCGGGCGGAGGTGGTGGCCGTGACGGATCGGGAGGCGGTGGAGGCGGCTTACGAGCTGACTCGGCTGGAGGGGATCATCCCGGCGCTGGAGTCTGCTCACGCGCTGGGGGCGCTCGGTCGACTGCGTTTCGGACCGGATGAGCTGGTGGTGCTGACTGTCTCTGGACGGGGGGATAAGGATATGGAGACGTATCTCTCTGCGAAGCTCTAACGACTTTCCTTGACGACCTTCTTTTCTTGCCTTGATGCAAGAAAAGAAGCAAAAGAAAATCAAGGCATCAGGGATGCCGGCCAAGTTTTCATAGTCTCTGGTAGGGGCGTATGGCATACGCCCCATCAGACGCCATCCCACGGATGGCGAATGTGCAAACCGTGCCAATTATCATGATTCATCGTTCCATAAATGGAACGCCTGTAGGGCGTATGCAATACGCCCCTACATGGGGACACCAAAATGTAGCGCGTTTTTACTCTCCTAAGGGTGCGAAGTAGTGGAGCTTATGGCCGGGCAGGAGTCTGGGATGGATGATGGCGATGAGATCGCTCAGGAGACGGTCTGGATGGAGGGGGATCTCTTCGTAATAGTGCGAATTGTGGGTGTTGCAGCCGTAGATATGTCTACCGGCGAAGGCGTCGAAGCTCGCATAAGGTGTGTATTCGGCTCGGAGCGACGCGTAGGTCATATTTACATCGGCGTTATACTGAATAAGCCATAAATCAGCGTGTTGCGCACGGTCGATAACGGCCTCAAACGTCAGCGGAGTGCTTCCCGAGCCGGGCAGATCACGAAAAACATAGTCCGCACCCGCATCTTGGTACATGCGAGCCATGTAACTCGCCCCGTTAGGCACATGCCAGGCGGAACCATACTTCTTCCCCACCAAAAGCGTGGGACGTTTCGAAATAGTGTCCGTCAGCGCGCGCACGCGGAGGTATGCTGCTTCGGTGGAGCGGAAAAGACTGTCGGCCGTGGCCTCTCTATCGGTCAGGAGTCCGAGGAAACGGATCCATTCGGCCCTTCCCAGCGGGTCAGACTCCATATAGTCGGCACATTCGATGATCGGAAGACCGATTTTTTCGGCTGGCCCATAACCGGCGTTCTGAAATGGCGAGGCGAGGATGGCGTCCGCGCCAATGCGGATCATCCCCTCGATGTCGGGTGAGGTAGCCTCGCCCAAGTCGGCCACTGTACCGTTGCGCAATCCGTTGAGCACGGGCTCGACGTGCACATATTGGGCCTCGCATACGCCCGCTATGCCGTCGGAGGCTCCTAATTCGTTGAGAAGTGCGCAATGGACGGACGTATAGACCACCATACGGCGGAGGGGAGTGCGTACCACGGTGCCCTCAGGCATTCCTTCAGGCAACGCAGCTGCGGAACGCGGCACGAGCAGGTAACGATGCAACAACCGACCCTCGTTCCAAGGATCGCGCAGCTCTACTACGGTAAAATCAGTGTGGCGCGTGATGGTGAGACCCCTTGCATAGCGCAGGGAGTCCACTGACGCGCCGGCGTCGGAAGCCTGAGGCATAGAAGAGCGCTGCCCCACGTTACAGCTGAACGTGAGGCAGAGCATGAACCATGCAAATAGGCAGAAGAAAGTGCGTATCACAGGTTTTTATGTAACTCTTGGGGACAAGAAGCGGCTTATCCCCAAGAGGGAAGGGACATCAATTGAAAAAGACGGCGTTGTTCGGGTTAATACCTCCGGAGCTGAACTTTTCGATGAGCTTACCATTACGATCGAAGCGGTAGATGTCGCCGTTGGTCTTATAATCAGACGTTCCGATGTAGATATCTCCGTTGTTGGGGTTCACTTCCATCATGTAGACACTCGTTGAGCCGAGTGCGTCGGGCATATTGTTCAAGAAGTTACTGCTGTTCAAGGTGCCGGTGCGGACATCATAGCTGGAGAAGGTGTTGGTCGTCTTGTAAGTCTTCCAATCCGTGTCGCTGTAAACCATGTAAATCGTGCCGCGATACTCACAGAAATTGGTAGCCTTGGCTATGGTCTTGACGGCACCAGTAGAAATGTCAACGAGCTGCACAGGATAAGTGTAGTTGGGATAACTACCGCCGTATCCCTGCACAAAGAATTTGCCTTCGGAGACAAGCACCTTCTCCGGGTTCTGTGCCACGGTGATGTTGTTCGTTACAAGCATGGAATTAGCGTCAATAATGGTCACGGTGGTGCCTTTTCCCATCCCAGAGTTGGCTACGCAGAGATAGCCATTGGCATAAGCAATGCCTTCAGGGTTTTCGCCCACGTTGGCATAGCCTTCAATGGTCAATGTTTCTGCGTCCACCTTAGCCACCTTGCCACTGTAGAGGGTGACATAGAGCTTTCCATCGAGGGCAAAGAGGTGTCTCGGCAATCCATCCTCCTTATTGAAGGCGAGTCGCTTCTGCTCCACGCCAGCAGTATTGAGTTTGAGCAGCAGACCCGAGTTGTAGACGGTTACATAGATGTAATCGCCGTGGATAATCATGTCCTGCCCTGTATCACCCAGGCCCTTCTCGTTCTGCATCTTATATACATCAGCGATGAAGCTGCCATCCTTGTTCGGGGCATAGAAGGTAATGCCGGCATTGTTCTGTTTGAACGAGCCTTCGTTGAGAATAAAGACGCGAGAAGCGGGCAACGTGAGTTTGGTGCCGTCATCATTGGGCTTCGGATCGTCGTCTTTGCTACACGCGGTGAATGCCAACGCGATGGCAAGCATGCACCATACACTGAAAAGAGATTGTTTGATTTTCATTTCTGTCTTGTTTTATTGGGGTTAGTACTTCAAAATGTTTAGAGTGTGACCGCCACGGTGGCGCGGAAGCTCCGACCGGGCATGGGGTAGTATTTGATGATGTCGTATTGTGTATCCATCCAATTGACACACTCCGCCTGCACGCGGATGCGACATCCATCGGGGTGATGTATATGAAACGTACGCGAGAGAGCAATCGTATGTTCGGCGTAACCGTTGACGCGATTTTCGGGTAGGTTTTGGCTCATGTAGTAACGATCGCCCACGGCCACGACGGTATAAGCCGCATCGATCCAAGGCGTGCGCAAGGCCGCGGAACCACTCCCCGAATGGAGGGGAGTGTAGGGAATCTGGTCGCGGTAGTTCTTTGCTTCGGGCGAAGTCACATCCGTGGCGCGCTGATAGGTGTAATTGGCCTGAAGGTCGACGCGCACGTCGTGGGTAAGGGGTACACCGGCCGTGAGGGCGACGTCGAAGCCGAAGATGCGTACCCGTCCGAAGTTGACCATCCGCCACACGTACGTGGAGGGGAAAGCCACGATCTTGTCACGCACTTCATTGTAATATCCATCCCATGTAAGCGTGATTTGGTCGATCAGGCGAGCGGGCGCGGCACTCCATGTGAGGCCGATGTTGTACTCGTCGGCCAGTTCGGGCCTCAATCCGGTGTTGCCTATGCGGAGGTAGTACAGATCGTTGAACGTAGGCACGCGGAAGGTCTTCTTGTAGAGCGCGCGGAGATTAAGGTCAAGATCAGATAGGGGTCGGTAGGTCAGGGAGAAAGAGGGTGTGAATTGACTTCGGTCGGCGGGGCGATCGCCACGCTTGACACGCTCCGTGATCAGCGTAGCCAGGGCCGTTCCGACCATGGTAACGCGTCCGAGTCGGTACCGCGCGCGCAGGGCCGTGAGGGAAGTGAATCGGATGGGTGCGGGATTGTCGTTTACGTTATTGTTCAGCGTATTGATGGCGCCATCTTGGGCCAGCGAGAGCTTGAATCGGTCCGTGATCTGGCCCATTGCGGCGAGAGAGGCATAATATTCATGTTGGGTGTTGAGATCCGTCTGGCGGCCGCCCTCATATTTCGGATCGGTGTCCTCATATTTATTCCAGGAGTAGTTGTATTTGCCTTGCGCCTGTACGGTCCATCGATCGTTGGCCTTCCATCGATAATTAGCTTGGGCAAAGAAGTTTTCGTCCCACAATCGTTCACTATTTCCTGTGCGATAGAGGACGACGCTACCAGGCAATCCGCGTTCGGATCGGAAAGCGTAGACTTTGGCGCGAAGCTCACTGCGATCTGTGGTGCGATAGAGGTTGGCTTCGGAGTGCCAAGAACGAATGTCTGAGTTATATCGTTTTTCTCGGGTACGCTCAGAGCCATTGACTAACGTAAACGGATAAACGCCATCAGCTCGGAGCAGATTAGCGTCGACCGAGAGCGCGGTATGGGCATTCCATCGAGTGGCAAGTCGCAGGTAAGGGTTGACGAAGCCAAAAGATCCAGCTCGGATGTGGGCTTGCAGACTGTGGCGACGCTTTGATGTGAATTGAGGTACCTCGGTGCGGATGCTGAGCACAGCTGCTGACGCTGACATGCGGGCGGATTGCAGCAGATCCTCCTCTTGACCGACTGAGAGGGTGAGCATGGCCACGTTGTCGAGAGATAAACGACCGATATCTATCTGTCCGGCCTGCGTGTTGCTCATTGCCACTTGGTCGTAACTGATCGCCGTGTGATGGGCGCCGAGGCTACGCACGGAGACTGTTTTCATGCCGCCAATTCCGCCGTAGTCACGGACGGTGGTTCCTGCAAAACGGCGTACGGCATCGGCCATATTTTGCAATCCAAGGGTACGAATGGCCTCGCCCGTGACTACTTGTACGGGGATAGTGGCTGTCAGTCGCCGTGGCGTAGGTGTAGCGGTGACGGTAACCTCATCGATGCGACGTTCTAAGGTTGTATCGCGCTCCTGAGCCGTGACCACGACAGCGGAAGCCCATGCGCAGAGCATGAGTGTCGTAGTCTTACGTATGTAGATAGATCCGATAGACATTTGAGTACATATCTGAGCCCTCGTCTTCACCCGAGACCGTGAGGGAAGATTAAAATTTGACGTCGGCAGGTCTTCCGGCTCGTTCCTCCTTTTCGTGGGCAGCCTTCCCAGCTCATGCGAGCCAGTGGCAAGTGTGTAGATGGCCAAGGATACAGAACATACGGCTGCGGGTACAGCGCCGGCCTTTCACCGGCTTCCCTTTTACTAACCGAGAAGCGGTTGCCCCACCGGTTAGACCGAAATCGCGGACAAAAATAGAAGCTGTTCTGAATTTTCGGGGGGATGTAATCGCGTGCGGAAGGGCCTCCATCCCCACGCACAGACTACTTTTGCCCGTATAAATGGCAACAAACCGAAAAGATGTTGAGTAAAGCGAAGATCAAACAGGTGCACGCGCTGGAATTGAAGAAACACCGCGACGAGCAACAGGCTTTCGTGGCCGAGGGAACCAAAACCGTAATCGATCTCATGGGCACTTTTGCCTGCGAATGGATAGCTGCACGACCGGAATGGTTCGATGCGCACGCCGATCAGCTATCCGACGGCGAACGAATCGAGGCCGATCGCGACGAACTGCATCGTGCCAGCCTATTAAAGTCGCCGCCCGAGGTGATTGCCATCTTCCACCGCCGTGAAGACGATCTCCGTGGCGCCGATCCCACTCAGGAGTGGGTGATTGCCCTCGACGGCGTGCAAGATCCCGGTAATCTCGGCACCGTGATCCGCACCGCCGACTGGTTAGGCTATACGCACCTCGTTTGCAGCCCTGACACGGCCGACGCATTCGGTCCCAAGGCCATCCAATCCGCAATGGGCTCCACGGCACGCATCCACATCCACTACACAGACCTCCCCGCCTTTATCCGCAGCCACTCCGAGGCCATGACATACGGCACCTTTGCCGACGGCACGCCTCTCTACGACCTACCGTCACCTCTCACGGCTGGCTTACTCATAATGGGCAGCGAAGGACGTGGCATCCGCCCTGAAGTAGCCGCACTCGTCACTCATCGAATCGGCATCCCCCGCTATCCCACCGACCGCCACGGCGCCGAATCGCTCAACGTGGCCGTGGCCACGGCTATCGTCTGCGCTGAGATTCGTCGCCGCGCCCACTGATTCCGACGCACCACCCCTCCTTTCGCCCGAAAAAAAGAGGCGCCCCCATCCTATGGGGACACCTCTCTCGAATTACCTATAACAGCGGCTCCGATCGACAATCCGATCGGGAGCCATTCTCACTTCACGCGCTTGTAGCCATATACAGCCAGTGCGCCCAACTCCTCTTCGATACGAAGCAGCTGATTGTACTTGGCCATGCGGTCGCTACGGCTGAGCGAACCGGTTTTGATCTGTCCACTGTTGGTAGCCACGGCAATGTCAGCGATCGTAGCGTCCTCTGTCTCGCCCGAGCGGTGGCTTGTAACGGTCGTGTAACCGTGACGATGAGCCATTTCGATCGCATCAAGCGTTTCACTCAGCGATCCGATCTGGTTAACCTTGATCAAGATCGAGTTGGCGCAACCTTGCGCGATACCCTTGGAGAGGAACTCGACATTAGTCACGAAAAGGTCGTCGCCCACCAACTGACAACGGTTGCCGATACGCTCGGTGAGCTTCTTCCAGCCCTCCCAATCGTTCTCACTCATACCGTCCTCGATCGAGTCGATAGGATATTTGCTGATCAGCTCCTCGAGATAAGCGATTTGCTCGTCTGCCGTACGCTTCTTGCCCTTGGCGCCCTCGAACTTGGTATAATCATAGACGCCGTCCTTGTAAAACTCTGACGAGGCGCAGTCCATACCGATACGGATGTCCTTACCCGGTTCGTAGCCAGCAGCTTTAATGGCGGCAAGAATCGAATCGAGGGCGTCCTCGGTGCCATTCAGTGCGGGGGCAAAGCCTCCCTCGTCACCGACGGCGGTGCTCAGTCCGCGATCATGCAGCACTTTCTTCAGCGCATGGAACACCTCTGCGCCCATCCGCAAACCTTCGCGGAAAGAAGGAGCGCCCACGGGACGGATCATGAACTCTTGGAAAGCGATCGGGGCGTCACTGTGCGAGCCTCCGTTGATGATGTTCATCATCGGCACCGGCATGACATAAGTGTTTGTGCCACCGATGTAGCGATAGAGGGGCAGCTCCAGATAGTTGGCGGCGGCCTTGGCTACGGCCAACGATACGCCGAGGATGGCGTTAGCACCGAGCTTCGACTTAGTCGGTGTACCGTCGAGGGCGAGCATCTTATGATCGATGGCGCGCTGTTCGAGTGCAGACATGCCAATCAAGGCGGGAGCAATCACATTGTTGACATTCTCCACGGCCTTGAGCACACCTTTGCCACCATAGCGCTTCTTGTCTCCATCACGCAATTCGAGGGCTTCATGCTCACCAGTCGAGGCGCCCGAAGGCACACTGGCACGTCCAACAAATCCAGATTCTAATCTCACATCCACTTCAACGGTGGGGTTGCCACGCGAGTCCAATACCTCGCGGGCGGTAATCTTTTCTATTTTCATATTGACTTGATTAATGGGTTCTTCAACCGGGGCCAAAGGTCGGAATTTATGCCAACCTGCAAAGGCGGAGCCTGCGTTGAGAGCGGCCTCCTGCGGATAGGAGGATAAAAGCGTGTGTTTTCGCTGTGTCACTTATTTCCGTATTCCCGGCAAGCGACTTTCCAGCAACACTTCTGAGCCAGCGGCCCCAAAAAGCGACTTTCCAGCGACACTTTTGAGCCAGCGGCCTCAAAAAGCGACTTTCCAGCCGACTTTTGAGTCAGCGGACCGAAAAACAACTTGCCACAGAGCCGAAAAACGAGATTTACTTACGCAGAGAACTCACGAAAAAAAGGAGGTGCCTCCTTTTTGGGGGAGACACCTCTCTTTTGGGGGCGTTAAGCTCGGCAAGCGGTCTTCTTCTTTGTGCAGAAGCGCTTGCACTGTTCGCAAATGTTGTATCCCAATAGTGCACCGAGGATGAAATCCTCTTCAGGCGTAAGCGTATTCAGTGGTCGGGAGACGAAACTTCGGATCGTTTCGATGCATTCCGGTTGTCCGAAGTAGATATTGATGTTGTTCTTTCCCGCGCGCTGAATGAGGTAGGGGATACGCTGCTTGTCCAATCGCTCACAGGCGTGGGACACATATTGCTCGTTCAACGTGTAAAGGATCAGATTTCGAACGCCTTTCTTGTACTCATAGATGTGATTGTACAAGACTTTGATCTCGGCCGATCCCACTATCTGCTTCGTCTCGGCGACCATGACGCTATCTCATTAAAGCGATGCTACCCAGTTGCTGATGCGCTCGTCGGTTTTGTCCGACTCGTTCACCTCGTCGATCGGGAGACCAACGAACTGTCCGTCAACGACGGCATCAGAGCCATCGAAGGTGTAGTCCGACGGATCTACGCTGCCTACGAACGTGGCGCCCGAATCCTTCAGGTCGTTGTAGATCGTTCCCAGCGCGCTGCAGAAGGTGTCAGAGTAAGAGGATGAATCGCCGCAGCCGAAGAGGGCGATCTTCTTGCCGGCCAAGTCGGCACCCTTGAGGGTCTCAATGCCGTCGTACCAGTCGTCCTGCAGGTCGCCGCTGCCCCAAGTGGAGCTACCCAGCAGCAGGGTGTCGTAGCCGGCTACGGTGTCGGCGGTAACTTTAGAGATCTCGTAAATGTCTCCTTGAGCGATATTCAATTTCGAGGCGATGCGGCCTGCGATGTCTTCGGTCGTACCCGTGGTCGAACCGTAAATGATGGCTGTCTTTCCCATTTCTTTCTTGTATTAAAAAATTTGCGGGGGCAAAAGTAGGAGCGGGCTGAGGCGAGGGCAATCCCTAATACTATGGATAAAAAGAAGGCATGAGTCCCCATTAGTTGGGAATTTCCGACGGGTTTACAGGGTGATACGGACGATGCCGCCGAAGGGGGTGAGTTGGCGGAGTGCCTCAGCGGGAGGAAGCTGGCCGGCGTGTACACGAGCGCACATCAGCACACCGCCGTGGGCAAAGAGGGCTACTCGGCTGTGACCCGTCTCTCGTAGCTCGTCGAGAAAGGCGGAGATGCGGCGCTGCATGTCGGGGTAGGATTCGCCCCCGGTGGGCGCCACATGCAGGTAGTCGTCGTACCACTCCTGAATGCGGGGGTCGGTGATGGCGTCAAAGAGCTGCATTTCCCACTCGCCCATATTCATCTCTTTCAGCCGGTCGTCGCGGAGGGCGTCTGGATAGCCGCAATAGGCAGCCAAGCGTGTGCAACGGCTGAGCGGACTGGTGTAGACCGCATCGAAAGTGTAGGCATCGAGCTGTTGCTTGACGCGGGCGGCCTCCTCGGGGAAAGTCGGGCGGAGGGCTACGTCGGTATGGCCGTAGCAGGTGCCGGCGGGGACATCGACGGAGGTGTGGCGAATCAGAAAAACATCCATACGATATTCAGCATGAAAAGGAAAGAGAGTTCGCAAAGTAGGAAGGTAGCGCCGCAACAGTCGCCCGTGTAACCGCCGAGGCGATGTCGCATGTACCACACGAGCAACAGCATGGTGCCAACCGAGGTGGCAGCAGCCACCCAGAGTCCGCCGATGAGGAACTCGAAGCCTTCCCAGAAAAGCCACGCTGAGCCGGCCATCAGTGGCACAAAGGCGAAAAGCAGCCCGGCAGTGAGAGAGGCGGTAGACATGGGATCGTAGACGGCTCGGATCTTACACTCATCCTCACGGCGCACGTAAGGGAGGAGGTTGATCACCTGCGAGGCGCACCATTTGGCCCAGATGTCGCCCAAAAGGAGGATAAAGAAGAGGTACCCCTCCATGTAGTCGGCCAAGATCGTGGCCGTGCAGAGCCAGAGAGCGACGTAGACGATGAGGCTCAGCACGCCATAAGTGCCAATGTGGGAGTCTTTCATAATGGCCAGCGTGCGCTCACGGGTGCGGCCGCCGCCGAAGCCGTCGATGAAGTCAGCCAGACCGTCCTCGTGCAGGGCGCCGGTGAGGAGCAGACGTGCGGCCAAGGCGCAGATGAGGCCGAAGATGAAGGGCAGGTCGGCGGTGGCGATCAGCCAAAAGACGCCAGCCATCACGCCGCCTGTGATCCATCCGGTAAGGGGCCAGTAGGCGACGAGCCGCTTGAAACTGTCGGCGGGCACGCGATGTATCCGCCACCACGGCAGCCGCGTGAAGAACGTCAGCGCCGCAAACATGTCATCTATCATAATCTAAAAGCTAAAAACGAACAACGAACAACGAACAATGGGCAACGAACAATGGGCAACGAACAATGGGCAACGAACAACGAAAAACAAACAATGGGCAACCCTCCGACTGCATGGGAGATGGCGTCAATCCCACCGGCTGCGGGTGGAGAGGGCGAACTTGCCGCCGCCGGTGAAGAAGAGGCCCAACGCGCCAAAGAGGTAGAGGCCGGGCAACTCGGGCGCCCAACCGCCGTGGGGCGTGAGGCTGAAGAGGCTGTCGGCGTAGGCTAAGAAGAGCACAAAGAGGCCTGTGCCAATCATAACGAGCGCGCCGAGGCGTGTGCGGTAGCCGAGGGCCACCATGAGCGGGGCGAGGATCTCGCCCAGGTAGACGCCGTAGCCCAAGGCGGTGGGCAGGCCGCGTTCCGTGAGCAGCGACACGATGTAGCCGAAAGCCTCGGCGTTGGCCAGCTTGCTGATCCCGTGCGGCAGCATGAGCAGGCCCACGGAGAGGCGGATGATCAGTAGTCCTAAATCTCGATTCTTCATATTTATAGGGGGGGGAGTTATGCGGCTTTACCGCAAGGGATATGTATAGAGGTTTTTACTTGAAATACTTCGTGACGCGCCCGCCTTCAAAGGTGTCCATCTCGTTGATCATGCGGACGGCGGAGTCGACGATGGGATAGGCGCAGATGGCCCCGGTGCCCTCGCCGAGCCGCATGCCGAGGTTGAGCAGGGGGCGCGCATGGAGGGCGTCAAGGACGAGCTGATGCCCCGACTCGCCGCCGCAATGGCCGAAGATGGCGTATGCCATCACGTCTGGGCAGAGCGCACGGGCGGCCAGCATGCAGTTGGTGAGGATGAATCCGTCGACGAGGATAAGCATACCCAACTCGGCCGCCTGCAGGATGGCCCCGACGGCGGCCACCATCTCGTAGCCACCAAAATGGCGCATGACGCTCCGTGGATCCGTCCGATCGCCGGTGTAATGGTCCAAAGCGCGGCTGAGGACACTGAGCTTGCGGCGCACGCCCTCGTCCGAGAGCCCCGATCCGGCACCCACGCAACGCTCCAGCGGAATGTTCGCAAGGCAGGCCATCCATATCGACGACGCGGAGGTATTGCCGATGCCCATCTCGCCCAAGCTGACAACGTTGCAACCCGCCTCGTGGACGGCCCGGACGGCTTCGGCACCGTGCGCTATACAAGCGTCCAGCTCGTCGGTCGTCATGGCTGGCTCGTGGAGGAAGTTGCGTGTGCCGCGGCCCACCTTCCGGGGGATGATGGGGAGTTCGGGCGGGAAATCATAGTCCACGCCGACGTCGATGATGCGGAGCGTGAAGCCGTGTTGGCGGCAGAGATAATTGACGCCGCCTCCGGTCGAGGTGGCGAAGTGGATGCACTGCTGCCACGTCACTTCGCGCGGCGAGAAGCTGACGCCCTCGGCCGTAATGCCATGGTCGGCAGCGAAAATGAGGTTGTGCGGATGGCTGAGCGAGGGGCTGAGGGTTTGCTGCACGAGGCCCGCTTGCAGGGCCAGCTCCTCGAGCCGCCCAAGCGCTCCCTTGGGCTTGGTCAGGTTGTCGATCTTTTGTTGCAGCGCCGGGCGGATCGCGTCGTCCGGCTTTCGAATGTCGAAAGGATGCATATATATAAATGTGTAGTGTCGGGGGGGATTATTTCACCTTCACGGGGATGCCGCTGACCATGAGGACAACCTCGTCGGCCCGCTCGGCAATGTATTGGTTCATCCAGCCTTGCAGATCGGTGAAGCGGCGTTGGATCTTGTTTTCTGACACGCCGCCAAGGCCGATCTCGTTGGTGACGAAGAGGAAGGTGGCGTCTTGTGCCGTGAGCCGGTCGAACTCCTCGCGGGCGGCGGCGAGGGCGGCCTGGACGTCGGAATCGAGGTCAAAAAAGAAGTTGGTGCACCAAAGCGTGACGCAGTCCACAACGACGACGCGCCCCGCGACGTCGTGCCCACTGAGCGCCTTCTCCTCTTCGATATTCGTCCACTGTGGCCCGCGCGAGGCCTGATGTCGCTCCACCCGCCGGCGGAACTCATCGTCCCACACGCGCGCCGTGGCCATATAAACAGGACGAGCGGACAGCGATAGCGCCACCCGCTCTGCGTAACTGCTTTTCCCGGACCGTTGTCCGCCTGTGATCAATGTAATATGTGTCATCTCGCGGGCAAAAGTAGGCCTTTTGGGCGGCTGTGGGCGTTGGCACGCCGGGGGCGTCTGCGGCTGCCGGCGAAGTTGGACGAGGGCAGCTACGGCTGCCGGCGAAGTAAGCCTGATACATGAAGGGGGGCCGTCCTTCCCGCGGCGGGGGCGGCGGCTTCTTGAAAATGCTCTTCCCGCGGCGGAAAGCGTTTTTCGGCGAAAAAGCCCCATTTCCCGTGGCGGGAAACCGATCTCCAGAAAATTTTACCGCCT